>Ga0213866_10001872_pt1 | contig 15347 bp, 22 predicted proteins | sample PICome_11_FD_160079 | JGI IMG/M metagenome (GOLD analysis project Ga0213866, IMG submission 160079) | Coastal seawater microbial communities near Pivers Island, North Carolina, United States - PICO284 | ecosystem: Environmental > Aquatic > Marine > Coastal | place: USA: North Carolina...
CCTTGTATCCAAGACGTAGATGTTGAGTGTTCTTGTCAAACTTCCAGTCTTTGTGTTGGTGTTCGTGCTTGTATTCAACATACGGTCCTGCATAAGCTGTAGTCGTTACAATGCACATCACTATTGCTGTGATTATTGCTTTCATTTTTATCTCCTATATGGTTAATGCCCTGTTGGGCCATCAATGAGGATAAAGAACTCCTGTCCTTCATCTCTTTTATTTAACGAATAAAAGATGTAGATTAGATTACAGTTGTTAAGATTCGATTACTTTTGTGTAAAGGTTAGATTAATTTTGTCCAACGTATGCATACTTTACATAACGGCAATGCAAAATTAACGCTAGTATTTTTTAATGCATGGCATTAATATTGTATAAATAACAGTGATTAGTACAGCAGTACTGTACTATTCGAGCGTCTTCAGCTCATAAAAAATGAAGGGCATTCCTATGCCATACAAAGGTGACGCCTGGAAAAGACCAGGGGTACGTGACAGACCTGCTATCACACACATATACACATAAAGGAGAGTCTCAGTGACTACATTAATAATGGCGGCCGACACAATCGGTCTGACTGGCTTGGCTGGCTGGTTTAGAAACATCAAAGCCAAACTCGCTTACAGAGCCAAAGTAAGACAAACAATCAAAGACCTTTCAGCACTATCAGATTATGAGTTAAATGACATAGGCATCGCTCGCGGTGACATCCGCAACGTTGCTGTTGGTGACGAAACTCTAAGAAGATCAGCAGATAATGTGAATAGTAATCTAAGGGGGTGGGTATAATGGAAGCCGTTGGAAACACACCTGTTAGATTTAGAAACCCTTTGACCTTGCTTTATAAATCTTTAACATTTATAATTGTAGGTATGATCGCCATGGGCGAAACAGCCGGCAGAGCAAGAGCTGCATCAGAACTATCTCGCATGGGATACCATGAAGAAGCAAAGAACCTAATGCTTCAAAAGGATAAAAATGATGTATAGTTGGAAAGACATGATAAGAGCTACTATTACTCTTATTGGAGTGATGGCTTTCTTAACTGCGTTCTTAACAATAAATGGTTTACATTATGCAGGAGTGCTATAATGTGGCCATATACTGATGAGGAACTAGAGTTCATAAATGGGAAATGACCACTACAAACCTAAAACACTGTCAGACAAATTTGCGTACGGATTCACTAAGACCATGCGTTGGTTTGCTGACACGTTTTTTCGAAAACGCTACGGCCATCGTGCCGTAGTGTTGGAAACGGTTGCCGCTGTACCAGGAATGGTCGGCGGCATGTGGACTCATCTTAAGAGTCTACGCAAGTTGCGTCCAGGATACGGACCAATGATTAGAACGCTTCTAGCAGAAGCAGAAAATGAACGCATGCATCTTATGACGTTCATTGAGATAGCCAAACCTAATATCTTTGAACGCTATCTAATACTATTTGCCCAAGCAATATTTTGGCATATATACTTTCTAGTGTTCTTGTTAGCACCTAGAACAGCACATCGAATTGTAGGTTACTTTGAAGAAGAGGCTGTGTACAGTTACACAGAATATCTAAAAGAAGTAGACGAAGGTAGAATAGACAATGTATCTGCTCCGCAGATTGCTATTGACTATTGGAACTTACATGAAGACGCAACGCTTCGCGATATTATAATTGCTGTTAGGGATGACGAAGCAGGACATAGAGATGTTAATCATCACATAGCAAGCACAGGAAGGATACTACATGACTAAACCTAATACAAAGTTTAATCTATCAGTAAAGGATGTAGAGCTTATTGAAAAGGCTTTGATACATATTCAATCTACATATGACGAACAAGGCAAACAAGAAGTGCAAGAACTTCGTGCTAAATTGTATCATCAAAAAGTTTGGTATCGTCCAAAAAAAGATTATGTTAGTGGTTGACATACACTAAATACTTTGTTACATTAGTAATACTACACACATACACAGAGGAGAACAATATGACTGTAGAAACAAAATATGGTGAAGCACTTATGAAACAAACGCAAGAAATTGCAGAAATGTTTAAAGCCGCAATGCCACAGATCAAAACTAATAAGAATGGATACGAGATTCGTACCAAAGTTTTAGAAATGGCGCAATCCAACGTATGGCAAGATTATCATGCCAAATGGGGTGCGTTCGAAACCACTGTTGCTAAAGAAGGCGACGAAGTAGTAACTAAAGTTGAAATGCCAGAAGTTCCGGGCGTTGATACAGTCCTAGATGCTGCTGAAAAATTCTATAACTTTGTCAATAATAATAAGTAAAGTTTACTAAAGGACGAGTAAAGAACAAAGGGGCATAGCCCTTATAAGGATTATAAAGAGAGAAGCAACCCTCGGCTAGCGAAATCGAATGATCGGCAACTTGAAACTGCAACGATGTTCACAAAGCTAGTCGGGGGTTAATCTTATATTTTATCTGGTCTTTTTGTAGGTTCAACAATAACTTTACCGTTGTCATCAGTCCAATCAGTATCATACATATGTTGATCTTTTCTTTCGCCAACTACCATCCAAGATATTGTGTCTGTGCAAGAACTGTCTTGAGCCGTAATTGTTAACATATTGCCAGAAACAGAACCTTTTACCGCAGTCCAGCCAGTTTCGTTAGATGTAAAACACTGAACTTCTCTATTTAACGCTGCAAAAGTCCCATTAGTCATTCCTGCAACGGTATCGATATTTACTGTTGCACTTCCTGCAACCAAGTCAACCTTGCCGCGATATAAGTTGTCCGCTTGTGGTGCTTCTAAAAAGGAATGAACTAAATCGTGTGTTGCTGTTTTTGATGCTACAGGGTGAGGTATTCTAAAAGAGCCAGACCCTTTAGAAAGCGCACCTCGTATTGTTACATTGCCATTTTCAGCAATAATCATATTATTAAAAGCATCGTTGCTGTTATTAAACCTATACCCATTGGCCGCGGTACTTATAAAGTATGCACTGTTGCCGTCTAACTTCATTATTTCTGTAAAATTTACAGTTCCGTCTGTTGCTATCCCAAGCGGATTAAATCCAGACACGGCATTGTTAACTCTAAAATTAAGAGCGCCGCCAGATAGCAATGTTGTCCAACCTTCGTCAGCATTGCCGTACAATGACGTAGTAGTTGTAGATCCAGACGCAATATTATAACCACTTGATACATCACCGGTTGCAGCATTTCTTACTGTTACGAAAGTGGATGAACCGTTTCCAACTTCTAATTCAGTAGAAGGGTCGACATTTCCAATGCCAACATTACCACCGAATGGATTTAATGCTATATCCCAGTCGGCGGTTCTACTAGCATTAGTAACTTGTATTCCCATACCATTACCGCCATCTACTTGGCCAATTGCCATATGTGTGGAGTTGGTCTTATCGGGTTGAAGGAGTAGTACAGCATTATCACTAAGTTCGGCTTTAGTAGTAGAATCTTGGCCTTGGTCATTATGAACAAATAAATGTCCGCCGGTATATCCTCTAGGATTAGTACCTATTTGTACCTTACCGTTTGATACTAGGCCGTTAACAGTTATTAATTGATTTTCTAGTCCTTTTAGCGTAAGAGCTTTGTTAATTTCTTCTCTAAGATCTATTTGGGGTCTTGTTACTTTAATTGCCATATTATCCCTCTGCTACTAATCCGTCTATTGCTGTTATGTTTGTTCCAACAGCATCTGTTGAGTTGTCTACTCTTACAAGTCCTTGGAATTCACTTCTTCCTGAGCTTGTACCAACATGTATTCTTTCAGTAATTCTATCGTAAGCAAGTCCTGTTATTCTTTCTTTGTTAGTTGATGAATTGTCCCAATATAATGTTGCTTTTGCATTTGGTTCAAATAATTTCTTTTCATCATTATACATTTTTAGAATCTCTTCTTCTGATGGTGCTGTTGCTGAAATACGCCATAGTGCTAACTTTGTAGCACTTGCTGTAGAACCACTATTTGGAAACTCTCCTATTCTTAATGGAGGGTTATTTGTTGTGTCTGAAAGATCATCTGTGTTTGCTGGCGTTAACGCTGTGTCTAATATTCCATTAAGATACAAATACATGACTCCGCTTTTTCTCATTGCTACCACATGATTCCAAACATCTGTTGTTGGTGTAAAACCAAATCCGCAATTTGTTCTGCCACTAGAGTGTAATCCTGATGTATATATTGCCCATCCTAGTGCACCAGAACCTGCTGTGTTCATTGCAAATCCTGCTTGTGTGCCGCCTAGACCATCAGCAACTCGAGCAAGAAATGCTTGACTTGTTACGGTTGTGCTGTTGAACCATCCTGAAAAACTAAAGTCGCCTGTACCAAAGTTTAAGTCATCATTATATGGTGCTATTAATTTGTTGGTTGAACTAAACGGTCCGTAACTTACTAGGTCGGTATTTGTGTTAACCACTTGCTTAGGTACTGTACCGTAAACAGGAATTGATTGGAAGTTACCTGATCTATCATCTACAGCAAGCATTACACTTACGTCATCAAAGTCTGCTGTAATAGCCGCGCCACCTGTAGCCCCTAGTTCAATTCTACTAGTTGTACCTGTTGCTACAAATGATCCTGTTAGTATATCTGCTGAAGCAGGTGATGATGACTTTGTTTCACCTCCTGGGTGATAGACGCTTGCGTATTGATTGTTGGTTGCAATTACTTTTGCTCTTACCATGTAGGTTGCACCTACTACTGTTGTGATATCTTGATAACATTGGTTTGCACTTGAACCACTGTTTCTATCTACTCTTATGTATCCGCCTTGGTCTGTAATTATGCTTGTACCGTTTGTGCTCCAACCTGTTGTGCCACCACTAAAGTCTCCGTTTGTAATTAGTTCTCCTGAACCTACAACATCTGTATCATCATTGTCACTCATTACTACTAGTCGGGTATCTTGAGTTTGCCAACCTGTATTGTGGTCTGTTTGTATGTGAGCATGTAAAGTAACTTGCGAAAACGGTGCTCGGTTATCATCGTTAAAATCAAACAACAACAATCCATCATCTTTAGTACCAGCAGCTGGTCCGTCTAAGAAATTCATTGCCGCATCATTTTCAAAGCCTGCCTTAACATCGCCGTTTTCGCTACCAGTGCTTATTGCATAGCCGCCTATTGTTAAATTGTCAGTGCCATTATCCCATGTCCAGTCAGCTGTTATCTGCTTAGGATCAACAACATATGTATCTCTAAAACTTAGATAAGTGTCATGACTATCACCTGCATACCATAAGTCACCGTTAGGTGTAATTGTTATGTGTCCAATATAACTGTATGCAGATCCTGTTGTACTTGTTCCGTCGTGTACAGTTGCTCTGTCTGACATTATCACTGATAGGCCGGCTGCTGTGCCTACAAATATAGTTGGGTCTTGTAATCCTGTTCTTGGATTGACAGGAGTATTAGGCAATACTGTTGCTGTTACACATATAGCCGCATTATCTGCTATTCTAAGAACACCATAACTACCGCCGCTATCTATTCGTTCACTGTTGCGACTAGCAATACCTTCTGCCATGTAGTGATATGCAGCTTCTACCATATCGCCACTGTCTCTAACAAAGTCCATTATACCAAGGCGCAATCCATCTGATCCGCCACAGGTATACATTTGTCCGTTCATAGCAAAGATGTCTACTACAGTTTGTCCGCCTGACACATGTTTCATCCACAGAGTGTTATCAATATTAAACACCATCCACATAGCCATGTCAGGATGATCAGCATCATATATTGTTACCGTGTTTGCTGTGTTGTCTGCAACAATAAGAGCAACGACAGGAAAATCTTTACGGCTTCCTCTTGTTGATGTGTTGAGTGTTTCGTTGTACCAACTTGTACCTTGTACTCGTCTTCTCCAAGCACCACCATCTGAATCAAGTCTTGTGTCATACAAGAACATTGCTGACTCAGTTGTTGTTATAGATGTATCAATAGCACCTAGTGCTACATCGCCTGTTACTTCTACACCTTTGGCTGTTGTTTCTAGTTTCTTAGCATTGTCGTAGAATATATCGAGCGAGCCATTTACATTAAATGTAAGTCCGTACTCAGCAAGAGTAGAACGTAAACTTATTTCGTTGTTTGACTGAACAAACAAACTACCACTTGAGCCTGCTTCAGTAATAAAACTATCTGTTGCTGTTGTATAAATTTCTAAATTATTGTTGTAGTTTGACTTAATTCCTTCATTGAAAAGGGCGTCATAAGCAAATGTAGTTCCATCTGGAGTGAGGCTAAGAACAGTTCTGTCTAGGTTTGTTACCTTACTGGTTCTTACATCTAGTTGATCACCTACTCCGTTTATATCTAAGTATGAAGTGCCAGCAACATTAAATCTTAAATTGTTTTCAGCAAAACGTGAACCCGCTGTTCCTACAGTAATTTCTGAACCGTCTACATCTAGTGTGCCAACTATTGTAACATTACCACTTGCATCAATAGTGACATCAGGTACCATAGTATCTGAACCACTTAGTCCAAGTGAGTTAGATCCACTTGGAACACCTATACGTGCTTTTCCGTTTGCACCGTCAAAAAATCTAATCTGTGAATCTTCATTAGATCCACCTTTAATTTGTATTCTACCTCTTGATCCGCTACCAAAGTTAAACAAGTCGCCATCAGCATTAAAGTTACCTGTTACATTTACAGGTTTGTTTAAGTCCCAACTGGTTGTGCTGTGTACGTATGTAATTGTAGCACTTGCCCCATCTACTGTAATGCCTGCACCATTTGCTGCTGAACTACCTGCGGCTCCGCTTGCCAGTGTAATGTTTAAATCGTCAACATCTAGTGTAGTTGAATTGATAGTTGTTTGTGTACCATCAACTTGTAGGTTACCTGCAATTACTACTGTACCTGTATTGTCTCCGTGTACCGCAGGGTCAATAGTAAATGTAGCAGGGCCTCTTAGATAGCCTGTGGTGGTTATATTACCCAAGCTGACCGCTGTATTAGGTTGAAGTGCTGTATCTGCTACGCCTCCCTGTGCAGATGTTGCATAGTCTGTTGAATCTGTTGTTGCGGCTGACCCTAACCCTAGTGTTGTTCTTGCCGCTGTTGCATCAGCGTCATCAACTAGGCTTGCACCAAATGTTGATATGCTAGAACTTGCCACAGCATCTGTAATGCCATAGCCTGCTAGTGTAGTGGGTGTAGATGTTAGATCACTATATGCAACGCTTGTAAGGAATGTGCTTGTGTCTGGGGGTGTGTAAGTAAGCACTCCTGTTGTGTTGTCATAAGCAATAGCACCATCACCGCTTGCAGGATCTTCAGCACCTACACTAATACCTGATAGTGTTAGAGCGTCTGTTATTCCGTAACCTGCTAGTGTAGTAGGTTTGTTGTTTAGATCGTTAAAGTTATAGGATATAGAATAGGCAAGCGATGTCCAAGCAGTTATGCCGTCACCGACCTTAACTTTAAGTGTATCTGTTTCTACGCCTGGCTCGCCTAGTGCAAGAACTGTGTTAGCAGCTGTCCAGTTAGCGGCTGTATCTCTGCGTAGTTGAATTTTTACTGCCATATTATATATCCTAATTATCTAGTAGTATTTATCGAGATACGGACTGTAATTGTTATGCCCCGTATGAATCAGGATGATCCGGCTCGTCATCAATTAATAACATATCAAAACAGGCTGTGGTGCTACGGTTGTTGTCGCGTGGTAGAACTCTTATGTCAATGTCAGTTTTTTCTGGATAACGGATAGGAAAACTAAAGTTATATACATATTGTCCGCCGCCTGTGACATCCCAAACATGCTGGGCTCTAAATAATCCTGTGCCTCCTATACGAGCATACACATAACCTGAAAAGTCTGCGTCTTTCTCACCTGTGCTGGTCACTTGATATAGATATCCTGTTTTGCCTGCTGGTATGGTATAGATAGCCATTAGTGTTTGATTTAATCCTGGACGGATACACAAGACCACTACACCGCCTTTTGATACTGAGAGTTTTCCAACATTATTGCCTGTGCTTCCTGCGGCACTTACATAAGCACGATATACTCTTTTGAAACTGACTGTGCCTGCTACTGGTGTCTCACCATTAATCAAGATTGTTTCTGATACAACATTATAGTCGTTGTCCAGTCCTTCTATTACAATATTGTAAGCACCTGTTCCTGTGCTGTTTACATCATCAGTGCTATCGCTTACAACACTGAGTGTGCCTGCTGTGTCAAAACTTGCCCACGGATAAACTGTATCGTCAACATCCCATATTGTGCCAAATTGGTCAGAAGCGGCTTCAGCAATCTGTCCAAACTTGTGGATGTAACTGTGATCATCACTATTGTAGCCTGAGGCTACCATTTGTCTTAGATCGTAATGCTTTCTATTTGCCATTAACTAGCCCAAGGTCTGCCATCGACTAGTCCGCCAGTGTTGGGATTATCAACTACTGTATTATCACTATACTTCGTAGGTAACTTATTAATATCATAAGTATCACTTCTTTTTGCTGCGGCAAGATTAAGTTTTGCAACCTGTTTCAATTCTTTAGTTCCTAGGTGAGCAATATTGTTTGATGTTTTGATATATTGTTCTTTTTGAATATTGTAGTCGCTAAGAGTTTGACCATCTAGTAATAGTGTATCATTATAATACAATTCCATTATAAGAGGATCAACATCCTCAGCATCTTGTATTTTTGATTTAACATTTTCTATTGAATCACTTGGTTCTACTTCAAGTGTAAGTTTCTTACCTGCATAAAGTAAACTTTGAACAAAAATTTGCATATTAATACCCCCTTGGATCTTTAACTCTTATATCAGCTGGGTCTTTAGAGCTGTTAACTCCACCACCTGCATCTGTTGTTACTGAATCTATGTCGGCTACTATTTCATTGGGTGAATTTGCTAATGGTCCATCTGATGGATTGTTTAGCATAGCAAAGATTTGTTTGAACCTAGAGGTTTTTTCACCTGGTTCATTAGGTACATCGTCTTTTTTAACTTCTTCTGCTCCGTCTAGTATATCTAGCACGGCTCTAATTAGATCATTCGCTCGCATAGTATCTCCTGTATTATATTTATTCATAAATATGTTAACAATGATTAACAAAGAACCATTTCATAAGACTATACAAACGCTAAAGGATACAGGCAAGTACCGTGTGTTCAATGATATTGTGCGAGAACGTGGCGAGTTCCCAGAGGCTATTTGGTACGGACCATACAATATAAAAAACATTGTAAATTGGTGCTCGAATGATTATCTAGGCATGGGTCAACATAAAGTTGTTATTGATGCTATGCATACCGCACTTGATCAAACAGGTAGTGGTTCAGGTGGTACACGTAACATAGGTGGCACTAGTCATTATCACGTAGCTCTTGAGCATGAACTAGCCCAACTCCATAACAAAGAGTCAGCACTATTGTATACGTCTGCTTACGTAGCAAACGAATGGACACTTATTGCTCTAAGTAATGTAGTAGAAGATATTGTATTTCTAAGTGATAGCAAAAACCATGCTAGTCTTATACAAGGCATACGTCATAGTAAAGCCCGTAAAGTAATATGGGAACACAATAATATGGAGAGTTTAGAAGAAGCTCTTAAACAAGTCCAAACAACAGGTGGTACACCTTGTATTGTATTTGAAAGTGTTTACAGCATGGATGGAGATATAAGCCCAATGCAGGATATATTTGATCTAGCAGATCAATATTCAGCAATTACATATATTGACGAAGTACATGCTGTAGGGTTATATGGACAAACGGGTGCTGGGTATCTAGAAAAAATGGGTCTACAACATAGGGTAGACATACTAAATGGTACTTTGGGTAAAGCCTTTGGAGTACAGGGTGGATACATATCAGGTGACAAAGATGTGATAGATGCAATACGTAGTGTTGCTTCAGGCTTTATATTCACAACGTCAACTAGCCCTGTTATTTGTGCAGGTGCTATGGCTAGTATAAAGTATCTCAAAGACCACAACGAACTAAGAGAAGCACATCAACTAGCCGCACGTAAACTTAAAAAGAAACTAGAACGTGCTGGCATAGAAGTATTAGAAGATGCATGTACACACATTGTACCTATAATGGTACGTGATGCTGTTAAGTGTAAACAATACAGTGACGAGCTATTAAATGAATTTGGCATTTATATTCAGCCTATCAATTACCCTACTGTTGCTGTTGGTGAAGAACGTCTTAGGGTAGCACCTACCCCTCTTCACACAGATGCTATGATGAGTGAGCTTGTTGCTGCGCTTAAAAAAGTAATGCAATGAACGAACTATTTTTCCTTACACTGTTATTCAAACATGCAATAGCAGACCTAGCCTTACAGAATCAACTAAAGGGTATAAACAAATTAGACTATTGGGGTAATGGTCATCAGCATTATCTACACCACGGCGTATTAACTTTCTTAACAAGTTTATTATTTGTAGACATATACCTTGCCATTGTTATTGCAATATTAGATTATGTTGCTCATTGGAATATAGATTTCTATAAACATCAAATATGTAGATTATTCAAAATTGAGACTAGAGGTTCTACCTGGTGGTGGGTAACTTCTATTGATCAAATACTTCACTATTCAACTTACTTCTTCCTAGTTTATTATTTCGCTATATAATACTGAACGGAAGGAGTTTATATGATTAAAAAATATCTATGGATGGGACTTGGTTTCCTATCACTAGGAATGGCCTACGTTGGTGTAGTGGTTCCTGGAATCCCGTTCTCCATCTTCTTAGTGCTTGCGGCATATTGTTTTGCTAAGAGTAATAAAAAGATGCATGATTGGTTATACAATCACAAATACTTTGGACCGTTCTTAACTAACTGGACACAAAAAAGAGTTTTTCCAACTAAAGGAAAGTATGCGATGATAATAGTAATGGCATCATCACTTGCATTCCTTTGGTTTACAACTTATAATGTAGCCGCTGTTGCATGGACAGGAGCCACAATGGCTCTAGTAGCAATATGGGCATGGAGATTTCCTGGTTCAGTTGAAGAACATACAAAGAGAGAACAACTAGGCATGAAAATTGGCTGGTTAAAGTAAAAAGAACAACGCATGAAAAAGAATATTTTTACAATACCCTTATTCAATTATGAATACAATGGAGACATGGATTCATTAGAAACCAATATACGCAAGTATGTTGGGGCTGTAAGAAGTGTTAAAAGATCAAACGTTCACGGGTATCAAAGTTTGCCCGATCTGCATACACTAGAGTTTATGCAGCCTTTCATGCGTTGGCTATGCGAAAATGCTGGTGAGGCCTTTGACGAATTAGGCCACATCAGACAGCATGTGAACGTTGAGGGCTGTTGGTTCAATATAAACAACACCCTCAACAGTCACAATCAAATACACAACCACAGCGGAATTGTAAGCGGTGTGTTTTATCTCAAAGCACCCGAGGGTGCAGGTAACCTACATATCATGAACATGGGTATGAATCAAATGTGGCTTGGGCACAACCAAGCAGACCGTCCTGGGTCTGCTACAGCGGCACACTACACTATAAAGCCTAGAGCAGGAGACATGTATCTTTGGCCTAGTTATTTGTATCACAGTGTAGACAGCAATACCAAAGACGTAGAACGTATTTCAATTAGTTTTAATCTAACTTAAAGATAAGCAAGCCAACTCTTGTGGCGCACATCAAACCCTAGTTTCTTGCGTTTAGCAACCAACTCATAGTAGTCTGGTGCATAGGGTTCTTTGATGGGTTTCATACGGGTTTTGTTGCCTTTGGTAGTATTACATGGGCCACATGCGGCCACAATGTTTTGCCAATTGGTCTTGCCGCCAAGGCTCAAAGGTTTTACATGGTCTAGGGTAAGGTTGGATTTAGCATAAGGTGTGTTACAGTATTGGCAGGTGTATTCATCGCGGATATAAAGGTTGGCTTTGGAAAAACGTGGGTTTCGCCGCCGCCGCATATAGTCCTTGAGTATGATTACACTAGGCACCCTAGTCTCCCATGACTCCGAACGAACTACCCAGTCATCATACCAGTCCAATACAGTACATTTATCCAACCACATGTATGTGATTGCTTCTTTCCATTGAACAGCTGATAAGGGTAAAAATGATATAGGTTGTGCATCTGCGTTGAGTAATAGAACGTCACTCATAAACAAAGTTTCCTCTTACAATAAAACTATTTATTGAACAGGATACATTTCTTTGCCACTTACGACCATGCAAGCAATATCACCATTGTCAAATGTGATGCTAAAGCTCTTACCGCCCGGCTCTAACCATACAGTAATTGTGCCTGCCAGCATTTGCCCAGAGATGTGTCGCATCTGAGCTGGACCTGATGTTAGAGGTAGTTCGCCATACTTTTTAATAACCTGTGCCATTGGCATAAGTTTATCACATTGTGATGTAAATGCGAACCAACGGTCTTGGGGTGGTTCTTGGGCTGCTACGGAGGTAGCAAAGCCGATTCCTATTAAGGACATAAGCAAGGTTTTCATTGTTCTTCCTTTGCTACAGACTTGCTTGTGATTACCTAGAAGTAGGTGTTAATCATTTCTTGTCCACACAATTCAACACATAGATCCCATAATTGATCTGTGCCGCTTGTGTAAACTACCGCTGGAACAGCATCTAGTGTTAACCAACAGTTTTGTTCAAGTTCTGCTTCTAATTGGCCCGGACTCCAAGCACTCTTACCTGCGAGCATGATCCATTCTTTAGGCTCGTTCTGCATGCTCATCTTTTCAAGCATGTGAGTGTCGCTGCTAACTGAGAAGTATTTGTTTACAGGTATTGTGTTTTGACTGTACCATTCACCTGAGTGTAGCATTGAAATATTGCGTTCGTTTACTGGACCGCCATGGTGTAGCCTCTCATCAACGTGGTCTAGGTTGTGTACTGAATTATTTTCAAACAGTTTGCCAACTGTTGTGGTAGGTGAAGGTCTATTGATTACAAAGCCCTGCGATCCTGCTTTTGAATGGTCATAAATGAATATAACCGTCTTGCGAAACATGTCACGGTCTAGTTTGGGAGTTGCAACTATTAGTTTACCTTTGCAATTCAATTTAACTCCAGTCTGGTAGTGGTCCGCCATATTTCTTACCTTTTATTTTTTTACCGCCTACTTTAACACGTTTGGTTTTACTTATCTTGTGACTCTTGTCTCCGTCGCGTCTGCGATAACCCTGTGCCTTACAGCTGGCTAGAGCTGATGCACCAATGGCTGAATCGGGCTTTGAACTTTTGCAGAGGCTGCGAGTTGCTGCCCAATCCGCTAAGTCTTCTTCTTGTTCAAATAGTTCTTCTACACGCATGTAAGTATTTACCTGTATTTGTCAGCTGGATCTCCATATTGGTCTTGAGTCTGTTCACATAGTTTAAAAGTAAGGGCTTTGCGTGGCCCTTGTGTTGTATTAATGTTTACCTCACCTGTCTTTTCGTGGAATTCAATTTTGGTTATGGTTGCTGGTTTGTTGTTGGGACCAACTAGAATTGTCTGACCTAGCTCTAGGTTCAGTGAGAGATTACGTAGTGTCATGAGAGTCTCCTTCTGCATAGATATTTATCGGTTGACTTTCACACACAAAGAACATATAATATACACATGAATAAGAGAATCACACTTATATTAGCTCTACTGCTTGTGCAAGGTTGTGCAAGTGTTCCTGAGTATATCGCACTAGATAACTCAAATACCTATGGCTATCGCGACTATGATGTTTGTGTACGCTGTGGAGAAGAGCCAGTGTTCATCAACATAGATCAAACTCAAGAGGTAGCAGATGACCCCAGATGATATTACAGCAGGTGAAACATGGGCGGCTCGTTTTAGAACCACACGCATGTTGGGCACAGACGGCAAGCCTGTAGCAAACCTTAAGATTGGCGAAACTGCCAAAGGACCTGGTGCTTGGGAAAGCACAGGTATTATTGTCAAACGTGATCAAGCATCACGTAAACTTGAACTAGTCGATGTGTTTGACCAAACTCGCCACGTAGTAGACTACGGTGATGTATGGGATATCGATCGTGCGGAGATACTAGAAGATGATTAAATTACTAGTGGGCTTTGGCCTAGGAGCAGCCTTTGTGTATGCATATCCACAAGAAGGCTCAGCATTTGTTGAATATTCAATTAGTGTAGTGGATTCAATGAAGGCGATACTTGCGGACCTTTACGCAAAAATAGGTTGACACGACCCTCTACTGAGTGTATAATTAATACATAATGTACAAACACAGAGAGGGCAAAATGCCAACACAAACCATACTAACTGACATAGACGGCGTTGTACTGGACTGGGAAGAAGGCTTCTCAGTTTGGATGGAACACCATGGACATAAAAAGGTCAAAGGTTACCAATTTATGTACAACATAGGTGAACGATACGGTATGACCGCAGAGCAGGGCTCTAAAATGGTCAAACAGTTCAATGAAAGTGCAGCAATTGGCTTTCTTCCACCCCTAAGAGATGCACAACACTACATCAAACTACTGCATGAAAAACACAGAGTAGACTTTGTAGCAATCACAAGCCTTTCATTAGATCCATATGCTGGACAGTTGCGTGAACGTAACCTTAAAAAGTTGTGTGGCACTGCATTCTCTAAGGTAGTGTGTCTAGACACAGGTGCTGACAAAGATGACATACTCCAAGAGTATGCAGCTCTGTATCCAGGTGCGATATGGATAGAAGACAAGCCAGAAAACGCACTAGCAGGACATGATCAAGGCCTAGATGCAATACTAATGGAACATGGTCACAACATGAATGATCCACTGAATCACAACTTCAAAGTGGCTGTGAACTGGCAAGACATCTACGCATATGTCACTAAAGCCGCGTAGCGGTCGCTTGCGATTTTTATGTGGATTAACCACGCACTTATAATAGACTACACAAACTCGTAAATATCTGATGACGAGAATTATCTCCTATTGGTGTTTGTTTGTGTTTGTATGGTTACAGCTGATGACTCCTGTGAGCCTACTACATCTGAGTCTTGCATGGGCTGTTCCTTTACTAGTAGCAGTCACCGTACAAGAAATTGTGAGTTGGGATCGACCACATGACAACAAATGACTTTCCTTATAACTACGTAGATGATCCCGTAGATGACATTACAACACTAAGTGATGATTGGCTACTGTGGTTAGACTACACTAGTACGCATAAGCATATAGGCCCCGCTGCTGTAGTTGACGTCGACCACACAGACACCTGAATGGCCCCGCTGCTAGGATCACGCACATAGAGCGATCACACTGTTCCCCACCGAGTAGAGGACCTCTTTGAACATAGTTGGGAGAGAGCTACCTAGTAGAGTACACTAGCGCAGTGTAGTAGTAGTTCGAACTGTGAA
>Ga0213866_10001873_pt1 | contig 15338 bp, 28 predicted proteins | sample PICome_11_FD_160079 | JGI IMG/M metagenome (GOLD analysis project Ga0213866, IMG submission 160079) | Coastal seawater microbial communities near Pivers Island, North Carolina, United States - PICO284 | ecosystem: Environmental > Aquatic > Marine > Coastal | place: USA: North Carolina...
TCGCCAATGCTGTGGCAAAAAACATTTTATTAATTTTCATTTTTAAAATTCCTGTATTGATATTTTATTTAAATTTACTTTTTAAACAAAACTTACAGGTGGAGCTCGTGATAATTTACTTTTAAATGTTGAGGAGCCGGAATTTTTATTAGTGAAATAAAAATGAGCATAACTATCAAGGTCATAAGCTTTCGCTATCTTTGACTTGGCAGGATATACGAAACCTTCTGATATGGCTTTACCAACAAGACAAACCTTACAATGATTATTGCCTCTCGTAGGAGGCTCATCATTATCCGAATCATAAGAGACATACTTTATACCATACTCAGTACAAATTGGAATCTTGCCTGAAAAAGGGCCAGAAGAATCTTTAAGTAATGAATAGCTTGGGTATAATGCATTAGCAACTAGCGCCAATATAACGAAATAGCATCTGAATTTTATTTCAAAACTATCGTTTCTTCTCAACTGATATTCCTCATTAAATATTTTTGAGATTTATACATCACACTTTTGTAAAAAACAAGCATCACCATATGAGTAAAAACGATACTTATTATCTATAGCATGTTCATAAGCTTTTTTCATTTTTTCAACACCTGCAAATGCACATACAAGCATAAACAAAGTAGATTTAGGAATATGAAAATTTGTTAAAAGACAGTCTACAATTTTGAATTTATATCCCGGTGTTATGAATATATCAGTCTCACCTTCAAAAAAATTTAATTTACCATTTTCATCCGCGACAGATTCCAAAATTCTCAAAGACGTAGTTCCAACACAAACTACCCGCCTCCCATTACTCTTTGCTTCATTTATTTTAGCAGCAACTTCATCGGTTATGATACCAAATTCAGAATGCATCTTATGTTCTTTTATATTATCAACCTTAACAGGCAAAAAAGTTCCGGCGCCAACATGTAATGTTGTAAAAACGCATTCTACGCCTTTATTTTTGATTTCATTTAATAACTCTTGAGTAAAATGCAGACCCGCAGTAGGCGCAGCAACTGCCCCGACATTTTTCGCATATACAGTTTGATAGTTTTCAATATCAGATTTGTTCGCACCATTTTTTCTCTCAATATATGGAGGTAATGGTATTTTGCCAAATTTGTGAAGCTTTAAAAAAAAGTCATCCCCCTTACTGCAAAAATCAAGGGTAACCTCACCTTCTTTTTTATCAAGAATTTTAGCCTGAAAGTCATCAGCTACAAAAAAAACATCTCCTTGTTTTAGTTTCTTAGCTGGCTTTGCAAATGCATTCCATACACCATCACCAATATTTTTATGCAAAGTGACTTCAACTTTTGCTTCACCTCTTTTACCAAAAAGACGTGCTGGAATAACTTTAGTATCATTAAATACTAAAACATCCCCCTTGTTAAGATAACTAGGGAGATGTTTTATATATTCATTTGAATAATTATCAGAAACTACCAATAGCTTTGATATATCCCTAGGATAAACCGGCTTGTCTGCAATTAGTTCTTTTGGTAATTCAAAATCAAATTCGCTTACAAGCATTAGCTACTGTAATTAGTTTTTCTCTACGTCAGCAGCAACACGAACACTTACCATTGCTGTAGGCCCATCAACTTGACCATTATTACGGGCATCGCCTTTCTTTATAGAATCAACATGTTCCATCCCAGAAGAAACCTTACCCCAAACAGTATATTGTCCATCAAGGAAGTTTGAATCTTCAAAAACTATGAAAAACTGGCTGTTTGCACTATTAGGGTTAGTAGCACGTGCCATTGACACTGATCCTCTTTCATGAGGGATATTTGAAAACTCCGCTTCTAGATCAGGCTTATCAGAAGAGCCCGTTCCAGTTCCTGTAGGATCACCAGTTTGAGCCATGAAACCTTCTATAACTCTATGAAAAACGATTCCATCATAGAATTTTTCTCGAGCAAGCTCTTTGATTCTTTGTACATGCTTTGGTGCTACATCAGGAAGCATTTCAATTACAACTCTTCCATGAGGTAAATCAATATATAATGTATTTTCCAATTTATTCTCTTTATTTTCTTGTGCAACAGCTACATTCATAAATAAAACAGTAGTTAATACAGCAATTATTCTTTTGAACCACATAATAAATACCTTTTTTAATATTAATATTAAGCTGCAATTTCCTCATCCGATTGAACTACAGGACCAGAATCTTTTCCTTTTTCAGACTCATCACGGTCTACAAGCTCAATATAAGCTATAGGGGCATTATCACCAAAACGATTACCAGCTTTTATTATTCTTGTGTAACCACCTTGTCTATCTTTATAACGCTCTCCTATTACTGAGAATAACTTTTTAACAACTTCCTCATCGTAAAGAACTGCTAAAGCTTGACGTCTAGCGTGAAGGTCACCTTTCTTACCTAAGGTAATTAGCTTCTCGACGATAGGTCTAAGGTCTTTAGCCTTTGGTAAGGTAGTTTTAATCTGCTCATGCTTTATTAAAGCTGCAGCCAAATTTGCAAACAAAGATCTTCTATGTGCTTTGTTCCTGCCTAATTTTCTTCCTCTTATACCGTGACGCATTGTCTTTATTCCTTATTTACTTATTTTACTATTAATCAGCTTATTGATTTTTAGTATGGGTCTTCAAATTTCTTTGCCAACTCTTCAATATTTTCTGGTGGCCAACCTTCAACATCCATTCCGAATCTCAAACCTAAGCTCGCTAAAACTTCTTTAATCTCATTTAGTGACTTACGACCAAAGTTAGGAGTCTTTAACATTTCACCTTCAGACTTACGAACAAGATCACCAATATAAACGATATTATCATTCTTCAGGCAATTTTGCGAACGAACTGAAAGCTCCAACTCATCAACTTTCTTCAATAAGTTTCTATCGAATGACAACGTTTCTTCTTCATCTTGCTCTTCTTCTGCAACTTCTTCAAAACTAATGAACGTATTCAACTGGTCTTGAAGTATTCTTGCAGCCAAAGCCACTGACATATCAGGAGTTATTGTCCCATCAGTTTCAACATCAAGATATAGTTTATCATAATCAATAACACGTCCAACACGGCTGCTATCAATTTTATAAGAAACTTGTTTAACCGGGCTAAAGATTGAATCCACAGGAATAAGTCCAATTGGTGCATCAGCAGGTCTGTTCTGACTTGCCGGAACATACCCTTTACCTGTTTCAATAATTAACTCAGCATTAAAGCTTTCACCTTTGTTCAAGTTACATATAACTAGGTCTTTATTAATTATTTCAACCTCAGGACCGCATTCAATCATACCTGCAGTTACAGCACAAGGGCCTGTAGCACTTAATGAAACACGTTTTCTTTCCGTTGATTCTAGCCTTACAACTATAGCCTTTATATTTAGCACAACATCAGTTACATCTTCTACAACACCTTTGATTGTATCAAACTCATGTTGCACACCTTCAATTTTAACACCAGTAACTGCAGCACCTTGTAACGAAGAAAGTAAAACTCTTCTAAGTGCATTACCAATAGTTATACCGAAACCACGCTCTAATGGCTCTACAACTATTTGTGCTTTGGTTTCCAAATTCCCAACAGGGTTAACTTGAACCGTAGATGGTTTAATAAGTTCTTGCCAATTTCTTGAAATCACGAGCGTACCTTTATTTATGATTAGTAGGCTAAATTAAAATTATACACGCCTGCGTTTACGCGGACGACAACCGTTATGAGGAACCGGTGTAATATCTTTTATTGATATTATATTAAAACCGATTGCCTGTAATGCCCTTAAAGCAGACTCACGTCCAGCACCTGGACCTTTTACTCTAACTTCCTGCAATGTCTTAACACCATGATCCTGAGCAGAACGACCAGCCACCTCTGCTGTCAACTGTGCAGCGTAAGGTGTTGACTTACGAGAGCCTTTAAAACCCTGCGCACCTGCAGATGACCATGATATCACATTACCATTTAGATCAGTAATTGTAATTATTACATTATTGAACGATGCGTTAACATGCGCCATACCAACTGGTATATTTTTTCTTGAACGCTTTTTTACGCGAGAAGTTGCTTCTTTACTCATTATTCACCTATTTTTTCTTACCTGCAATTGCTACTGCCTTACCTTTACGGGTTCTAGCGTTTGTATGTGTTCTTTGACCACGAACTGGAAGTCTTCTTCTATGTCTTAATCCAACATAACTTCCTAAGTCCATAAGTTGTTTAATGTTGAATGCAACTTTACTACGAAGCTCACCTTCTACATCATAATTTTCATCGATATATTCACGAATCTTTATTGCCTCAGCATCTGTAAGCTGATGCACTCTTGTTGCATACTCTATACCAAGAGAATCTAGTATCTTCCTAGACGTTGTAAATCCGATTCCATAAATATAAGTTAAAGCTACATCTATCCTTTTTTGCGAAGGAAGGTTAACACCGGCAATACGAGCCACAGACTACTCCATTATTTAATAACATAAAAAACCACCATAATTAGGCGGACGCGTAATAATAGTTATTTTTTTTAATCTGTCAATATTTTTATCAGTAGATTTTGACAGATTTTAATAAAAACACTATTAACTGCATTAAGCAGCATTTCTTAACACAGAATCTATATCCTGCATAACATCATCAATCGACTTCATACCATCAACAGTTTGCAAAATTCCTTTTTCATTATAGTAAGGAATAAGTGGCGCAGTTTGCGCATGGTATGATTGAAGCCTTGCCGAAACTGTTTCAGCATTATCATCACTTCTTTGAAAAAAGTTAGAAGATTCACACTTATCACATTTACCTTCAACCTTAGGCATCTTATATTTTTTATTATAACCTTCGCCACAATCCTTACACGAAAATCTACCAGAAATTCTCTCTACTAACGCTTCATCATCGACTTTTATCTCTATGACAGCATCGAGTGCCTTCCCCAGACCTTCTAACATTACATCCAGTGCCTCAGCTTGAGCAGTTGTACGCGGAAAGCCATCTAGAATAAAACCATTCTGACAATCAGCTTGCGATATTCTTTCTTTAATCATATTTACCATTATATCATCAGGAACTAACTTTCCTTCATCCATAATTTTTTTTGCATTTTGTCCAAGCTCCGATCCTGAAGCAACAGCCGCTCTTAACATATCACCAGTTGAAAGCTGAATAGCACCATAATCTGATTCTATTTTTGCAGCTTGTGTCCCTTTACCTGCGCCTGGAGGGCCTAATAAAATTAGCTTCATCTTCTACGACCTTTTAGTTTAGACTTTTTAATCAAACCTTCATACTGATGAGCAAACAAATGCGTTTGGATTTGTCCAACTGTATCAAGTAATACATTTACAACGATTAATAAGCTTGTACCACCCAAGTAAAATGGAACTGAATAATTACTTATTAACAACTCAGGTAGTATACAAACTGCAGAAAGGTAAATAGCACCAACTACAGTTAAGCGTGTTAAAACATAGTCAAAATATTCCGAAGTATTCTTACCAGGTCTTCTTCCTGGTACAAAGCCACCGTTTTTCTTTAAATTCTCAGCAGTTTCATCCGGGTTAAATACTATTGAAGTATAGAAGAAGCAGAAAAATACTATTATAGCTACATATAAAATAATATATAAAGGCTGACCGTGAGAAATATACTGAACAATAGTCTGCATAATAGGTGACACATCCTCACCGCTGAATCCAACTAAAGTTGCAGGAAACAACAGTATCGAACTTGCAAAAATAGGTGGTATTACTCCCGCAGTATTAAGCTTTAAAGGAATGTGTGAACTCTCGCCACCAAATATTTTATTTCCTTGTTGTCTTTTTGGATACTGTACTATTATTCTTCTATGCGCCCTTTCCATAAACACTATCAATGCTATTACACCAACTGCGAGTGCCATAAGCATTAATATTATCCAAGTTGATAAATCACCTGTTCTTCCTAGATTGAAAGTACTAGCAAGTGCTGAAGGAAGTTCCGCTACAATACCTGCGAATATTATCAATGAGATTCCATTTCCAATACCACGTGCAGTTATCTGCTCACCAAGCCACATTAGAAACAACGTACCACCGACTAATGTAGTAGCAGTTGAGATATAAAAGAACATACCAGGATCAATTACAACAGGTTGACCACCGCCCTGCATGGCCATTAGGCCTTTAGCAATACCAAGTCCTTGGGCGAGTGCTAAAACTACAGTAGCATATCTTGTATATTGGGTTATTTTTCTTCTACCGGCCTCACCATCTTTCTTAAGGGCGGCCATATTAGTCGAAACAACAGTCATTAATTGCATTATAATTGATGCCGTTATGTATGGCATAATATTAAGTGCAAATATCGTCATACGACCTAAAGCACCACCTGAGAACATGTTAAATATTCCCAACACGCCACCTGAGTTCTGCTGCATTAGAGCAGCAAGAGCATTAGGGTCTATGTTTGGTAATGGTATGTATGTTCCAATACGATATACGATTAAAGCACCTAAGGTAAACCAGATACGTTTTTTTAGTTCCTTAGCTTGCGCAAAAACTCCAAAATTAACATTAGAGGCTAATTTTTCAGCAGCAGACGCCATATAGATTCTTACCTAAATATAGTTTAATTAGTTACATAACTACAAATACATAACAAATAAAATTGTAAAAGCCACTAAAATATAATTCTAATTAAGCTGCTTTTTTGTTGTTCTTAGTTATAGTAACTTTTCCGCCAGCCTTTTCAATAATTTTTATTGCACAAGCAGATGCCGAATCAACTTCTACTTTTATTGCTGTCTTAAGTTCACCTTTAGCTAGAACTTTAAATGGTAATGTTAACTTCTTCAAAATACCTAAGTCGTACAAATATTGCTTTGTAATAACTTTTGATGCAGAGATTCTTTTATTATCTATGAATTTCTCTAAATCACCAGTATTTATTACTTGGTACTCAACACGGTTAACGCTATTGAATCCACGTTTAGGGACTCTTCTATAAATTGGCATTTGACCACCTTCAAAACCATTTATAGATACACCGCTACGTGATTTTTGACCTTTATGACCACGACCACAAGTCTTACCTTTACCGGAACCTATTCCTCTTCCTACTCTCTTACGAGCTTTCTTTGGGGATAGTTCATCTTTAATTTCATTTAATTTTATAGTAGTCATTTTATTATTCCTCAAAATTAAAGTAAGAATCGTTTCTTACGCTACTTCTTCAATCTTAACCAAGTGGCTAACTTTATTTATCATACCACGCACTGAAGGAGTATCCTCTAGTACTTTTTCACGGTCAATTTTATTTAAACCTAAACCAATTAGGTTTTTTTCCTGATACTCTTTACGACCAATTGGGCTTTTTATTTGAGTTACCTTTATTTTCTTCTTAGCGGCCATTATTATTTACCCTCATCTTCAGTTTTAGCAGATCCTTCACGTCTTCCAACTATATCACCGACTTTCTTTCCACGCTTATCAGCAACCGACCTTGGTGAAGACATTTTTGTAAATGCATTAAAGCATGCTTTTACCATGTTATGTGGGTTTGCAGAACCAATTGATTTAGCAACAACATCATGCACACCTAAACATTCAAATACCGCACGAAGTGGACCACCTGCTATTATTCCCGTACCTGCAGGTGCTGAACGTAAATGAACTTTACCAGCTCCGAATATACCTAATACATCATGATGTAATGTTCTACCTTCTCTAAGTGCAACACGTACCATGTTCTTTTTAGCAGCTTCTGTAGCTTTTCTTTTAGCATCCATAACCTCAAGACCACTGCCTGAACCATATCCAACACGACCTTTTTCGTCACCAACTATTACAAGTGCAGAAAAACCAAAAGTTCTACCACCTTTTGTAACTTTAGATACACGTCTTATTGATACCAACGATTCAACGATATCAGACTCAGGCTGCTCATTTGCTCTTTCTTTTTTATTTGCTGCTGCCATAAAAATTAACCCACTTATATATTTTTTATACTAGAATTTTAAACCACCAACACGTGCTGCATCAGCAAGTGCTTTTACTCTGCCATGATATAAATAACCACCACGATCAAAAACAATTTCATCTACCTTTGCTTCTTTTGCTTTTTTGGCAATAGATGCACCAACTTTACTGGCAGCTTCAATGTTTGACTTACATTTCAAACCGTTAGCTATATCTTTATCAAGTGTAGATGACTGTGCGAGTGTTACCCCTTTACTGTCATCTATCAGTTGAGCATAGATATGCTGGTTAGAACGAAATACAGCCAAACGTATTCTACTGCTTTTATTTCTTCTTTTTAAATTAAAACGTACACTACGTTTTCTACGTGCATTAATAGCCATATTAATTTACCTCTATTTCTTCTTACCTTCCTTACGGCGAATATAAGAACCTTCTATATAAACACCTTTACCTTTATAAGGCTCAACTGGACGATATTTTATAATTTCACCTGCAATTTGACCAACTTTTTGTTTATCAGCACCTGAGATCACAACTAATGTAGGCTTTTCACATTTTACTGCTATACCTTCAGGAATTGCATAAATGATATCATGACTGAAACCTAGTGCCAAAGTAAGTCTTTTGCCATCAGTAGCAGCACGGAATCCAACACCATTAATCTCTAGTCTAATGTTAAAACCTTCCGAAACACCTTTAACCATATTATTGATTATGTTTCTAGTGGTTCCCCACATTGCTTTTGATTTTTGACTATCGTTAGCAGGTTCTACAAGTATAAAATCGCCACCATCGGATTCAGAATCCTCTTCAGCTTTTTTGTACAATACTTTAACGTCACCCGATACCGGAGACTTTAGTTCACCTAGCTTACCTTTAATAACAATTTCTTTGTTATTAAGCTCAACCTGTACATCCTTAGGTACTGCAACAGGTGATTTTCCAACACGTGACATTTTAATAATCTCCTAAAATACTTCAACTAATACTTCACCACCAACATTTTGTTGGCGCGCCTCATGATCCGAAACAACACCTTTAGGTGTTGATAGAATCGATATACCTAAACCGTTAAATACCTTCTTTAAATCAGATATCTTTGAGTAAACTCTACGCCCAGGCTTAGAAACTCTTTTAATTTGCTTTATTACCGGCTCTCCATCAAGATATTTTAACTCTATCTTTAGTTCAGCCTTGTTATTATCAAGCTCTACTTTTTCATAGCCACGTATATAGCCTTCTCTTTTTAATACATCAAGCACTGATTCGCGCACATTCGAAAAAGGTGATGTGATCGAGTATAATCTTGCTTGTTGACCATTACGAATACGAGTTATCATATCAGCCACTGGATCTGTCATCGACATATTTATTCTCCTACCAACTTGACTTCGTTAAGCCTGGAATTTGCCCTAAAGAAGCTAAATCCCTTAATGCTATACGAGACATTTTAAATTTACGGTAAAAACCACGAGGTCTACCTGTTACACCACATCTATTTCTTTGCCTACTTCTAGAGCTATCACGTGGAAGGTCATTTAATTGCATTTGCAAAACAAAACGCTCTTCCATAGAAATGTTCTTGTCTTTTATCTTAGCTTTAAGTTCAGCACGCTTTTTTGCGTATTTGCTAGCTAACGCTGCTCTTTTTTTGTCTCTTTCGACCATGCTTACTTTAGCCATACTAGTTATTCCTCTTTTCAATAAATGGAAATTTTAAACCTTTAAGTAGCTCTTTTGCTTCATCATTATTATTTGCAGTAGTAACAATATTTATATCCATACCACGAATCTTATCGATTTTATCATAATCTATTTCAGGGAATACGATTTGCTCTTTCAATCCCATTGAATAGTTACCTCTACCATCAAAACCTTTTACAGATAAACCTCTGAAGTCTCTAACTCGTGGAAGGGCGATATTTGTTAAGCGCTCAATGAACTCATACATTCTTTCGCCACGTAATGTAACCTTACATCCAATTGACTGGCCTTCACGTAGTTTGAATCCAGCTATAGATTTCTTAGCTTTAGTAATTACTGGACGTTGACCTGCTATTAACGTTAACTCATCAAAAGCTGACTTTACAACTTTTGAATCTGCAACAGCATCTCTTCCAAGTCCCATGTTAATGGTAACTTTTGTAATTTTAGGCACTTGCATAGGATTGTTATAATTAAACTTATCCTGTAAGTCTTTAAATACCTGTTCTTTATATAATACCTGATAGTTAGCTGACATGTCTATAATTCCTAATTATCTATAACTTCATCTGATTTTTTAGCAAACCTTACTTTCTTTCCGTCTTTTAAAGTTTTATATCCAACTTTAGTTGCTTCACCAGTTTTTGGATCAGCAATTGCAACATTTGAAATATGTATCGGTAACTCTACTTCAATTATACCACCTGCACCCTGGGCACCTGGTTTAGTATGTTTTTTTACCTTGTTAACTCCAGCAACCCTTAGACGCGACTTATCTTTTATAAGCTCTATTATCTCGCCTTTCTTACCTTTATCCTTACCAGTAGTAACAACTACTTGATCGCCTTTTTTTAATTTAAACTTAGCAGTCATGTTATAGTACCTCCGGAGCTAATGATATAATCTTCATGAAACCGTGTCCTCTTAATTCTCTTGGAACTGGGCCAAAAATACGAGTACCTATAGGCTCTTTAGCAGCATTAACTAGTACACAAGCATTTGTGTCAAAACGTATTACACTTCCATCTTCTCTCGATAAGTCATATGATGTGCGTACAATAACTGCTTTTTGCACACTACCTTTTTTAACCTTACCACGTGGTAGCGCTTTTTTCACAGAAACAACAATAATGTCGCCTACTGATGCGCTTTTACGCTTTGAACCACCTAATACTTTGATACATTGTACCTGCTGAGCTCCTGAATTATCAGCAACAGCTAGCTTTGATTGCATCTGTATCATAACCTATACCTCTAAATAACTCTAATATTTATTCAATTTCTTATGCAGCACTTTCCGTAACTACTTCCCACTTCTTACTTTTAGAAATAGGCTTGCATTCTCTTATCTTTACAATCTGACCAATTTTAAATTGGTTAGATTCATCATGCGCAGCATACTTTTTACTAACTTTTACCCTTTTCTTATAAACCGGGTGTGCAACTTTACTTTCAACAAGAACTGTTACCGTTTTATCCGCTTTATCACTTACAACTGTACCTTGCAACACACGCTTAGGCATTTTTAGTCTCCTTATTTGCTGACGTTAGCTCATTCAATAATGTCTTAACCTTAGCTACATCACGTCTTACTTGTCTTATGCGACTTGTATTCTCAAGTTCTCCAGTAGTTTTCTGGAACCTTAAGTTAAAAGATTCTTTTTTTAAACTAATAAGAAGATCTTTTAATTGATCTATGGTCTTGCCACGTAATTCAGAAATCTTCATTTACGCACCCTCCCCTACTCTTTTCATAAACTTAACTGCTATAGGTAACTTTGCAGCAGCCAATTCAAACGCTCTTTTTGCATCATCTTCAGAAACTCCATCAAGTTCGAACATAATACGACCAGGTTTAACTCTACAAGCCCAATATTCAGGAGTACCTTTACCCTTACCCATACGAACTTCGGCTGGCTTACTTGAAACAGGAACGTCAGGGAATATTCTTATCCATAAACGACCACTTCTTCTCAAGTAACGCTGTATTGCTCTTCTGCATGACTCAATTTGTCTAGCAGTAATTCTTTCAGGCTCTAAAGCTTTCATTCCATATGCACCGAACAGTAAATCAGTACCACCTTTGGCATTACCATGAATTCTACCTTTATGCGCCTTACGGAACTTTGTTTTTTTAGGCTGTAACATTTTTACCTTACCTCTTACTACTTAACTTCTGTTACTGCGGAAGAATCATTAGCAGCAGCTTCTTCCTCACTAGTGTATATATCACCTTTATAGATCCAAACTTTGATACCAATAACACCATAAGTAGTATTAGCTTCAGCTGTTCCATAATCTATATCAGCACGTAATGTATGAAGAGGAACACGACCTTCTCTATACCATTCCATACGCGCAATTTCAGCTCCGCCTAAACGGCCTGAACAGTTTATTCTTATTCCTTTAGCACCAAGACGCATCGCAGATTGCATAGCACGTTTCATTGCTCTTCTAAAAGAAACCCTTTTCTCTAACTGCTGTGCTACAGCTTCTGCTACTATTTTTGAGTCAGACTCAGGCTTGCGCACTTCAATTATATTCAAACTTACATCAGCTTTTGCAATCTTAGTAAGCTTATTCTTTATTTTCTCAATGTCAGCACCCTTCTTACCAATTATTACACCTGGCCTTGAAGTGTGAACAAGAACTCTCACTTTATTAGCAGAACGCTCAACAACAACTTTGCTGATTCCCTGAAAACGTAATGTATCATTAATATACTTACGTATCTTAAGATCTTGGTGCAAATGGTCAGCATAATCTTCACCTTCTGCATACCAGCAAGAATCCCATGTACGATTGATACCAACTCTTAAACCTATAGGTATTACTTTTTGACCCACTTACTAGTCCTCCTCACCTTCACGTACAACTATTTCCATATTACTAAACGGCTTTAATATCCTAGCTCCCCTACCACGGGCACGGGCTCTAAATCTTTTCATAGTCAATGACTTTCCAACATTAATACGACAAATATATAACCTATCAATGTCCAGGTCATGATTATTTTCTGCATTAGCAATTGCCGATTCAAGAAGCGCTTTTACATCTCTTGATATACGTTTTTGAGAAAATTCCAATTGCACTAAAGCATCAGAAACTTTCATTCCTCTAATAAGAGAAGCTACTAAATTTAGTTTCTGAGGACTTATACGGATCTGTCTGATCTTCGCACTAGCCTCTACATCACTTAGCTTTCTTACGGCAGCTTTTTTTCCCATCATTAACCTCTTTTAGCTTTTTTATCAGCACCATGGCCATAATAAGTTCTTGTTGGAGAAAACTCACCGAACTTATGACCAACCATCCTTTCTGTAACTTGTACCGGGATGAACTTCTTTCCGTTATAAACACCGAACTTAAGACCTACAAACTGTGGCAATATAGTTGATCGCCTAGATCTAATGTTAATAATTGTACGGCTGGCTTTATCACCAAGCTTTTCTAAAAGCTTTAGTACATAATTATCTACAAACGGGCCTTTCCAAACTGAACGAGCCATTTAATTCTCCTCACTATTTAGCATATCTACGACGGACTATAAACTTGTCAGTCTTTTTGTTTTTACGTGTTCTCTTACCTTTAGTTGGCTTACCCCAAGGACTAACTGGATGTCTACCACCTGAAGTTTTACCTTCACCACCACCATGCGGGTGATCTACCGGATTCATAACAACACCACGAACTGTTGGTCTTATTCCTTTCCAGCGACTACGGCCAGCCTTAGCAACTACTGTGTTTTGATGATCAGAATTTGATACCGCACCAATTGTCGCCATGCACTCAGCAGAAATAAGTCTTACCTCACCTGAACGCAACCTAAGTAATGCATAACCTGAATCTTTACCAATTAGCTGAGCATAAGAACCTGCCGCTCTTGCTAACTGACCACCTTTACCAACTTTCATCTCGATGTTATGTACAATTGTACCAACCGGGATATTCTTTAAAGGAAGAGCATTACCAGGCTTAATATCAACTCTTTGTCCCGATATTACTTTATCGCCAGCCTTTAATCTTTGCGGAGCTATTATATAGGCAAGCTCACCATCTTTATATTTAACCAAAGCAATAAATGCTGTACGGTTTGGATCATACTCAATTCTTTCTACGACCGCTTCAACGTCAAATTTCTTTCTTTTAAAATCAACAAAACGATATAATTTTTTATGACCACCACCTTTGTGACGAGTTGTGATATGACCATGATTATTACGACCACTACCACGCTTCTTACCTTTTGTAAGCGACTTTTCAGGACGTCCCTTCCATAACTCAGACCTATCAACAGTAACAAGTGTACGTTGAGAAGGTGTTGTCGGATTATATAATTTCAATGCCATTTTAAAACTTCCTTAAAATACTTATACTGTTGCAGCTACATCAATTGTTTGGCCTTCAGCCAAAGTGATGATCGCCTTCTTAACATCTTTACGCTTACCGATAACACCACGGAAACGCTTCACTTTACCTTTATTATTAATAATATTCACTTTCTCAACTTTAGTTTCAAAAAGCGCTTCAATTGCAGCTTTAACTTGTGGCTTGGTAGCCCAAGGAGCAACATTAAAAGTTACCTTATTAAATTCAACACCAAGCTGAGATTTCTCAGTGATAACCGGAGAAACTATAACGTCGTACATACCGGCAGTAATATTAACTTTAGTATCAGCCTTAGCCATCGAAACGCTCCTCTAATTTTTTAATCGCATCCTCAGTGATAAGCAAATTATCACGACGAATTATATCGTACACATTCGCACCTTGCACTGGAATCACGTCAACTTTCTTTATATTTGATATAGCCTTTTTAAGGTTATCGTTAACACTATCGCCCGTTATAATAAGCGCAGAATCAACACCATTTTCTTTCAAGGCCTTTGATACGACTGAAGTTTTAGCATCCTTCAACGCATCACCTTTTACCACGAACAATTTTTTATCAGCCTGCTTACTAGATAGAGCAACTTTCAAACCTAACGCACGAATCTTCTTAGGCAAGTTATGTGCGTGCGACCTAACAACAGGCCCCATTGCAACACCACCACTACGTTTATGAGGCGACTTAGCGTTACCCGTTCTAGCGTTACCCGTTCCTTTTTGACGGAACAATTTCTTTTGACTACCCGTTACATCACTACGATTTTTCACAGAATGAGTTCCGGCTTGTCGCCTAGCAAGCTGCCAGTTAATAACCCTATGTAGTATATCCTTACGAATCTCAAGACCAAAGATAGACTTCTTCAACGAAGCTTCACCAGTAGCCTTTCCTTCTAACGCGATTACTTTAGCTTTCATTTGAAGACCCTTCTTTATTTTCTTCTACTTTCTTATCTTCAGCACTATCAGACTCAGCATTTTCTTTCTTTGCTTTACCAGACTCTTTTAAAGCTGCTGGATAAGGAGCCTCAGCAGGACGAGCCTTTTTAACAGCATCGGAAATATAAACATAAGCACCTTTGGCACCTGGAACTGAACCGTTCACTATTATTATTCCCTGCTCTATATCAGTTTCCATAATAACAAGATTCTGCTGTGTAACTCTGGTATCACCCATATGACCAGCCATCTTCTTACCTTTAAATACTTTACCAGGATCCTGACACTGACCTGTAGAACCATGTGACCTATGCGATATAGAAACACCGTGTGTCGCTTCCAATCCGCCAAACCCATGACGCTTCATACCACCTG
>Ga0213866_10001874_pt1 | contig 15331 bp, 15 predicted proteins | sample PICome_11_FD_160079 | JGI IMG/M metagenome (GOLD analysis project Ga0213866, IMG submission 160079) | Coastal seawater microbial communities near Pivers Island, North Carolina, United States - PICO284 | ecosystem: Environmental > Aquatic > Marine > Coastal | place: USA: North Carolina...
GTAAGAAGGTGAAGAGCAATGCCTAAAGGTAAGGGAACTTATGGTAGCAAGGTTGGACGTCCTCCTAAGCAGAAGCCGAGTGGAAAGAAGAAGTAATGGCTGATTTTACTCAGGCTGAGTATGAGAAGTTAAACAATGAGTTTGACGAGATTCAGCGTAAGAAGAACAACACTTTGTTTAAGAAGTTTAAGCGGAAGGTTGAGAGTCTTTACAAGAGCGAGGATCGGATGCAGGATGAGGCTGAAGAGAGGCGCAGGGGTCAACAGGTTATGGGCGCTAGGGAGCACAAGTTGTACCGGCGCATTGTTGCTATGGAGCGTCAGATGATTAGGGATGGAAACCGTGGCGGTAAATGAGGCGGGTAATTACACTAAGCCCAAGATGCGGAAGTCTTTGTTCAATAGGATAAAGGCTGCGAATGTTCAGGGCACTGCTGCTGGCAAGTGGTCAGCGAGGAAAGCGCAGTTGCTTGCCAAGAGATACAAGGCTGCGGGTGGTGGATACCGATGAAGGCTCCTCAGAAGTCATTATTAAGCTGGGGCAAGCAGAAGTGGCGCACCAAGTCTGGCAAGAAGTCTAGTGAGACTGGTGAGCGCTACTTACCTGCTAAGGCTATCGCTGCTCTTAGTGATTCTGAATATGCAGCTACAACCGCAGCTAAACGAAAGGGCAAGGCTAAGGGTAAGCAATTTGTGGCTCAACCGAAAGCAATTGCTCGGAAGGTAAGGAAGTACAGAACTTGAGCTTTACGAATACTTTAAAGCAGGAAGAGCTTACTATGCTTCGTCGCATTGTGAAGAATATTCACTTTCAATATTTTGATCAGAAGCATGGAAAGTCTTTTGTAACTGATAGAATGCTGGACAATGTGATTGAGAACATTGGTCCTGAGGCTGCTGAGAAGATGATTAAGTCTGGTGTAGATCAAGGACTGCGTTAGTGGTTGATTTCAAGTACAAGCCTGACGGTGAGCATCTTAAGTCTTTCATGCGGGATGATACTTTTTTTCGTGGCGTAAGGGGGCCTGTTGGTAGTGGTAAGAGTGTTGGGTGTTGTGTCGAGGTTTTTCGCAGGGCTTTGGAGCAGAAGAAAGCGCCAGACGGAAAGCGAAAATCCCGATGGGCAATTATACGAAATACAAACCCACAGCTACGAACTACGACTATTAAAACATGGCTTGACTGGTTCCCAGAAAACGACTGGGGAAAGTTCACATGGTCGGTCCCGTACACGCACCACATTAAAAAAGGTGAAATAGATCTTGAGGTTATCTTCTTAGCATTAGATAGACCTGAAGATGTTAAGAAACTCTTATCACTAGAGCTTACTGGAATATGGATCAACGAAGCTAGGGAAATACCTAAGTCAATTATTGATGCGTGTACAATGCGGGTGGGTCGATATCCTTCCATGCGTGATGGTGGACCTAGTTGGACTGGGGTTATTGCTGATACCAACGCGCCTGAAGAAGATCACTGGTGGCCTATTATGTCTGGTGAGGTTCCGATTCCTGATCATATACCGCGAGAGCAAGCCAAGATGTTGGTTAAGCCAGACAACTGGCGTTTCTTTACGCAACCCGCTGGAATGGTAGAAGTTAAGAACGAAGAGGGCGAGATTGATAGCTATAAGCCCAACAAGGAAGCTGAAAACACAAAGCACATGATGAAGTCTTATTACCCGAATTTAATTCAGGGTAAGACAAAAAGCTGGATTGATGTGTACGTTATGAATAGGCTTGGCTCAATTCAGGACGGGAAACCTATATATCCTATGTTTGCTTCGGATGTTCATGTTGCCAAGGAGGAGATAGCCATTGCTGCTGGCGCTCCTTTGTATGTTGGCTTGGACTTTGGATTAACTCCCGCTGCTACTTTAGGTCAAAAGATCCGTGGGCGATGGTTGGTGCAAGCTGAGATTGTTGCATTTGATATGGGCATTGTTAGGTTTGCTGAAGTTCTTAGGGAAGAGATTGCAACTCGTTTCTCAGAATGTTCCGATGTGTATATATACGGCGATCCCGCTGGTGACTTTAGAGCGCAGACTGATGAATCTACTCCCTTTCATATTCTGCGCGGCGCTGGCTTGAGGGCGTTTCCTGCACCCTCCAACTCTGTTGACCTTCGGCTTGAATCAGTTTCCTCCCAACTGAACAAGATGGTTGAAGGGAAGCCAGCGTTTTTAATTGATCGTAGATGCCAGCAATTAATCAAAGGCTTTGAGGGCGGGTATCAATACAAGCGCATGGAAGTAAGCGGTGAGCGATATGCGGATAAGCCAGACAAGAATATGTTTTCTCACATTCACGATGCGCTGCAATACATGATGCTTGGCGCTGGTGAGGGCAGAGCATTGATGAACAATCAAAAGCCAGCCCGACCTGTTGTTGCGAATAGAAACTTTGATGTGTTTAATAAGAAACCAAACAAGCAAAGAAGGCAGGGTCTTTGGGCTAGAATGTAATTGTGCGTTGCAATTATTTCTTTTCTCTGCTTTTGGGGTTTTAACAAAGGAGATAAGTTATGTGCGGTGGAAAAAGCAAACCTGACCCAAGGATTAAGGAAGAAGAAGAAAAAGCAAAGGCTGCTGCGGAGGCTGCTAAGGAAGCAGCAATTGCAGAGCAAGTTGATAAGAGGATGAAAGAGCTTGAAGCGGAGCGTGAAACACAAGCGACCGCTGCTGCTACAAAAGCTGCGCAAGTAGAAAAAGATAAGCGTCAAGCTGAGCTAGAGCGCAGTCAGGCAGAAGATCGCGCGATGAAAGCTAAAGCCGAAAAAGAAGCTAAAGAGCGTAAGAACTTACTCGATAGAGCCAAGGGTTCTTTTGTTTCTGGCTCCGAAGTAACATCATCAGGTGTAGTTGGCGAATCAGATGCCGCAACGCGTAGACGTTCTTCTCGAGGTGGTCGTGGTCGCCGTAGCTTATTAACATCTTCTGCGGGTGGCATGGGATATTTCAGTAGGTTTTTATAATGATAGTTGACCCAATCGCAAAAGAATACCTAAAGCGGTATGAGAGAGCGAAGGCAAAGCGCACTAACTTTGTTGACGTATTTGAAGAGTGCTATGAGTATGCGCTGCCGCAGCGCGAATCATTTTACTACGAGTCTTCAGGGCAAAGACGTGACGATAAGATCTTCGACGAAACTGCTGTCGTAGGTGTTCAAGAGTTTGCATCAAGGCTTCAGTCTGGTCTTGTTCCAAACTTTGCGCGATGGGCTGACTTGAATGCTGGGTCTGAAGTTCCAAAGGAGCAGCGAGATTCAGTAAACAATCAGTTAGATGAAGTAACTGAATATGTTTTTGAGGTAATTCAGAACTCTAACTTTGCTCAAGAAGTGCACGAGTCCTTTATGGACTTGGCAGTCGGGACTGGTATTCTGGTTTGCGAGGAAGGGGATGCAATCACACCCATTCGCTTTTCAGCTATCCCCCTTCCACACGTCATTCTGGACACCGGCCCCGACGATAGAATTGACCATGTGTTCCGCGAAAGAAAGAACATCAGGTTCGATCAGCTTAAGCTAATGTATCCAAAGGGAACATTTAACAATGAGCTTCTAAGCTTAATGGCAAATCAATCAGACCAAACAACAACTGTTCTTGAGATTGTTTGCCGTGATTACTCTAAGATAAATGAAGAGGCTTATTATCATTACGCGATCTGTATGACTACAAAGTCTGTATTGATGAAGCGTGAGATGAAGGGCTTGGGTTCTAATCCGTTTATATGTTTTCGGTGGGCTAAGTGCGCTGGTGAAGTCTATGGGCGCGGTCCTTTGTTTAATGCTTTATCAGCAATCAAGACAACAAACCTGACTGTTGAGTTAATCCTTGAGAATGCACAGATGGCTATCTCTGGCATTTACCAAATGGAAGATGACGGGGTAGTAAATCCCGATACTATTAATTTAGTTCCGGGCACAATCATCCCAAAGGCGATGGGTTCCGCAGGGCTGCAACCTATACAAGCAGCGGGAAGCTTTGATGTAGCTCAGTTGATTCTCAATGACATGAGAAACAATATTAAACGAGCGCTATACAATGATATGCTTGGCGATCCAAATAGAACCCCTGCATCTGCGACTGAGGTTGCGGAGCGTATGGCTGACTTATCTCGTCGGATTGGCTCTGCATTTGGAAGATTGCAAGTAGAGTTGGTTCAGCCTGTCTTGCAAAGAGTTATTCATATTCTAAAGAAGCAGGGGCGCATTGATGTGCCTATGGTGAATGGTCGTGAAGTTAAAGTTAAGTCAGTGTCGCCATTGGCGCAAGCGCAAGCCAACCAAGATATTACGTCAGTATCGCGCTTCCTTGAATTGGCTCAAGGCGCGTTTGGCCCAGAGATGATGCAGCTACTTATTAACAGTGAAGAGACTGCCGCATATCTAGCCAAGAAGTTTGGTGTGCCAGATAGTTTAATAAGAGATCCACAAGAACGCGAACAGATAGTTGCAATGATGCAGCAAATGCAGCAAACTCAGGGGCAAGCACCGCAACCAATGGAGTAATGCTTGACCCAGAAGATTAATGTAGGCGTTGATGGAATACAGCGCCCACAAAACAAAGATCGTGAGATCAGTCAAAACATAGCAACGCTGCTTGGCTCAGACACAGGCCAAGCGGTGTTGAAGTATTTGAGGTCGATTACCATTGAAATGGTACACGGACCTAATGTTACTACGGAAGAATTGCGCCACATGGAGGGCCAGCGTTATATCGTTGGCCTTTTGGAAAGTCGTATGAATCATGCACACAAGGTAAAGAATAATGGAACAAGAAACACAAGCAAGTGAAGCACCAGTAGAAGCACAGGTTGATGCAACACCAGAGGCAACACCTGATCGTCCTGAATGGCTTCCTGAAAAATTTAATGACCCAGCTGATTTGGGTAAAGCATACAAGGCTCTTGAGTCTAAGCTAGGCGAAAAGGAAGAAGATGTTCGCAATCGCTTAATGGAAGAGTTGCAAGCCCAAGCATCTGAAGGCGTTCCTGCAAGCGCTGGTGAATATGAGTTGCCAGATTTTATTGATAGTGAAGAGGCATTGCAAAGCGATATGCTTCAGAAATGGGCAGAGCACTGTCACGGAAACGGATATACCCATGAAGAGTTTCAAAAGGGTATTGAGATGTATATGAGTGGCATGGGGCCAGAGCCAGACATGGAAGCTGAAGCTGCAAAGCTAGGCGAAAACTCTACTGCTAGGATTGAGGCGGCTAACTTATTCGCAAATCAATTTTTCCCAGAAGAAGCTATCCCAGCCATTGAGCGTATGTGCGAAACATCTGAGGGCATCATTGCGCTTGAGACAATCATGTCAGCAATGAAAGACCCAAGCGTTTCAGAGCAGAACAACATCGCTGCAAACTTTAGCGAAGTTGAATTGCAAGATATGATGAAGGACGAAAGATACTGGAACCCAGCAAGGCGCGATGACAATTGGGTTAATAAAGTTAATGAGGGGTATCAGAAACTTTATGGATGAGGTTAAAATTATGCAAAGGGGGTCTTACTATCTGACTCCCTTTAACGAGGATCATGTGTATGAGTTCGTACATGTTATTCATCCAGAAAATGTTCGAGAGATATATAAGCTTGGTCATACCAGCGTTATTGATGCTCTTAAGGAAATGACTGAGATGAGCGAGGTGTACCTTGTTCGAGATGGTCAGGGAGAAATTGTTTTTGTTGGCGGGTTGTTGTTTGACCAAAAGATTCCACAAATGTTTGCAATGTTTAGCAGTAAGCTAAAAAGTAACTTTACTGTTCTAGCTCGCGGCTCAAAGATGTTAATAAACTTTTTTGATCAGTCTTACCCTTCACTTTCTATGACAATCCAAGCTGATTATGAGTCAATGCTGAACTGGGCTGCATGGCTTGGGTTTGAACCTGTTTGCACCGCTGAGTACAAAAATACACAATATGTTGAATTTGTGCGTTGCAATCCTGTAAAAAATTATGTTTCACATGAAACATCACGGCCCGTAATGCACTGAGAAGCCCAATAGGATACCTTCGTTGATGATGCCGAGCGGATACCCCGATGCCCGTAACAACAACTTAGGAACTGTAAAATGGCTAATACAATCGACCAAGCCTTTATCAAACAGTTTGAAACCGATGTGCATCTTGCTTATCAGCGCATGGGTTCCAAGCTTCGCAATACTATTCGCTCAACAAACGTGACTGGTTCTGTCGCTCGCTTCCAAAAAATTGGAGCCGGTGCTGCATCAACTAAGACACGCAATGGTGACGTTACCGCAATGGAATTGGCGCACACCAACGTTGAAGTAACCATGGCAGACTTCTACGCCGCAGAATACATCGACAAACTTGACGAGTTGAAAATCAATATCAACGAGCGTCAAGCTGTTGCTGAGTCTGCTGCTTCTGCATTGGGTCGCAAAACTGACGAGATTATCACAACAGCAATGGACGCTGGTGCTAACTCAACTCAGATTGCTGACACTACTGGTGCCTTGGCAAAAGCTGACTTGCTTTCAATCTTTGAAACATTTGGCTCTGCTGACATTCCAGAAGACGGACAGCGTTATATTGCTATGGCCCCTGCTGGTTTTGCTGACTTGTTTAACATCAACGAGTTTGCATCATCTGACTTTGTTGGTCCACAAAACTTGCCATTTGCTGGCGGCATGACAATGAAAGAGTTCTTGGGTTTCAAGATCTTCTCAACGTCTGCGGTAGCTGGTGGTAAGAACTTTGCGTACCACATGCGAGCAGTTGGCATTGGCGTAAACTCTGATGTCACGACTGAAGTAAACTATGTGCCACAAAAAGTGTCACACCTTGCGACATCAATGATGTCTATGGGTTCTGTTGTTATCGATGATAACGGCGTTTACGAAGTCTTAGACAACAACTAATGGGTCGGGGGCTTCGGCCCCCTTCTCCCCCCCCTTGGCTAGGATTCGCACTGCGATAGGGGGGTTTAACTCTAAGGATTAGACATGGCAGTATCTAGTACACACGCAAGTTCACCAATAGATGTTTGCAGTAGATCCTTAATATTGATTGGTGCGGAGCCAATTACTTCATTTGATGATGGCAACAACGAAGCATTGATTGCATCAAATATGTATGAAGATGTTGCTCGGTCTTCTTTAGTAAACTGCCGCTGGCGTTTTGCAACAAATCAAGTTGTATTAAATAGATTAAGTGAAGCTCCAACGGGGCGCTATGATGCAGCATATCAGCTTCCTAGTGGCTGGTTAATGACACACGCTGTTACTGTAAATGACACACCTATTAACTATCAAACATATGGAAACAAATTGTTTTGTGATGAAGCTGCTGCTTCTGAATTAGTATTAGATTATACATATCGGGCTGAAGAACAGGACTGGCCTTCATATTTTACTGTAGCGGTTCAGTACGAATTGGCTGCGGTGTTTGCTGTTGGGCTAGCAAGAGATCAAGCTTTAGCTGGATTAATGGCGCAGCAAGCTCAAATATTTATGATAAAAGCTCGAAACCTAGACGCGCAACAACAAACAACACGGAAGCTAAACACAAGTCGGTTTATATCAAATAGGCGTACATAATGCGAAAGATTAAAGTTCCATTAACAAACTTCCAGTTTGGTGAAGTTAGCCCCTCTTTGTATTCTAGAACCGACACTCCGATCTACAATCAATCAGCTCAACGTGTTGAAAATTTTTTCCTTAGATCTGAGGGTGGGATTGTAAAGCGTTCTGGCTTGCAGAATATTTACCAGTACGACATATCAATCGATACATCTAAGCGGCAGCAAAGTCGCTTATTGCCTTTTGTGTTTTCTGATGATGAGCAGTATATTATTTCGCTTGAGCATGAGAAAATACGCGTCTTTCAAATAAGCCCATCGACCGGTGCAGTCTCATTAATTCAAACAATTACTACAGATGTTAGCAGTGGAACTCTGCCGTTTGACCACAACTATTTGCACGAATATACATACGCTCAAGCTGGCGATGTTATGTTTCTATGCCATCCTACTTTTGTTCCGCAGCAACTTGTAAGAACAGGGCTTACTACATTTGTTGTTGAGTCATTTCAATTCGATCAGAAGTCTGATGGGACAAAGGTATATCAACCTTATTACAAGTTTCAGGGTGCTGGTGTAACTCTTGATCCGTCCTCATCTTCTGGCAATGGAATTACATTAACTACAAGCAGTCCGTACTGGGATACAAACAGCCCATCAAAACATGTAGGAACAACAGTTAGATACAACGGCAGCGAGATTGAAATTACCGGAGTGACAAGCTCCACTGTTGCAACGGGTGATGTTCTTGATGCCTTAAAGGTTACGCTTAGTCCAAACTCAATTAAAACTAATGAAGGCTCAAATGTTATTGAGGTTATACTTGCAAATCATGGCCTGTCTGTTGGCGATCTTATTGCAGTAGAAAACATTGGAACAATTGGTGGCATTTCAATAAATCAATTAAACGGAGCTAGAACAGTTCTTAAAGTTCTTAGCGATGATAAGTTTACCTTTACTGCTGGCTCTAATGCTAATGCCTCTGAGCTTGGTGGTGGTACGCCTGACATAACTACACACGCGCCTACAACAACATGGGATGAGCAATCTTATTCATCTTTGCGCGGCTTTCCTTCGGCGGTTACATTCCACGAGAATAGATTAGTATTTGGGGGAACATTAGGGCAACCAGATTCAATATGGTTTAGTAAGATTGCGTCTTATTATAACTTTGATGTTGGGGATGCTAAGGATAATGAGTCAATTCATCTCACTGCATCTGTCGGTGAGATACAGCAAATCCGTCATTTGATATCTAATCGTGACCTTCAAGTGTTTACTGCGTCTTCTGAGATGTATGTCCCAGCGTTTCAAAATCAGCCTATAACTCCAACCAATGCACAAGTTAGGCGGCAAACACCTTTTGGCTCTGGTTATGAAAGGCCGCAAGCAATTGATGGTGCAACACTATTCATTCAAAAAGGCGGTCAGATTGTTCGAGAGTATATCTACAGCGATAGCGAAGCTGCTTATGTTGCTAATCCAATATCAACAATATCATCACATTTGATTAAATCACCAATAGAGATGAACACTTTATATGGAGCTTTAAGCAGATCTGAAAGCTATGTGTTTGTTTTAAACGACGATGGAACGATGGCAGTCTTTAATTCTAACAGAGCAGAGCAACGCGCTGGTTGGGTTGAGTTTACTACCAATGGTGTATTTCACTCGACTATAACAATTGATGATCGTGTTTTTGCTAATGTTGAGTATGACTTAGGTGATGGCACAAAAAAAATTGTTCTGTGTGAGTTTGACTCTGATTTCAACACTGACATGGCTAAGAGTTATACTGGGACTGCTGGTGTGTTTAATGTGTCTTCTGACTTTAATGATGGGGCAATTGTTGAGGTTATAGATGGTAATAATTTTGTTGGTAGGTTTACTGTAGCTTCTGGCAATGTAGATGTTTCTAGCGTTGATTCTTCTTTAACCACCGTTGAGATTGGTTATAAGTTTAACGTAGAATTAACAACAAATCCCATTGATACCTCAGTTGGAAACGGGCCATTAACTGGAACGCCTAGAAGTTTAGGTAGTGTTTACCTAGATTTAAACAGCACCCTGTCATGCAGTGTAAATGGAACATCTTTAATTATTCGTAACGTAACTGATGATTTGTCATTAAGCCCACAGGCTTTTACTGGGAAAAAAGAGTTTAGATTGTTGGGTTACAATCGTGATCCACAGATTACCATTACGCAAGATGCACCATTAAACTTGCAAGTTAATGGACTAGTAGCGGAGTTAATATTCTAATGAGTTTTTTCCAAGCATTAGGAATGGGCTTAAACCTGATCGGTGGCAATCAAGCTGCTAGAGCACAGGAAGAAGAGTCCAGACAGACCGCAGAAAGAATGATTACCGACAGGATTGTTGGTGAAGCACAAGCCATTCAACAGCAGAATATGCGCTATCAACAATACTTTGATGACCTAGCAAGCAACGAAGCCACATTGCTTTTCAACAGAGACATTGACTCTAGCATGGAAGCTTTCTTTGAGGGGCAGAAGGAAGTTGCCTTTGATGATTTAGCAATTATGCAAACTCAAGCTGGGTTGGAGTCTGGTAAAAGAACGCTGCAATCTTTGGCTGAAGTTCAGCGCGGGAAGAATGAAGCTAGGGCTACAAGGATTAGAACCTATTCTAACTTTGCAACTGGTATGTCTGACTTAATGAGGACTCAATAATGGCTCAAATAATTCGTAGAGCAAGACAGCAATTTAACCAACCAATTGGTGTAGTTCGCGTAGACACTGGCGCTGCTGAAGTTGCCAATGCGTTTGCTGAAGCGGGTGAGTCAATTCGCAGACAGGCTTATCAGGTAGATGCTGAAGATGCTAAGAGGCGCGGTGAAGAAGCTGCGGCTGCTGCGCCATCCATAAAGTTAAGAGCATACAAAGATGGTCAGCCAGTAGATCTTAGTCCACCTGAAGGCTTTGGAAGAATAGCTAGGGAGTCTTATCGCGCTGTTATTGAGCGTAGATTTCTTGAAACTATGGATACTGATATTCGCCTCAAGTCAAAAGAACTTGCTGGCAAGTATGATCGCAGTCCACTTCAGTATGAAAACGCAATGCAAGCTTACTTGGATGGGCTTGCTGAAAGCACTGAGGGTCGCTTTAAACAGTTTGTTGTTGACTCTGGTAGCGCGATTAAGGAAAGCACCCATCTTGGGTTAGTAGATGAAGCTCGCACTCGTGCTCGTGCAAATGCAGCGCAACACATTGTTGCAACAAATGCTGAGTTCAATAAGCAAATTAGAATGGAATCTAGAACGGGAAGCTTTGATTCTGTTGATAAGATAATTGAAGAAAGAACACAGGCTACGCTCGAGGGCGAAGGCGCTGGGCTAAAGGTTGGATCAAGCTCTATTGTTGCTAGTGAAATGGCTGGCGCTGCTGCTGCTGAGTATCTTGTTACTCAGATGAATACATTGAGTGGCCCCAATAGAAAAAGAGTTTTAGCTGCTATTACTTCAAACTATCCGCTTCCTTCTGGTGGAGAGGCAGAGAAGGTCTTTCAAAACGTTGCAAAGTATATCGACGCAAACAACAAGACTGGGGTTGTTGCTGAGTTAAATGCTGCAATGGGAGACTTAGATGCTCTTGATGCAGCAATAAAAGCTGAAGCGGCTAAAGCTGGAATTGCATCGCGGCAAGAACAGCTCTTTGATTTAGATAGAACTGAAACAAGCATTCTTTATGATGCGGCTAGAACAGCAAATGAAGCTTTTTATACTGATGGTGAGATTTCAGTAGATATAGCTCTGTCTGGTGTTGCCAATACGTTGATGGAAGAACTCAAGCAAGTTGAGATATATAGGCGCAACAATAATCAGTTCAGTCAGACTGATTATGAGAGAGAATCAAATGAGTTAAGGAGAGCCGCTTTATCTCCCTTTATTACTAGAGCCGCTGCTGAAGGAGGCTCAGAAACATTTCGCCAAGCCCTTGTGACTAGAAGCCCAGCTGCAATGGCTAAGCTAACAGAGAATCAGCAAGACGTTATTGCTGGCATTTATAAATATGGATTATTTGATGGCTCATCTGGCGACATAGCTTTTGCAAGCCCGTTAATATCTCAGGCTTCCTCTTCAATAGAGGAGGCGCATCTAAGGCAACAAGCCGTTATTGATTTTCAAGATGGGTACAATGACCTTGTAACCAAAGGCGAAATAAATGGTTTTGATTCGATTGATATGGACGCTTACCTAAAAGATTCAAAAGGTATTGATCCAACTATAGTAGAGCAACTTAAGCAGAAATATAATTTCTTTGTTGCTAAGGAAGACTTTAGCGGAATAGCTACTGCGGCTGCTTCTATTGCGCCTGATGGTGCTGGGTCTTTAGCTGTTGATAGTATTGTTGCTTACATAAATAGCGGTGGCAAAACAGATATGAACGAAGAGGCTGCCGCGTTAATTGATGGTGCCTTAGAAGGTCTTCTACCAAGTCAGCGTGAACAGATTGAAACTCACCTTCGCAGCATTTCTTCTGGCTTAAAAAAAGAAGAAGCGGCTCAAGCGGCGGCAAAGAAAACTAGCGCAAAGATTGCTGCGTTTAAATCAGATATGCTTGATAGAGGGTCAAAGGAAGCTCAAGATATTTCTGAGGCAATAGTCTTAAGTTCTGGATTTGATATATCTAACCTAGAAACTCTTACACCAGAAATAGAACGTACCATGGCAAAAGCACTGCCTACATTTTTGGTAAACTCGCTTAAGAATATCTCTGCTGGTCAAGGGGATGCTAATGCTCAGAATTCTCTTTCTATTTACTCTAGGCTTAGAGATTATCAGATAACAATGTCTGAAGGTCTAGGGCTGCAAGCAAATAGAATTAATGCTTTGAATGACATCATTAGCGTTGATCGACAAATGATGCTTAATGAAATGCTTATTGGTATGGAGGCTGGCATTTACCCTACAGCAAATGAAGCGTCTTTCGAGGTTGCTAAACTAATGAAGACAAGCGCTTCTAAAGCTGCTGAAAATGTTTCTGCCTTTTTTAGAGACAGTAAGGGAAACTCAATATCACCAGAGAAATATGTTAGTGAGATACTCGATGACATGGACCCTTACTTAATAAAAGAATTTGGCACTATGGCTAAGCTATTAGTTGCCGGGGGCTTTGATTCTGAAAAAATTAAAGATCAATTGCTAAGCCAATATGATACCCGCTACAGAGATTCAAAGTATGTTTTTGACGGGAGTAGAGGCTTTAACAATCAAGGCCGCAGTCGTTTTGCTTTAAGTGCAGCAATGCCTGATCCCAAACGAGAATCATATTTCATTAATAAGGTTGAAAACCAGCTTCAAGATATGGGTTACACATTATTTAATCACAATGATGGCTCATCAATATCTAGCACAGATTTTTTTGAGCCTGTTGTCCTTGTTCCTTTGTTTTCTGGCGTATCACCTGCACAGCAATTATATCAAGCTTACAAAGTTATAGATGAAGGCGGCTCTAAAGTTCTTGAGGCGGTGGTATTAGATGACGGATCAATGCCAGCTTTTAATATATCTGATGAAACAAAAGAATTTGCTTCTGACTTGGAAATTACTGAAGGCAAAACTTACGAGCGATTGGAGGGGGATGCTAAGGCTCACAGATACCTTCAGGAAAATGGATTAATATCAGGAGCGCCGTTTAACTAATGTTTGATGCATCAAAGGTAGTAATGCCGCAGCTACAAGCGGATGTTGGTTTAATAGCTGAAAGAGACAAGGCAACATTTACTGAAACCCTTGGCGCTTTAATAGGTCAGTATGAGCCTGTTGTTACAAACTTTGTAGATTCTTTTGATCGTGAGATGCTTCAAGAAGACCCTGACTTTGATGTGGCAAAGGGAGTTTTTGATTTACCAGAAGAGTACCACGAATATAGCTCTGCGCTTCTCTACGCAAAAAACGATCAGCACCTAAACTATCTGGTCAATCGTGTTGATGGTATGATTGAGCGCAGACAAACAATACAAAACTCTACGGTCGGCAATGTATTGCTGGCTTCTTTCTTTGACCCAATCAATCTTATTTCTCTGCCTATTGGTGTAACAACTGGCATTGCTAAGAGCGCACTGCGTACTGGCGTTGCAACATCAGCTATTGTTGCCGGTCAAGAAGCCTTGTTTGCTACTACAGATCCAACAAAAACATTTGGTGAAGCTGCTATTGGTATTGGTACTGCTGGTATTGCTGGTGGAGCTTTAGGTGCTATTGGCGGGTTTGTTAAAGGCAAGCTCTCTGGGGATGTTGTGACCAAGGTTGCAAATGATATCGATGATGAAGTAGAGGCAATGAGTGGTCCTGCTGATCCTACGCTTGCTGAAAACTGGTGGACAGATAGCTGGGCATTTAGAATGTCTACCTCTCCACAGAAACGAAACTTACAAAACAAAAAGGTTCCGATTGCTACTAAGCAATTTCACTACGATATATCTGGTGACAATGGATCACTAACTAAAGCGCATCAAAATGGTAAAACACTAGGGCGCAGCGTACACTTAGACAAAGCAAACTATCAGGCTGAAATGCACCAGCTATACAATGATATGTTTACTGTCTTTGCTAGAGCAGACAACAAGGGCGTTACTAAGATATTTGATTATGCTTTTGATGGGGTGAAGCCCCGTCAAAAAGATATGATGAAGTTCTTTGATATTGCTTCTCGTAAAAGAATTACTAAGGCTGAGCCAGCAAACGCATATGAAGCTGAGATGATTAGTTTGCTAGATAAGTTTTATGGCAAGTGGGAAACCCGCTTAACCGAAACTGGCCTAATGGGCACAAGAACTTTCTATGAAAAGCAGCAAGAGTTTTGGGGTAAGATTATTGCTAGGCGTGAAGAGGGCCTTGAAAGACTTACACGGCGTAATGGCGTTACTAAAGTAAACAATAAGCTTACGGATTATGGCAAGAAGATAGCTGAGTTTAAAAATAAGATTGCTGAATACAAAGCTCACCTAGACGAAGTAAATGAAACTGTTGAGTTCCTAAAGGGACAGGATGGAATGAAGCCGCCTAATGAGGATGTGTTCTTTCCTCGCTATTGGAATGCTGATGCTATTAAAAAGAACAGGGACAAGCTCGTTGCAATATTAGCTGACTGGTACAAGAAGAACCCTCAGGCAATTATGTTTACACCTGAGAGTCCAATCACAAGAGTTGATCTTGATACCAGCCCTGAAGCTATTCTTCGCAGAGCTAATGAAACTGTAGATAAGATTATAAAGACTGATGATGAAGGCGCATTTGAAAACGCTTTCTTTGGCTACGGAAAGTCTAAGCACTTCATGCATCGTGCATTAGACATACCTAATGAGTTGGTCCTAGACTTTATTCACACCAATCCATTTGAAGTTTCTATGCAGTACAATGCGCGTGTTGCTCCACGCTATGCATTTGCTAAGAAGTTTGATGGACGTAGTTTTGATGAGATGCTTGATGAGCAAGTGTTTGATATGATGTTAAACACAAAGATGGATCTTGATGAGATCAATGAGGTCGCAGCTAATATCCGCACTGACTATGATCGGGTAATGAATGCAACACTTCGCAAGCCTCATACTTTTTCTCAGAAGGCCGTTCAGCGTCTTCGTGAGGTTGCTTCACTAAACTATCTTGGATCTGCTGGTATTGCTTCTATTTCTGAGTTTGGTCGCATCATGGCAGAACATGGTGTTGGTAAAACAATGAAGGGTTTAATTGCTAGGCATACAGATCAAAAGGTAAAGCTGTCGGTCAAAGAGGCTGCTAAAGCTGGTGAAGCTCTTGAGGGAAT
>Ga0213866_10001875_pt1 | contig 15321 bp, 8 predicted proteins | sample PICome_11_FD_160079 | JGI IMG/M metagenome (GOLD analysis project Ga0213866, IMG submission 160079) | Coastal seawater microbial communities near Pivers Island, North Carolina, United States - PICO284 | ecosystem: Environmental > Aquatic > Marine > Coastal | place: USA: North Carolina...
GATGCTTGTCCTAGATATCTTCAAGTCAATGGAAAGTTTGACAATCTTCAAGTAACTGCTAATATTCAAACTGCAACAATGGTGGCAAGTGGGAACGTCACTGCGCCAACATTTACAGGAAATCTAAACGGTGTTGCAAGTGGAAATAAAGTTCTTGCTTCTTTTGATATTCCACATGTAAAGGATAAAAACAAAAGAATTCGACATATTGTTGCTGAAGGACCAGAACCAGGGATTTATATTCGAGGTAAACTTAAAGATAAAAATATAATTGAACTACCAGAATACTGGGATGGATTAGTTGATCCGGAAACAATTACAGTTACTCTTACTCAAATTGGATACTCTCAAGATTTGATTGTTGATAATATTGAATGGGGCAAAAAAGTAATTATTCGTTCTGGAGTTGGAGCAAATATTCATTGCTTTTATGAAATATGGGCAGCAAGATGGATTAATCCAATGAACTATGATGAAAAACTACATGTTGTTTATGAAGGAGAAAGTCCCGCAGATTATCCAGGAGATAATGCTCAGTTCTTAGTTGGTGGATGGGACTACGATCGAAGAAATCCTCAGTGGGAAGGAGTTGACAAGGACCTTGAGACCTGATACACTATTAAGGTAATCAAGAGACAAATCGAATGCAAGATGAGTACCTGACACGTTGCGTGGTCGATCCAGTCAAACGAACCGTGTATTTGTATTCCAATGAGGGATCGGAAAAAGAAGTGGTCTGCGAGACCGTGGATGAGTTTATGAACGTGTTAGACTTTGTTCGTGCAACTGTGGATACAGAGACCCTCTCATATGCGAGTCCACTCTGAGGGAAAATTGACTTTTAATTCCATTTTTGGGGGGAAAAATTCCCGGCAAAATTTTAGACCCATTACTTTTTTCAAATGAATCCTTATCGCATTAACTACAAGGCACTGAAACAAGAACCAGTGAAAACAACACCAGAAAATGTAAAGGAATCAAATGAGAACTTGTTTCGTGCAAAGTGGAATCTCCCTCAAGCAGCAAAGCACTGTGGAATGTCACAAAAAGAAATGAAGTTGACATTCTGGGAATTTCTCAAGTATAATCCTATTACTTACCAAGCGTAAGTTTTTTATGCCCGTGTGACCCAGCGGAATGAGGTTCTCGACTTAAAATCGAGCAGTCGGCGGTTCGAATCCGCCCACGGGTATTAGAGTTCTACTCTAAATACTCAAAAGTAATAGGAATATTACTATGAAGTACAGAATTGATGCCAGATATGCTTGGTATAATAAAGGAACTCAAATAGTTCTCATGTATTTCATAAACCAAGTTCCTTTTACTTTTGACGAACTTCCAGATGAATCAATTTATGACCTGGAATTGATTGAATTAGCAGACAAAGAAAGATCATTTGAACCAGAGGATTTATATAAAACATCTTTCTATTTGATTGATGAAGAGTGTCACCCTCTTATGTTTGAAGTTGAACTAGAGAATCCAGAAATGTTGCCTGTTGATTAATTTGCCTCTATAGCATAACGGTTACTGCATCCGCCTTGTAAGCGGAAGATTTTCGGTTCGATTCCGAATGGGGGCTCTGAGTTCTATAACTCCAAAATGTCACTTTTATCGCAACGAGATAGAGAACTTTCTATCAAAGCATTGGAATACTATTCTTCATTTGTTACTAACGAAACAGATAAGATGGAACTAAATGCTTTGATTAATTGGATCAAGTTAGAATACACTAAAAATGAGAATTAATTTGTGGTATTGCTGTAAAATGAAACAATGGCGTTGGACACTTGTAGATAATAGTCGTCCCATTTGCAAACAAGAATCGGGACAACAACCATTCCTTCGTGATGCTATGAATGATGTAGCAAATACTGTAGAATATATGTTAGAATGCAAACAAAGTGAGTAGAAATACTTATTATTATGAAAAGTCAATACTACATAGAGAGGGTGACAAAAAAAGAACTTGAACCACTCTTTTTGACTCACCATTACCTTAAAGATGAAAGTAAAACTTTTAAGTCTTGGTATAACTATGGACTTTTCAAACATACTGACTGGGAATGCCCTCTTAATATTGGCGGCTGTCTTGGTGGGATTGTTTTCACTAGTCTCCCAGTTCCAGAAATAGCTGTAGGAGCATTTGGATTAAATCGTAATGAACAACAAGGAATATTTGAACTCTCAAGACTTTGCATCGAACCTAGTACACAGTCATACGAACATAACATCACTTCTTGGTTTGTGTCACGAGCGATTAGACAATTTCGGAAAGATACTGAAGTTAAAGCAATCATCTCTTACGCTGATAGCAATCACCATGTTGGTACAATCTATCGGGCTTGCAATTTTAAATATTACGGTCTTACAGATAGAAAAAAAGATTTCTATTATTCAGACGGAACTAAACACTCTCGTGGAAAAATAAAAGGTTCCGAAGGTGAATGGAGAGAAAGAAGTAGAAAACATAGGTATCTAATGGTATTTGATAAAGAACTTAAAAAACGTTTGACATGGAAGGAAGAAAAGTGGTAAAATAATAAAGGTGATACTAAACCAAATCCCTTCCGTGTGACTTGAGAACCTCCTTCGGGAGGTTTTCTTGTATGATAAATAATCCATAACGGAAACTATAAGAACTAATAAGATGGGTCTCTCTAGATTAGACAATTTTCTGAAGTCAGTTCGTGGAACAATCATCTACGTTGATCCCAATAGCATTGATGCTACGGACAGTATCGAAAATCAGGGCAACTCACTGACAAGACCATTTAAAACTCTTCAAAGGGCACTTGTTGAAGCATCAAGATTCTCATATCAAAGAGGATTAGATAACGATAGATTTAACAAAACAACCATCGTTCTTTATCCTGGAGATCATATTGTCGATAACCGTCCTGGTTGGATTCCTGATGGTTCAAATAATTATAGACTGAGAAGTGGTTTAATCTCAAATGATTATAGTGCATGGGATTTAACAACTAACTTTAATCTCACCACAGAAAATAATGCACTTTATAAATTAAACAGTATTCACGGTGGGGTAATCGTTCCCAGAGGAACTTCCATCGTTGGTGTGGATTTGAGAAAGACAAGAATTCGTCCAAAGTATGTTCCAAATCCAGAAAATGATGAAATCGAAAGATCTGCGATTTTCCGTGTAACCGGTGGATGTTATTTCTGGCAGTTTTCTATTCTTGATGCGGATCCAAATGATATTTGTTATAAGGACTATACGACTAATCAGTTTGTACCCAACTTCTCGCACCATAAACTCACATCATTTGAGTATGCTGATGGCACAAATGATGTAAGTATTGATGATGATTTCCAGACATATTCTACTGATCGCACAGATTTGGATATGTATTATGAAAAAGTTGGTCTTGCTTATGGTCAATCATCTGGTCGTCCAATTGAACCTGATTATCCTTCATCTGGTCTTGACATTCAAACAAAAATTGATGAATACCGCATCGTTGGTTCTAGAGGTAAGGAAGTTGGAATCACAAGCATTCGTGCAGGAGATGGTGTAACATCATCGACGACGATCACAGTTACACTTGCAGAAGTTGCAACTGAGTTTGATGTAGATACTCCAATTCAAATTCAAGGAGTTGGATCTTCTGGATATGATGGCCAATTTGTTGTCTTCAATAAGGTAGACGCAAATAATATTCAATATAAAGTTCAAAACTCACCAACAAATCCACTTCCAACAGTTACGAGTGCAACAATTAATATTGCTGTAGACACTGTAACTTCCGCATCACCATACATCTTCAACATCTCCATGCGCTCCGTGTATGGTATGTGTGGTCTCCATGCAGATGGTGATAAAGCATCTGGATTCAAGAGTATGGTTGTGGCTCAGTTCACTGGAATTGGACTTCAAAAAGATGATAATGCATTTGTAAAATATAATTCAAATTCCGGAACATATGAGGATTCTACTGTTTCTGGCAATGAAAATCTTCACTCAAATTCTAGAGCAAGGTTTAAACCATCCTATGAGAACTATCACATCAAATCTTCAAATGATGGTTATATTCAGGTAGTATCTGTATTTGCGATTGGTTATGCAAATCACTTCCTCTCTGAGAATGGTGGTGATCAATCAATCAATAACTCAAACTCTAATTTTGGTGCAAAATCACTGGTTTCTTCAGGTTTCAGGAGAAACGCATTCCCACGAGATGACATTGGATATATCACTCATGTCATTCCCCCAAAAGAAATTGAAACGGAAGAAACAACTATTGAGTTTAATGCGATTGATGTAAATAAGGTCGTTGGATTTGCTCAAACTAATAAACTTTATCTTTATAATCAAACTAATGAATCTATTGCTCCAGAATCTGTCATTGATGGATATAGAATCGGTGCAAAGGAAAGTGATCAAATTAATGTTTTAATTTCTAATAGTGGAGTTTCTACATCATATTCGGCAAGAGTTATTATGCCGAATACTGAATATACTGCAACTGAAACTTCATTTGAAAAGAAATTTACTGTTGGAAGAAGTCTTGTAGGTATTAACAGTATTACAAGTAATGTTGTCACATTGAATTCTGTTCATAACTTTATTAATGGAGAAAGTATTCGTATTATCAGTGAAACTGGACAACTTCCAGATGGACTTATCAATAATAAAGTGTATTTTGCAATCACCTCTGGTGTTGGTATTGTAACATCTAGTCAAATTAAGATTGCTCAAACTTTAAATGATGCATTAAGCGATAGTGAAGTTCCTATTAATAGCACTGGTGGTATTTTAAATGTTGTCAGTAGAGTATCTGATAAGAAATCTGGTGATATTGGACACCCAATTCAATATGATTCTTCAGCATCTCAATGGTATGTAAACGTTGCAACTGCAGCAACAGAATCTGGATTATACAATGTTGTAGTTGGTCTTGGTTCAACCAGTCTTGGTGATGCAACTCCAAGAACTTATATAACACGTCAGCCAGACACTAGAAATCTTTCTGATACAATTTATCGTCTGCGTTATGTTATTCCGGCAGATTCTCCCCTCACTGCACGTCCTCCACTTGATGGTTATGTAATTCAAGAATCTAATACTTCTATTGGATCTACAGATGCTGAAGTTGGATTCTTGTATAATCCAGTATCTGCAACACTTACAAACTCTACGCAACTGAGAAATCCAAGATATATTGCGAGTGCAAGTTGGTCTGGTGGAACTGCAAATATCGTAACTGAAATTCCACATGGATTAAAGGTTGGTTCTCAGGTTGAAATCTTTAATGTAACAAGCACAAACAATACTGCTGGTGTTGCAAACTCTGCATACAATGGAACATTTGATGTTGCTGGGATCAGTAGCGCAAAACAGTTTAGTATTGCAATTACTAACGATCCTGGAACATTTACGAACAATACTTCAAACAGAACTACATCACTTCCATATTTCAAGAAGAAGAAAACTCCTGGAACTTATTACATTTATAGAACACAAGAGATTCAAGAGTATGTTCCCGGTCAACAAGATGGTATTTATCATCTCTTAGTACTCAACTCTTCAAACTCTCCTGCAGTTGCTCCATTTGATTCGTTAAGATTCTCTCAACCAATCACAAATCTCTATCCACAAACAAATAGAGATAATCCTGTATCTGATCCTCAAGAGGCAGTATCTTATGCGGTTCCTGATACGATTGGTCAGGTTGTAATTAACGAACCACAGTATTCTATTACAAAAGAAAACCTCAATAAGCAACTGATTGATAATCGTGTTGGTTTTGGATTAATTAATATCACATCTGGTGTTGCAGGAACAACTCACACACTCTTCACAGATATTGATCATGGACTGAATAGAATCACTTCACTTGGTATTCTTGATGCAGGTACTAATTATGTTGATGGAAACTACTATAATGCAAGTCTTGTAGGATTTGCTGGATCTACAACTGGTTCACATGCGACTGCAAGAATCACAGTCAGTGGTGGTGTTATCACATCACTTAAGATAATTGATGGTGGTAGTGCATATGGTATTGGTAACACACTTGCTGTTGTCGGTGTTGCAACAACTGCAGGAAACATTGGTGCAGTTCTTGAAGTCAATCAAATCTACAGTAATGTTGGTGATACCTTAAAGATTGATGGAATCGTTCCAAGTTCTTATAGTCAGTACAATACTCTTTATAGAATTACTGGAGTCAATGGTCCTAAAGAAGTTGCTGTTGCATCTGCATCAACTATTTCTCCTGTATACACAACTGGTATTGGTGCAACTGCAGAAAGTGGAAATGTTATTCTAACTGGTAAGGCACTTAATGTTAGTTCAATTGTTTATAATAACACAGTTGGACTCGCAACAGTTACAACAACTAATGCTCACGGACTGAGAGTTGATAATAAAGTTGTTCTAGGAGGTGCCGATGCACAACTCTTCAATGATAGTTTTATCGTTAAACAAGTTGAATCAACAACATCATTTGTCTTAAATGTAGGTGTAACAACTTCAAGTGCTGTTACTACAGGAAACATTTTTGTATATCCACCAGCATATACATCAACTGGAGGAAATATTCTTCGTACAAATGAAAGTACAACTGGAAGAATCGTACCAGAGTATGCAGGTATTACTACAACTATTACGAGCGCAGTTACTGTAACTGATTCTTCAATTGCAATCGCAAATGTTACCAACTTTGATTTTAATATCGGTGACTACTTGCTGATTGATGATGAGATTATGAGAATTAGATCGTCAGTAACAGGAAATCCAGTTACTGTGTTTAGGGGACTTCTTGGAACTCTTCAATCATCACACAATTCTGGTTCTGTTGTAAGAAGAATCAAAGCACGTCCTATTGAACTTCGTAGAAATTCATTGATTCGTGCATCAGCTCATACATTTGAGTATCTTGGTTATGGTCCTGGTAACTACTCAACTGCATTCCCAGAGAGACAAGACCGTAACATCAGTCCACAAGAAGAACTTCTTGCACAGTCAAATAAGACTGATGGTGGTATTGCGATCTTCACTGCAATGAATGCTGATGGAGACTTCTATACTGGTAATAAGAAAGTCAACTCTGCAACTGGTCAAGAAGAAGTATTTGATGCTCCTATTCCAACTGTAACTGGTGAAGATCCTGGTATTGGTGGAGTTAATGTTGGATTTGATGTTCTGTCTCCACTTGAAGCAACGATTAGTCGTTCAATTAGAGTAGAAGGTGGTCCTGATGCAAATATCATTAGTGAATTTGATGGTCCAGTAGTCTTTAATAATAAGATCACTTCTACATCCACTAAGGGTATTGAAGCAAACTCCTTATTCTTACAAGGTGATACCACTGTTTCTAGAAAATATACTGTAGGTATTTCAACTCCAGTTCTTGCTGGAAATGTTGGTGATGTTGAATACTATTCTTTACCAGATGATGGTGGATATCTTGGATGGGTGTATACCTCCAATAATGATTGGAGAAAATTTGCACCAATTCAAAATGCCAATGGGCATTATGTTGGTATTTGGAGTGGATCATTTATTGGAGATGGTTCTGGTCTTACAAATGTGGATTCCATCTGGATAAGTGATGTTGTAGGTATTCATACAACCAAAAAGGTTGGTATTGGGACAACTATTGCACAGGCAGATTATCAACTTTATGTAAATGGAAATACAAAAATTAATGGTACATTAAATGTTTATGAGGTAATTGAAAAAGCAACAATTAGTTCTGGAATTTTAACTGCAACTTCTCCTATTAATATAGATCTTGCGGAAAATAATGTTTATTATTTTACCAATAATGCTGCAGGAAACTGGACTTTTAATTTTAGAGCTAATTCAACTCAAACATTAGACAGTTTCCTTGAAATTGGAGATTCGATCACTGTTGCTATTTTAACGACACAAGGTTCAACTGCATACTATAACTCATCAATTACTATTGACGGTTCTGCAGTTACCCCTAAATATTACGGTGGAGTTGCATATACATCTGGAAATATCAATTCTGTCGATGCTTATACTTTCGTAATTATTAAAACCGCAAGTAGTACTTATACGGTTCTATCATCTCAGTCACAATATACGTAAAACTATGCCTCCTTTAATTGGTTCCATTGGTGGAATTTCAGAGTATGCGTATCGTGGTACTTTGGATGATTATCCAGATGAATTTTTATTCAATAATATAACCAATGCAGAACCCGGAGTTAACTATACTTCCGGAATTACTACAATTACAGGAATTAATTATAAAACAAAAGTATCTGTAGGTGCAGGTGGTTCATTTTCAGTAAATGGTGATGCTTTTTCAACTGCACCAAGATTTTTAAGAAGTGGAGATGAACTAGAATTATCATTAACAACTGTAAAGGATAATTTAACGACTGATTTTTCAAGAGAAAACAATTTAGTTGTATTTGTTGGTAAGAGAGAAACAATATGGAGTGTTACTACTAGAGATATAAACAATAATTTAGTTCCTGTTGGATTTACTTCAGTAACAAATCATTCAGTTGGAAGTTCAATCAATAGTAATACTGTAAATATTTCTGGTTTAGAAACTGGATATAGTACCCCAGTAAGCGTCATTGGGTTTAATGCATCAATAAGTATTAACGGTGGATCACTTGTGACGAGTGGAACTGTATCTAATGGAGATAATTTCTACGTCAATTTGCCAGCATTATCCACAACAGAACAAGAGTCATATGGAAGAACAAGAACTACTTCAATAACTGTTGGGACATATACAACTACTTGGACTGTAATTACAGAAAGTCCAGATTTAACTCCAGATGCATTTAGTTTTACGAACGTGACTAATGCACAAATCAATACAACATACACAAGTAATTCAATTACAGTATCTGGAATTAATGGTGTAACTATTCCAAAATTTTCAATTCCAATCTCAATTTCTGGTAGTGGATTTGAATATAATATCAATGGAGGAGCATTTACGAGTCAACCTGGACTTGTAGTTTCGGGTGATGTAATTGCACTTAGAACAACTCCAATCAGTTATGCAACAACATCTACAGGAACTTTAACAATTAATGGAGTTTCTTCAAGTTGGAGTGTTACAACAGGATCTCAACCCTTTGACACTGTACCAGATCCATTTAGTTTTTCTTCACTTGTAGATACTCCACAAAACACCACATTTACAAGTAATGAAATTACATTAAGTGGTATGACCGCAGGATTTCCTGCTACAGCCACAATTTCAGGAACAGGGGAATTTAGAGTTGTTAGGAACGGAACTGTTATTAGAGATTATTCTTCGAGTTCAACCAACGTTCAATTGGGCGATAAAATTACACTTCGAAATACGTCATCTTCAAGTTATTCTACAACCAAAACCACAACTTTTATTGTTTCTGGTACAAATTTAATCGGTGAACCTGGAACCACGTCTGCATCATGGAATATTACTACTGAAGCACCACCACCACCACCAACACCACCAACAATTACTCTTAATGCATCTTCAACAAGTGTCATTCAAGGAAATAGCGTAACATTAACCTGGAGTTCTACAGATGCAACTAGTGTTTCTTCATCAAACTTTGGAGCAACAACAGTTAATGGTAGTTTAGTCGTAACTCCATCAGTAACAACAACTTATAATATCACTGTTTCTGGACCTGGAGGAAGTGTATCTGCAAGTATAACTGTAAATGTTTCTGCTATATTACCCACAATTACTCTCGATGCTTCCCCAATAACTATCACTCAAGGAAGTAGTGCTACATTAACTTGGAGTTCTACAAATGCAACTAGTGTAACATCATCAAACTTTGGAGCAACAACTGTTAGTGGAAGTACAACGGTAAGTCCATCAACAACAACAACTTATACTATTACGGTTTCTGGTCCTGGTGGAAGCACAACTGCAACAAGAACAGTAACAGTTTTACTCCCACCAACACCACCAACAATTACTCTTAATGCATCACAAACAACTATCGCTCAAGGAAATAGCGTAACATTAACCTGGAGCTCTACTGATGCAACTAGTGTAACATCATCAAACTTTGGAGCAACAACAGTTAATGGTAGTTTAGTCGTAACTCCATCAGTAACAACACCTTATAACATCACTGTTTCTGGTCCTGGAGGAAGTGCAACTGCAACAGTAACGGTAACAGTTTTACCGCAGCCAACAATTACTCTTAGTGCCTCTTCAACAACTATCACTCAAGGAAGTAGTGTTACATTAACCTGGAGTTCTACTGATGCAACTAGTGTTTCTTCATCAAACTTTGGAGCAACAACTGTTAGTGGAAGTAGAACAGTAACTCCTTCAAGTACAACACCTTATAACATCACTGTTTCTGGTCCTGGAGGAAGTGCAACTGCAACAGTAACGGTAACAGTTTTACTCCGACCAACAATTACACTTACAAGATTTCCATCATCTATTACTCAAGGGGAGAGTGCTACATTAACCTGGAGTTCTACAAATGCAACTAGTGTTTCTTCATCAAACTTTGGAGCAACAACTGTTAGTGGAAGTACAACAGTAACTCCTTCATCATCAACAACATATACTATTACAGTTTCTGGACCTGGAGGAAGTGCATCTACATCAGTAAATATAAGTGTTTCTCCTCCCCCTACTCCCCCACCAACGGTTTCACTTTCAGCATCACCATTAAGTATTTCTAAAGGTTCTAGTTCCACACTAACTTGGAGTTCTACAGATGCAACTGTAGTATCTTCTTCTAACTTTGGAGCAACAACAGTTAATGGAAGTACAACAGTAACTCCTTCAAGTACAGGTACAACACCTTATAACATCACTGTTACTGGTCCTGGCGGAAGTGCATCTGCATCAGTAAATATAAGTGTTTATTGTATACCAATTGAAGGACAATATGGATCTCTTGGTGCAACTGGATTTACTGGATATTTACTTTATGGTAATGGATTCAAAGATTCCAATCTTCAGTTAATTACAAATCCAGGAAATAGTGCTCTAAGTAATACTACAGTTGTAACTGTTGGAGGAATAATTACAACTTATAGAGCTATTGGAGAAGTTGTTATAAATCATTATGTGAATAATTTTGCAAGATATCCAGAACAACCAGGTGGATATGATTATTGGGTATTGGACTTTATTAATAATCCATCATATACAAACTTTACTATATTTACAAATACTATTACTACAGCATATAATGAACCGGGTGGAGAGAGAGATATTAGAGCATCTCGTGGAGGTTTGGTAGGAAACTATGATAGTTGTGATCTAAAGAGACTATAAATAAGTAAAAAGGGTGGAGAGTGAAACCCAATGTCTATACAAAAGAATTTCGTTGTAAAGAACGGATTAGAAGTAAACGATAATCTTATCTTTGCGGATACAACAATAAATTCTGTAGGTATTGCAACTACCATTGCAAATTATACTCTTCATGTAAATGGAGGTATTGGAGCAACTGATTTATATGTGAGTGGTATTGCAACCGCAAGTGCATTTTATGGAGATGGTTCAAATCTTACATTTAGTGGACCATTATCACTTCCAGGTCTCGTTGTTAGTGGGGTATCTACATTAGGTACTGTAACAATTTCTTCTGGTATTGTTACTTCTAATTCTGGTGTTGTAACTTACTATGGAGATGGAGTATATTTAGATAATGCCGGAACATCCGTTACAAATATTTTGTATGTTACTAAGGATGGAAATGACTCAAACACAGGAAGAAAAATTGGAGACGCAAAATCAACAATTGGAGGAGCACTCGCAGCAGCAACAACAGGAACAGTTATTAAAGTTAGTGCTGGATCTTACCTAGAAAATAATCCTCTTACAATACCAAGTCAAGTATCAATCGTTGGAGATAGTCTTAGAGAAGTATCAGTATCTCCACAAAATGCGGACCAAGATTTGTTTTATGTTTCTAATGGAAACTATATTGCAGAGATGTCTTATACAGGCACTCTTAATAGTGGAAAAGCAATATTTGCATTTAATCCAAATGAGATAGGTTATTTTGACCAATCACCATATATCCAGAACTGTACAAATTTTATTCCAAATAGCACTGGAATGAGAATTGATGGATTAAAAGCAATTGGACCAACAAAGTCGATGGTTGTTGATAGTTATACGCAATATAATCAAGGTGGTATTGGAGTTTCTATCACAAATGAAGGGTATGCACAATTAGTTTCTATCTTTACTATTTGCAATGAAACTGCAATTTATTGCGGATCTGGTTCTGCTTGTGATTTAACAAACTCCAATTCTTCATTTGGTGATTATGGATTAGTTGCAGATGGTGTTGGTCCTTTAAAATATACTGGAATTGTTACGAGTGCATCATCAGCAAATGATTTTGAATTTGTATTAGACTTAAATGTTCCAACATTAAATGTTACAAACGCACTTTATGATAATACTACAGGACTTACAACAATTACAGTAAATACTAATCACAACTTTAATGTTGGAATGGGTGTTTCAATTGTTGGTCTTGCATTTACTTGTCCTTCTGGTCCAGGAATTGTAACTTATCCATCAGGAAACAGTGGATATATTTTTGAAGTTCAAAGTGTTCCATCATCAACTTCTTTTGAGGTTTATGTTGGAGTTTCTACATTACCACACACATATGTTTCAGGAGGAACTGTAAAGATTAATGCAGTTCGTCCATTTGATGGTCAGGTTGTTTATTTTGACACATTATACTATACAGTTGGTGGAGTGACCGTAAGTTCTGGAGGAACTGGATATACACAAAATGTAGACATTACATTTGATTCTCCTAGTGAACCTTGGGGTATTCCTGCAACTGCTGTAGGTGAAATTAAAGATGGATCTGTCACAAAAGTTGAGATGGTCTCAAATGGTAGAGGATATACGACAGTACCATCAGTGACTTTTGCTTCACCGGATGTTGGAATTAATACAGCAACAGGAACAGCAAATTTAATTCCAACTTATTATGTAATTGAAAGTTCTACTCCAATTTCTGCAGGTATTTGTACAATCACACTCACAGATAATGTACCATATGCAGTTGGTGTGGGTTCTACTGTTCCTTTCTTTAAACAAAGTAGAGTTTTAGCATCTGGACATTCTTTGGAATATATTGGTTCTGGAATAAATATATCAAGTGCTCTTCCTCAAAATGGCGGTATTCCAATTCAAGAAAATGAAATTGATTCTAGAAATGGTGGATTAGTTGTATTCACATCAACTGATCAATCGGGCAATTTTAGAATTGGTGATGGTGTTGTGATTAATCAACAAACTGGAACTATTTCGGGAACATTTTATTCTAAGAGTTTATTTTCAACAATGACACCATTCATACTCGCATTAGGAGGAAATTAAAAAAATGGCACTCGCACTCAATGTCTTTAAAACAATAACAACAGTTGTTGGTGTAAGCACCGTAGGAATTTACACAGCACCAGTTGGATATACTGGAGTCGTTCTTCTTGCACAATGTACAAACATTGGTTCATCTTCCCAAGATATTACTTTTAATCATAAAAGAACTGTGTCGGGGATTGCAGTTACAACGGAAATCTTAAAGGATTATCCAATTCCCTCAAACGATACATCTAATTTACTTGCTGGTAAATTAGTTTTAGAAAGTGGCGATGTGCTTGAGATTAGAGGAAGTGATGCCACAAATCTTAAATTTATTGGAAGTATTTTAGAAACCCTTAACTAAAATGTCTAACTATCTCAGCAATCGCCAAAGAAATCTTAAGGTTGGTATAGAATCCTATACTGAAAACACAACATCTCTTTCAGTAATCGGAAATGTTGGTATTGGGACCACCAATGCAACTACTGATTTGGATGTTACGGGAAGTGTAAAAATTGATGGTGGAATACTAGACTCTTCTAGTTCCTCTGGTACAAATAATTATGTTGTAACTGCAGATGGTTCTGGAGGATGGTCTTGGCAACCAGTAAGTGCTGGGGTTGCCACATATGTTGACAATGCTGGATATGCAACAACTGCAGGAATTGCTACCAACCTTAAGGGTGGTGATGTTGGAGATATTCCTTATCAGTCCGCAACAGATACGACATCATTTGTAGATGCATCAACAGCATCTTCTGGGCAAGTTTTACTTTATAATGGCTCAATTCCAATTTGGGGAAATGTAAGTGCTGCTTCAGGTGCTTTTGGGGGAATCACGGTTTATGATGAGGGAGTTCTTGTAGGAACATCTGGAAGTATCACTTCTTTAGATTTTGTTGGATCTGGAGTTGTTGTAGAAGCAACATCAGGATCAAATGGAATTGCAACAGTAACAGTTGGTGCTGGATATGCAACAACTGCGGGTATTGCAACGAATCTTAAGGGAGGTGCAGGCGGACAAATAGTTTATCAATCTGCTGCAGATACAACAGCATTTCTGGCAAATGGAACTTCGGGTCAAATTTTACAGGCAAATGGAGGCACAAATCCACCTTCTTGGGTTTCGGCAGCACCTGCAGATGCAATTACAGGACTCACTATAAGAGATGAAGGAACTATAGTAGGTGGAGCAAATAGTGTATCTCAATTAGATTTTGTTGGAGATATTATTTCTGTTGCATCCACTGCAGGTATTGCAACGATCACTGTTTCCAATTCATTTACACAATTATCAGTCTCTGGTCTCTCAACATTCACTGGAATTGGAACTTTTGTAAGTGATCTTTATGTTGGTGGTAATGTTAATATTGTTGGAGTTCTAACTGCGGAAAGACTTTATAGTAATATCTACGGAGAATTTACTGGTGGTGGAATCAGTGGAGATTCAATTGTAGGAACTGCATTATCAATTTCAGGTATCAGCACTCTTGGATCGGTCCAAATCTCATCAGGTATTGTTACTGCTACTTCTGGTGTAGTCACTTATTATGGTGACGGTCAATACTTATCAGGAGTTGTATCTCCAGAAAGTAATGGAGAATTCTACACAGGAGTATCAAGTTCTATACAACTCACACCACTATCTTATGAGACCTCAATTTATACTTTCCCATCAACAGCAGGAAAGCAATATGTGATTGAAAGTATTAATGTTGCGAATGTTGATACATCTGTTGGTGTAGGCACAACAGTCAATATTATCGCATCAATTGAAGATTCAAGTGGAGAGCAAACTTATATTGCTTATAATGTTCCAATCACTAATGGTGGTTTGATTGAATTACTGAAAAATGCAATTGTTGCAGGACCAAGTGATGTGATTAAGATGTGGGCAACCAATGAGGGTTATGTTGGTGTGAATAATGCTACTGAAGTTTATATGAATTATACTGAGTTTACAAGCACCGAATACATCAGTGAGTATGCATC
>Ga0213866_10001877_pt1 | contig 15303 bp, 10 predicted proteins | sample PICome_11_FD_160079 | JGI IMG/M metagenome (GOLD analysis project Ga0213866, IMG submission 160079) | Coastal seawater microbial communities near Pivers Island, North Carolina, United States - PICO284 | ecosystem: Environmental > Aquatic > Marine > Coastal | place: USA: North Carolina...
CCAAATGGTGCTGGTTTGTATTTGGACTCGCAAGTGCCTATAATTCCGCGCGTTTTAGGCCTTGCCAACAATGGCTTAGGGGCCCCCAAACCGGCGCTTGCCGGCCAATTAACCGCCCCGGTTGGGGCGTCAAAAAACGATGGTACCCAAATCGTGAAAGACAACCGTCCCGTGAACCTGGACATAGGCACCATGCGGCTTCCAATTACCGCATGGGCGTCCATCACTCACCGCGCCTCTGGCGTGTTTCTGTTTATCGGCACAGCTGTCCTGATCTGGATGCTGGACGCCAGCCTCCGTAGCCCCGAGAGTTTTGCCAAGTTAACGTCCACCCTGGACACCGTGCCGGCGAAATTGGTGTTGTGGGCTATTCTCGCGGGTGCAGCGTACCACTCTGTAGCAGGTATCAAGCACCTGGTGATGGATTTCGGAATCGGGGAGACGATGGAAGGTGGTGTCCTGGGCGCGCGTATTGTGATCGCGCTCTCTATTGTGTTCACCCTGATGGCAGGAGCCTGGATATGGTAACCGCAGTCACAAGTTTTGGACGCTCCGGCCTTTCCGACTGGCTGGTGCAGCGGGTTAGTGCGGTGATTCTGCTGGCCTATTTCACCACCCTGGGCTTCGCAATCGGCGGCGGCATTGGCTATGCAGAATGGAAGGCGCTGTTTGACCAGACCTGGATGCGTGTTTTCAGCCTGATGGCGATCCTGTCTCTGGCCGCCCATGCCTGGATTGGTATCTGGGCCGTACTGACTGACTACCTGACCGAGCGATTGATGGGCTCTACAGGTAACGTGTTGCGAATCACTTGTCAGCTTGGAGCAAGTCTGCTGATTTTTGTTTATGTGATCTGGGGTTTCCAGATCCTCTGGGGATATTGATCAATGGCGGCAATTAGAACGATCTCCTTTGATGGCGTCATCGTTGGTGGCGGCGGTTCCGGCATGCGGGCGGCGTTGCAGCTGGCCCAATCCGGTTACAAGACCGCGGTAATCAGCAAGGTGTTCCCAACCCGATCTCACACTGTGTCTGCGCAGGGCGGAATCACCTGTGCGATCGCCAGCGATGATCCTGATGACGACTGGCGCTGGCATATGTATGACACCGTCAAAGGCTCAGATTACATTGGCGACCAGGACGCCATTGAGTACATGTGCAGTGTGGGGCCCGAAGCGATTTTTGAGCTAGAGCACATGGGCCTGCCGTTCTCCCGTACCGAGGAAGGGCGAATCTACCAGCGCCCTTTCGGCGGACAGTCCAAAAACTTTGGCGAAGGCGGACAAGCTGCCCGCACCTGCGCGGCGGCCGATCGTACTGGCCATGCACTGCTGCACACGCTCTACCAGAACAACATGAAGAACAACACGGTGTTCTTCAATGAGTGGTTTGCCGTTGATCTGGTAAAAAACCAGGACGGTGCTGTTGTCGGTGTGATTGCTATCGATATCGAAAGCGGCGAAACCGTATTTGTGAAGTCCAAGGCAACGGTCTTTGCCACGGGCGGAGCAGGGCGTATCTATGCCTCCACCACCAACGCGCACATCAATACCGGCGATGGCGTTGGCATGGCGATGCGTGCCGGATTCCCCATGCAGGACATGGAGATGTGGCAGTTCCACCCGACCGGCATCTATGGTGCGGGTACGCTCGTTACCGAGGGTTGCCGGGGCGAGGGCGGATACCTCATCAACAAGGACGGTGAGCGGTTCATGGAGCGTTATGCGCCCAATGCGAAAGACCTGGCCGGACGCGACGTCGTTGCTCGGTCCATGGTGCTTGAAATTCTCGAGGGTCGCGGTTGTGGCCCCGAGGGCGATCATGTTTTCCTCAAGCTCGACCATCTTGGTGAGGAAGTGCTCGAAAGTCGCCTTCCCGGTATCTGTGAGCTGTCGCGAACCTTCGCGCATGCAGATCCGGTAAAAGAACCCATTCCTGTGGTTCCGACATGCCACTACATGATGGGCGGCACCCCGACCAATGTGAATGGTCAGGCCCTGTCTGTCGATGCGGACGGCAATGACACGGTTATTCCTGGTTTTTATGCCTGTGGTGAGGCCGCCTGTGTGTCGGTACACGGTGCTAATCGACTCGGGGGTAATTCTCTGCTGGACCTGGTGGTATTCGGTCGTGCTTCCGGCATGTTTATCGAGGATTCGCTGCGCTCAGGCATCGAGCTGCGCGATCCCAGCGACAGTGACATCGAAGAAGCCATGTCACGCCTTAATCGGGTCAATAGCTCCACTGGCGGCGAAAAGGCGGCAGACCTGCGTAAAGAGTTGCAGACCATCATGCAGAACCACTTTGGTGTGTTCCGCAAGGGCGACTTTATGAAGGAAGGGGTCAAGAAGCTGGAGGAATTACGCCCCCGCATCGAGAATGCCCACCTGGAAGATAAAAGCCAGGCCTTCAATACAGCGCGCATCGAGCTGCTCGAACTCCAGAACCTGCTGGAAACTGCCGAAGCCACGGCGATTGCGGCGGAGGGGCGTACAGAAAGCCGCGGCGCTCATGCCCGAGAGGATCTTCCCGATCGTGATGACGAGAACTGGCTCTGCCACTCGATCTATTTCCCCGAAAGCAAAACGTTGGGCAAGCGCTCGGTGAACTTCACACCGAAGACAGTGGACACCTTCCAACCCAAAGAACGGACTTACTAAGAGGCACCCATAGATGTTGCAAGTCAGTATCTACCGCTACAACCCGGAGACCGATGCGGAACCGCGTATGGAAGATTTCCAGGTCGATACCGGTGGCAAAGACGTTATGGTCCTGGACGTTCTGGAGCAGATCAAGGCGCAGCAGGACAGCTCGGTAACCTACCGGCGCTCCTGTCGCGAGGGCGTGTGCGGCTCTGATGGCCTGAACATCAACGGCAAGAATGGTCTTGCCTGCATCACCGCGCTCTCTGAAACGGTAAAGAACAACAAGCTGGTGATCCGGCCATTGCCCGGCCTGCCGGTGATCAGGGATCTCGTGGTCGACATGAGCCTGTTTTACGCCCAGTACGAGAAAGTGCAGCCCTACCTGCAGAACGATACACCCGCGCCGGCCATTGAGCGGCTGCAGTCACCGGAAGATCGCGCCAAGCTCGACGGCCTGTATGAGTGCATCCTCTGCGCCTGCTGCTCAACCAGCTGTCCGTCCTTCTGGTGGAACCCGGACCGCTTTATTGGGCCTGCCGGTCTGCTGCAGTCCTACCGGTTCCTTGCCGACAGCCGCGATCTGGCGACGGAAGAGCGTCTGGCCAAGCTCGATGACCCGTTCAGTGTGTTCCGCTGCCATGGCATTCAGAACTGTGTGAACGTGTGCCCGAAGGGTTTGAACCCGACGCGTGCGATCGGGCATATCCGGAATATGCTTCTGACACGTGCAGCTTGACGTTAAGTAGTTATTCCAAGCTTTTGATTTAAAAGCTTTAGTTGAGATTGTGCCGCTACAAGCTAGCGGCATCGTCGCATCTGGGGGAGCAGCAGAATCGGCACAGCGAGACGCCTGAGCGCTGCTAAACTGAAGAGATTCCCGACATTCGTCGGCATCAACTGACATAACCCGGAAGGGCATCATGCAAGAGCGCTCAATGGAACTCCTGTGGAAGAGCTCCCACATAGCCGGTGGTAATGCCACCTATGTTGAAGATCTCTACGAAAACTACCTGGTCGACCCAAATGCGGTACCAGAGCAGTGGCGTGACTACTTCGACAAACTGCCACTGGTGGATACCCAGATCACCCAGATACAGGACGTGCCACACTCTACCATTCGCGACCGTTTTGCTCGCATCAGCAAGATGCGAGTACGTACCGAGGCCACGGTTGCTCATGACTCCAATGCGACCGAATACGAGCGCAAACAGGTTCGCGTGGTGCAGCTTATCTCTGCCTACCGACAGCGCGGGCACCAGAAGGCCAGCCTGGATCCGCTTGGTCTCGCTGAGCGAGAGCAGGTGGCTGATCTGGAGCTAGGATTTCACGAACTTTCCCACGCCGACAGGGATACGGTGTTCCAGGTGGGCAGCCTGCATATCGGCAAGGCTGATGCGACCCTAGGCGAAATCGTAGATGCGCTGGAGCGCACCTATTGCCACACCATCGGCGCCGAGTTTATGCACATCGTCGATACCTCTGAGCGCCACTGGATCATGACCCGCATGGAGTCGGTGCGTTCCGCACCGGACTACGGCAATGACGTGCGCGAGCAGTTGCTGCGCCGGTTGATCAAGGCAGAGGGCCTGGAAAAATCTCTGGGCAGCAAATACCCGGGAACCAAGCGCTTTGGCCTGGAGGGCGGTGAAAGTCTTATCCCCATGCTCGCAGAAATGGTGCAGCGCACCGGATCCTATGGCGCCCGAGAGGTAGTCATTGGCATGGCTCACCGCGGCCGGCTGAACGTGCTGGTCAACATTTTCGGTAAGAACCCGGGCGAGTTGTTTGCCGAGTTTGAGGGCAGGGCAACCTACGAAAGCTCCGGCGACGTCAAATATCACCAGGGTTTTTCTTCCAACATGATGACGCCGGGTGGTGAATTGCACCTTGCACTGGCGTTCAACCCCTCTCACCTGGAAATCGTTTCTCCGGTGGTTGAAGGGTCGGTGCGCGCACGGCAGGACCGCCGCGGCGACGACACGGGCTCGGCGGTGGTCCCCATTGTGATTCATGGCGATGCGGCATTTGCCGGGCAGGGCGTGGTCATGGAGACGTTCCAGATGTCCCAGACTCGCGCCTACGGTACCGGCGGCACCGTGCATATCGTCTTGAATAACCAGGTTGGCTTCACCACCAGCAAACGCGAGGACGCGCGTTCGACGGAATATTGCACCGACGTGGCCAAGATGGTTCAGGCGCCCATTTTTCACGTCAATGCTGACGATCCCGAGGCGGTGCTCTTTGTTACCCAGATGGCGGTGGACTTCCGCAACGAGTTCAAGAAGGACGTGGTCATCGATCTCATCTGCTACCGTCGCCGCGGGCATAACGAGGCGGATGAGCCCGGCGTGACCCAGCCGTTGATGTACCAGGCGATACGCAAGCACAAGAGCACCCGTGATCTCTACGCCGAACGACTGATTGCCGAGGGTGTGATCACCGCTGAAGAAGACCAGCGCCTGGTGGATGGCTATCGGGCGTCCCTCGATCGGGATGAGCCGCTGGTTAGCAGCCTGGTCTCGGAGCCGGATCCGACTTCGTTTGTGGACTGGTCGCCGTACCTGGGTCACGAGTGGACGCTGCCCTGCGATACCAGCATGGATCTGCACGCATTGCAGTCGCTTGCTCACGATACCAACACGGTGCCCGACGGATTCCCTATTCACCGACAGGTGGCCAAAATCCTTGAAGACCGCCGCAAGATGGCCGCCGGTGCGATGCCGGTTAACTGGGGTATGGCCGAGACCCTGGCCTACGCAACCTTGTTGCAGGCCGGCTACCCGATACGCCTGACCGGACAGGACGTGGGTCGCGGTACCTTCTCCCACCGCCATGCTGTACTCCATCACCAGAAGGAAGAGGCCACCTACGTACCCCTGGAGCACGTGAGTGACGATCAGGCACCTCTGACCATTCACGACTCGCTGCTCTCTGAGGAGGCTGTGCTGGCGTTCGAATACGGTTACGCGACTACTTCGCCCACCGGCATGGTGATCTGGGAAGCGCAGTTCGGCGATTTCGCCAATGGTGCCCAGGTGGTTATCGACCAGTTCATCACCTCGGGGGAGCACAAGTGGTCGCGGCTGTGCGGCCTTACCATGCTCTTGCCGCATGGTTACGAGGGCCAGGGGCCAGAGCATTCCTCGGCACGTCTGGAGCGTTTCATGCAGCTGTGCGCAGAACATAATATCCAGGTGTGCGCCCCCACCACGCCTGCGCAGGTGTACCATATGCTTCGTCGCCAGGGGATCAGGCCGCTGCGCAAGCCGTTGGTGGTGATGTCGCCCAAGAGTCTGCTTCGCCACAAGGAAGCTATTTCCACCATCGAGGAACTGGCCGAAGGCCGATTCCATAATGTGCTGGACGAGACTGATGATCTCGACAAGTCCAGGGTTGACCGGGTCGTCCTTTGCAGCGGCAAGGTTTACTACGACCTGCGTGCAGCGCGTCGCGAGCGCGGGCTTGAGAATGTCGCCATCCTGCGCCTCGAGCAGCTTTACCCGTTCCCGGAAGCGGAGCTACAGGGCCTACTGGAGGCGTATCCCAACCTTGAGGATGCGATCTGGTGCCAGGAAGAGCCAATGAACCAGGGAGCGTGGTACGCGAGCCAGCATCACATGCGCCGCGTTATTCATCGTCACAAAGTGGACGTCTACCTGCGCTATGTTGGCCGGGAAGCATCGGCAGCGCCGGCGGCGGGTTACATGGCTCTGCACCTGGCGCAGTTGGAACAGTTTATTGATGAAGCCCTGGGCGATATGCCCTGGGGCAGCTAAACAACACGGCATTTCTAAAAGGAAACGAAATGGCTATTGAAATTAAGGCGCCCGCATTTCCGGAGTCAGTCGCGGACGGCGAGGTAGCGGCCTGGCACAAGAAGGAGGGCGATGCGGTTGCCCGTGATGAACTGATTGTCGAAATTGAAACCGACAAGGTAGTGATGGAAGTGGTCGCCCCGGAGGCAGGCGTCATCAGCAAGATTCACGTCCAGGAGGGCGAGGTCATCGAGAGTGAAGCACTGCTGGCCGTCCTCGAGCCCGGTGCCACCGCTGCGGCCCCAGCTCCCGCTGCTGCCGAGCAGGAACAACAGTCGTCGGTCGCCAGCTCCGATGTGACTGCACTGCTGGGTCCTGCGGCGCGACAGCTGGTTGAGGAGCAAAAACTTGATGCTGCTGCGATTTCCGGCACCGGCAAAGGCGGGCGCATCACCAAAGAGGACGTTCTCAAGCATATTAAGGACAAGAGCAGTGCTTCCACTGCATCAACACCGGCAAGTGCCCCTGCGCCTGCCAGCGTGCCGGAAGTGCCGGACGGCCCCTCCAGTGAACGAGTGGAGAGGCGAGTACCCATGACCCGTATGCGCGCGCGTATTGCCGAGCGCCTGCTCGATGCGAGTCAACAGACGGCGATGCTAACCACCTTCAATGAGGTCAATATGGCGCCTGTCATGGCGCTGCGTAAAAAATACAAGGAGCAGTTTGAGAAGACCCATAACGGCACGCGTCTGGGTTTCATGGGCTTCTTCGTCAAGGCGGCCTGTGAGGCCTTGAAGCGATTCCCAGAGGTTAATGCCTCTATCGACGGCAATGACGTGGTGTACCACGGCTACCAGGACATCGGTGTTGCGGTGTCGACCAGCGACGGCCTTGTAGTCCCGGTACTGCGCGATGCTGACTTTATGAGTATGGCGGATGTCGAAGCCGCTATCTTCGATTTTGGTATGCGAGCTCGCGATAAGAAACTCACCATCGAAGACATGACAGGCGGCACCTTTACCGTGTCCAATGGCGGGGTATTCGGTTCGCTGCTGTCCACGCCGATTCTTAATCCGCCTCAAACCGGCATACTGGGTATGCACAAAATCCAGGAGCGTCCCATGGCCATCAACGGAGAAGTCGTTGTGCTGCCGATGATGTATCTGGCGCTTTCCTACGACCATCGTTTAATCGACGGCAAGACGGCAGTGCAATTCCTGGTCGCCATTAAAGACCTGATCGAGGATCCGGCGAGGATACTGTTACAGCTATAGCCTCCGGAAATCCCTTTTATCGAATCTGGAAACAACGATGTCTGAGAAATTTGATGTAGTAGTAATTGGTTCCGGCCCAGCGGGTTATGTGGCTGCGATCAAGGCCGCGCAGTTGGGCCTGTCTGTGGCCTGTGTGGAACAGTGGCAGGACGATAAGGGCAAACAGGTGCTTGGCGGTACTTGTCTGAATGTTGGCTGCATACCGTCGAAGGCCTTGCTGGACAGTAGCCACAGGTTTGCCGAGGCCCGCGATCACTTCGACGTGCATGGCATTAGTGTCGGCGCCCCCACGATCGACGTAGCGGCGATGCTGAAACGGAAGGAGAAGATCGTTGGTCAGCTCACCAGCGGCATCGGTGGCCTGTTCAAGCACAATGGCGTGACTGCGGTGCAGGGTCGCGGCAAGGTTCTGGCTGGCAGCAAAGTGGAGGTGACCGACGCCGAGGGTAAGGTCTCAGTGCTGGAAGCGGGAGACGTTATCATTGCCGCGGGCTCAGTGCCGGTTGAGATCCCCCCGGCGCCCATCGATAACGAGTACATTGTAGATTCGACCGGTGCCTTGGAGTTTGGTGACGTGCCGGGACGCTTGGGCGTCATTGGCGCGGGTGTGATTGGCCTGGAGCTGGGCAGTGTCTGGGGCCGTCTGGGCGCCGATGTCGTGCTGCTCGAGGCGCTGGAAGATTTCCTGCCCATGATGGACCAGCAGATCGCCAAGGAAACCGGCAAAATCTTCAAGAAACAGGGGCTGGATATTCGCCTTGGCGCACGTGTCACTAATGCGGAGGTGAAAGACGGCCAGGTACATGTGTCATTCACTGCGGCGGAAGGTGACCACGTGGAGATCTTCGACAAGCTAATCGTTTCCGTCGGTCGGCGGCCGCGAACCGAGGATCTGCTGGCATCTGACTGCGGCGTGACGCTGGACGAGCGTGGATTTATCTACGTTAACGAGTTCTGTGCCACGGAGGCTCCTCATGTTTATGCGGTTGGCGATGTGGTTCGCGGCCCGATGCTAGCGCACAAGGGCTCCGAAGAGGGCGTGATGGTTGCCGAGCGTATTGCCGGCAAGCCTGTCCAGATTAACTACGAGTGCATCCCCTCGGTGATTTACACGCATCCGGAAGTTGCCGCGGTGGGTAAGACCGAACAAGAACTCAAAGCAGACGGTGTTGACTACAAAGCGGGCACGTTCCCGTTTGCTGCCAACGGCCGTGCGCTGGCCGCGAATGATTCAGATGGCCTGGTAAAGATTCTCGCGGACGCAACCACAGATCGCATTCTTGGTTGCCATGTGGTGGGGCCCTCTGCCGCAGACCTGGTCCAGCAGATTGTCATTGCCATGGAGTTCGGCTCCAGTGCGGAAGATCTCGCTTTGATGGTGTTCTCTCACCCCACCGTGTCCGAAGCGGTTCACGAGGCGGCACTGGCGGTGGATGGACATGCGATTCATATAGCAAATCGGAAGCGGCGCTAAAAATTGACCGGAATGCGTCAAAATAACCTACAATCCGCCGCGCAATTCCGGCCGAACACGCGGCGCAGCGGTACTGCCCTGGCGTCGACCACATTCAATCAGCACAGCAACAGGATAGAAAATGAACCTTCATGAGTATCAAGGCAAGCAGTTGTTTGCCGAGTACGGGTTGCCCGTATCCAAGGGGTACGCAGTTGATACGCCTCACGAAGCGGTAGAGGCAGCCGACCTGATCGGTGGGGATATGTGGGTAGTCAAAGCCCAGGTACACGCCGGCGGACGCGGCAAGGCTGGCGGAGTCAAACTGGTAAGAACCAAGGACGAAATCAGCGAGTTTGCCACTCAATGGCTGGGCAAGAACCTGGTGACCTACCAGACCGACGAAAACGGCCAGCCGGTTTCCAAGATATTGGTGGAGTCCTGCACGGATATCGCTGAGGAACTGTACCTTGGCGCGGTGGTCGATCGTTCTACCCGACGCATCGTATTCATGGCCTCCACCGAGGGTGGAGTTGAGATCGAAAAAGTGGCGGAAGAAACACCGGAGAAAATCCTCCGTGCCACCATCGACCCACTGGCCGGTGCCCAGCCTTACCAGGGACGCGAGCTGGCGTTCAAGCTCGGCCTGACAGGCGTCCAGATCAAACAGTTCGTCAAAATCTTTCTGGGGCTGGCCAAGCTGTTTCAGGAAAAGGACCTTGCGTTAATCGAGATTAACCCACTCGTTATTACAGACGAGGGTAACCTGCACTGCCTGGATGCGAAGATCGGCGTAGATGGCAATGCTCTTTATCGCCAGAACGCCCTGCGTGAAATGCATGATCCCAGCCAGGAAGACGCCCGCGAGGCGCACGCTGCCCAATGGGAGCTCAACTACGTAGCCCTGGACGGCAGCATTGGCTGCATGGTCAATGGTGCGGGCCTTGCTATGGGCACTATGGACATCGTCAAGCTGCACGGCGGTGCGCCGGCGAACTTCCTTGATGTGGGTGGCGGTGCTACCAAGGAGCGCGTCTCCGAGGCCTTCAAGATCATCCTCTCTGACGACAAGGTGAAAGCCGTTTTGATCAACATCTTCGGTGGTATTGTCCGTTGTGACCTGATCGCCGAGGGCGTGATCGGAGCCGTGGAAGAAATTGGCGTTCAGGTTCCGGTGGTCGTTCGACTTGAGGGCAACAACGCAGAACTGGGCCAGAAGGTACTGGCCGACAGTGGATTGAATATTATCGCTGCCACCAGCCTCACAGACGCTGCCCAGCAAGCGGTGAAAGCAGCTGGAGGAGCCGCCTGATGAGCATTCTTATTGACAAGAACACCAAGGTTATCTGTCAGGGCTTTACCGGGTCCCAGGGGACCTTTCACTCTGAACAGGCGATCGAGTATGGCACCCAGATGGTGGGTGGTGTTACTCCCGGTAAGGGCGGCCAGGAGCACCTGGGCCTGCCGGTATTCAATACGGTAGCGGAAGCGGTAGCCGCCACCGGTGCAGACGCCTCGGTGATCTATGTGCCGGCGCCTTTTTGCAAGGACTCGATTCTTGAAGCTGCCAACGGCGGCGTCAAACTGATCGTCTGCATCACCGAGGGCATTCCTACGCTGGATATGCTCGAAGCGAAGGTCAAGTGTGACGAACTGGGTGTGCAACTGATTGGACCCAACTGCCCGGGCGTGATCACGCCTGGCGAATGCAAGATCGGTATTATGCCTGGCCACATCCACCTGCCCGGCAAGGTGGGCATTGTCTCTCGCTCGGGCACACTGACCTATGAGGCAGTCAAGCAGACCACGGATGCCGGCTACGGCCAGTCAACCTGCGTCGGTATTGGCGGAGATCCGATTCCAGGTTCCAACTTCATCGATGTGCTGGAAATGTTTGAGAAGGATCCGGCCACAGAAGCGATCGTGATGATTGGCGAAATCGGTGGTACTGCGGAGGAAGAAGCCGCTGCCTATATCAAGGCCAGCGTGAGCAAACCTGTGGTGTCCTACATTGCCGGGGTGACTGCTCCCAAAGGCAAGCGCATGGGACACGCCGGTGCCATTATCTCCGGCGGCAAGGGAACGGCAGATGAAAAGTTTGCTGCCCTGGAAGACGCGGGTGTCAAGACCGTTCGCAGTCTTGCAGATATTGGCGAAGGCCTGAAGGAAATCACGGGTTGGTAGCCACCACCAACTCGCTTAGAAAAAGCCCGCTGTCGCGGGCTTTTTTATTGCTGGGCCTCATTGGCGGAGCAATGAGTTAGATGCCGAGCGCGTCCCATTGCAGGCCGGCGGCAGCTTTAACCCGCTCTGCATCCGCCTCCAATAGGAATCCGTCGGCGACAGCCTCGTCAGCGGCGTCTGTAACTGCATCTACGTAGCCCTGGCGATCGACGTACAGTGTTGCCATAGTCACTGCGTCGAACAGGGTAGTCGTGCCGGACAGGCGGCAACCAGAGCCCTCGCCGTTAAATTCTCCGGAGAGTCTGGCAGCGGGCGCGTCGAGATAGGGAGATCTGACCCCGCCCAAAACATTGCCAACGTCGTCATAGAGGTAGTCAGAGTTATCGTCCAGTGTTGAGATTCGTTCCGCTTCTGGTGCCGGAATACCGTCACGCACCCAGTTTTCCAGGCTGTTAAGCGCCGCCATGTACACCCAGGGGTACGCCCCAGAATTAAGTGGCAGTTCGCACTCGATGGCGCCAAGCACAGACGTGTTCTCGACGACCACCGCTACTTCCGCGCCTTCACCAACATCCGTTCTGCCGGTAACCAGCTGATAGTTGTCATTGTGAGCAACGCCAGCAACTTCCCAGAGCCGGAAATTATCACTGTCGGGCTGTCGCTCATCCACAGCGCCTAAACCGATAACATCGGTTTCACCCTGGAAGTTGATCGTAGGAAACGGTAGATCGTCACGAAAAGTCACCTGATCCGGCGCGCGAATCTCGGCCTGAGGCGGTTGTGATAGAGGCTGGCTGCTGTTGTAACGGCTGTCGACCAGAAAGGCGTCATACCCGCCGTAGAGCGGCTGCACCGCGTTTATGTAGGTTAGCAGGCGCGACGCGGACTGAGATTCGCCGCCGGCGATCAGCACGCTTGCCTCGAATCCGGCCATGATGCCCTCTGGAGACGTGTCCCTCACGGCTGCACTGACCTGCGTGAAGATGTCGTACGAAAAAGAGTCGCCCGGGTGGTTGAGGTCGCCGTAGCGTTCCGGATCTGCCAGTTTAAGTGCCAGCGGTAGCGTCGAACCTTCTGAGCCTTCAATGCCAACAATCTGCGCGCTGACGTTGACCCAAGCGTGCCCCTGGCGGAGAGCTTCAACGTGTCCGGCGCCCCATCCGGCCGGAACATCGAAACCAGCGGTGACATTCAGCCACTCAACGAAGACGGTGCCGCTGAACTCTTGCTCGGAAGCGGGTCGGTAAACGACTACTCGGGTACGGTAGTCAGCTTCCTCGGCAGGCTCTGCTTCCCATCGACCGTCGCGGCCAAGTTCCCCGACATTGCGAAATGAGCTCGCTGTACCCGACAGAAAGAATTCTTCCTGCACAAAGCCGACATCGGACAAGTCAAAAAATGTACTAATCAGCGATATTGCTCCGGTTTCCGGTGGGAGTTCTACCAGTGGCAAAGCAATGGGCAGGTATTCGGGTTCAGGCTCTGGCGGCGTCACCTCGCCGCCGTCATCGGGTCGACTGTCGCTACCGTCACTGCATGCGGTCAGGATAGAAACGAAGACTGCGAGCAGCCAGAATTTGGATAAGGATGCAAACATTTGCATAACACTCCCGGAGTCAATAATTAGTTGTCGTCTGTGGCTGGCAGGTGCTTGAAATTCGATAGGAGACCCCCATAAAAGCTGTTCAAACACGAAAAACCACAGCCTTAATACGAGGATTCCATGACTGCAGATGTAAAAAAGGAAACCCTGGGTTTTCAGACCGAAGCGAAGCAACTGCTTCACCTCATGATCCACTCCCTGTACAGCAACCAGGAGATCTTCCTCCGAGAGCTGATTTCGAACGCCTCCGATGCCATCGACAAGTTGCGCTTTGGCGCGCTGGCCGATGAGTCGTTATTGGAAGGACAGGGAGACTACCGCATCCAGGTCGACGTGGACAAGGACGCTGGGACCATCACCATTAGTGACAACGGCATCGGTATGAACCGCGAAGAGGTAATAGAAAACCTCGGCACCATCGCCAAGTCGGGCACTGCGGCCTTTTTGGAGAGCCTCACTGGCGACCAGAAGAAGGATTCACAGCTGATTGGCCAATTCGGCGTTGGCTTTTATTCGGCCTTCATCGTCGCCGACCGGGTCGAGGTGCGCACCCGCAAGGCGGGCGAGGGCACTGATACGGGTGTACTGTGGGAATCTCACGGTGAGTCTGAATTTTCGATAGAACCTGAAGAGCGGGAACAGCGGGGCACCAGTATTACGCTGTTCCTGAAGTCGGATTGCACCGAATTCGCCGATGACTGGCGCGTGCGCAGCGTGATCAAGAAATACTCCGATCACATTTCCGTTCCGGTAGAAATGCGCAAGGCCGCGCCAGCGGTTGACGCCGAAGAAGAATCAGAAGCGACGGAAGCCGTCACTCCAGAGTATGAGGCAGTCAACGAAGCGACCGCACTGTGGACCCGCAGTCGTTCCGAGGTTTCTGAGGATGAATACAAGGCGTTCTATCAACACGTTTCCCATGATTTTGAAGCGCCGTTGTCCTGGAGCCACAACCGGGTTGAGGGCAAGCTGGAATACACCAGCCTGCTGTATATCCCGCGCAAGGCCCCCTTTGATCTGTGGAACCGTGATACGACCAGGGGCCTCAAGCTGTATGTTCAGCGCACCTTCATCATGGACGATGCCGAGCAGTTCCTGCCGCTCTACCTGCGTTTCGTTAAGGGCGTTATCGATTCCAATGACCTGCCGCTGAATGTGTCTCGAGAGATTCTGCAGCAGGACGCCGCCGTTGAGTCGATGCGCAGCGCGGTGACCAAGCGCGTACTGGATATGCTGTCGAAGATGGCGAAATCCAGCCCTGAAGACTATGCGGTGTTCTGGGGCGAATTCGGCCAGGTGTTGAAAGAGGGACCGGCTGAAGACTTCACCAACAAAGAAAAAGTCGCCGGATTGCTGCGCTTTGCGACTACCCACACCGATGGCGCTGACCAGGATCAATCCCTCAGCGACTATGTCTCTCGCATGCAGGAGGGGCAGGACAGTATCTATTACGTTGTGGCGGAAAATTTCAACACAGCCAAGAGCAGCCCACATCTCGAAGTCTTCCGCAAGAAGGGCATTGAGGTACTGTTGCTCTCTGATCGCGTGGACGACTGGCTGATGAATCATCTGCAGGAGTTTGACGGCAAGCAGCTTAAAGACGTGGCTCGTGGCGCTCTGGATCTGAGCTCAGACTCTGAAGAGGAAAAGGCTGAACAGGAGAAACTGGAGAAAGAGAGCGAGGATCTTGTTGCCCGTATCAAGACTGTGCTTGAAGGGCGTGTACAGGAGGTGCGAGCCACCACGCGCCTGACGGATTCCCCGGCCTGCCTCGTCGTTGGCGATTACGACATGGGTGCCCAGATGCGGCGTATTATGGAGGCGGCCGGACAGGCAGTCCCGGACTCCAAGCCCATTCTCGAAATCAACCCCTCGCACCCGCTGCTTGCCATGCTAGACAGTGAGCCGGATGAGGACCGTTTCGCTGACCTGGCCAGCATCGTGTTCGATCAGGCGTCACTCGCTGAGGGCGGGCAGTTGGAAGACCCGGCTGCTTATGTCAGCCGTTTGAATAAGGTGCTTCTTACCCTGGCAGCCGGTTGAAGCTCTACCGGTAACCAAAAACGGCGGGCATAGCCCGCCGTTTTTGGTTTATTGCTAGACTGATAGCCCGGAAGAAAAATACCACAAGGGATCAGCATGCCTGACAGCCACCGAGTGGCCGTCCTTGGGGGCGGTAGTTTCGGTACGGTCATCGCCAATATCATGGCCTGTAACGGCAATGCCGTTGCCCTGTGGCTACGAAACAGTGATCTGGCTGACGCGATCAATCGCGAACGGGAAAATAGCGAATACCTGCCCGGCTATCGCCTCGACGAACGCCTGGCGGCAACCGCCGACCTGCAGGCAGCAGTGTCGGGTACCGAGCTGCTGTTTGTGGCTGTTCCCA
>Ga0213866_10001880_pt1 | contig 15290 bp, 14 predicted proteins | sample PICome_11_FD_160079 | JGI IMG/M metagenome (GOLD analysis project Ga0213866, IMG submission 160079) | Coastal seawater microbial communities near Pivers Island, North Carolina, United States - PICO284 | ecosystem: Environmental > Aquatic > Marine > Coastal | place: USA: North Carolina...
AAGACTTTGAACAGGCTGACAAATTAAGACAAGAGTTATCAGAATTAGGTTATACAATACAAGATAAAGATGGCCAAAGTGTGATTATAAAGTCTTAAAATATTTGTCTATATATATTGACATTTTATTGATTTTGTGATATGATTAATTTTGTTCATTTCTCAAGGAGTAGCCCAAATGACCATCACCCTCGAAAGCCCCATTAAGATCCGAAAGCGGATCCTCTCGTTTTTCTCCTCAAATTCGGTTAAGGAGGAGCTGGAGGAGAAAGCTCGCAATAGCCTCCTGGCACTGGAAGGGTTGAAGGGCACTCGGCCCCTACAACTGGTAGAGTTCTATCAGATTGTATCGCCATGGTGCGACAGGAGTGCTGAGCTCTATCAGCTTGAACGCTCCCTGGCTCGTATTGACTACGGTCAATACAACAAAGCCCGAGAAGCATTAGTGGCAATAGCTGCTCAGAAAGAGCGAGGTCCCTATGGGGTCAATCGTGCCATAAGTGGGGAGATACCCACAGCCGAGAATGTCTTCCTCGGCAACCGTTGTGGTCTTTGGACCAAGACAGTTGCCTACTGGGAGGCAACCCGAGCTGAGTACACAACTCAGCCCGCCGCCATCGGGCTACCTCACCCCACGGTGATGGAAGTCATCGATGCACAGGCATCGACTTTCCTGAATCAAGGGATTGCGCGATGGGTTCCCATCCTCCGGACTCTTATCGATTCCTGAGCCTCATCGTTCTCACCCAAGCCCCGCACTCAGCGGGGCTTTTTTCTTTTATCTCTTGTTAAATATTTTATATACTAGATACAAATTCATAGTTTATATTTCTACCTACATATTTGACAAATGGAATAGCTTTTGGTAGTATAAACATCACTTCACGAGGTAAGATTAATGTCCATTCAATGTACTTACTCATATAAAGAGTGGAGTGAAATTTTAAAATTACTATATAGAGTAAAAGAATCCAAAACAACCTCTGTAATAAGTTTGTATGGCATAAAAAAGGTAATAGCCCGAGAAGATACTAATGATATAGGGCAAACTGGCAATTCAATACAGTCTATAGATTCTGCGCTAAATAATATTAGGCATAAGTTAGGACAAAACTCTGAAATTGTTCATATAACAATCTCATTAGAAACCAATATATACCACCTCATTGAACGAGTTAGACGCCGCAACAAAAAACCTAAAAGATTTACAAGTAAAATGTTTAAACATAAATATCACCCCCCTCTATAATAGTTGGGGGGTTTTCTTTAGATATTGCTCTTGTAGCCATTTTAGAATATACTAAAAGTGTGCCAATGTAGCTTAGTCTGGTAGAGCAATGCATTCGTAACGCATAGGTCGTGGGTTCGATCCCCACCATTGGCTCCACAATTTATCAAAAAACTTTATGAATTATAATATACCAAACCATATACTTTTCATCCTACACACCTTAGAGGTAGCTGGCTTTGAAGCTTTTATCGTTGGTGGTAGTGTGCGAGACTTATTACTGGGAGACAAACAACCAGTAGATTGGGATATTACTACCAATGCCCTACCTGAACAAATTCAAGAGCTATTCCCCGACTCTGTATATGAGAATACATTTGGAACAGTTGGAGTAAAATACCGCAAACCAGATAAATCAGTAGAGATTATTGAAGTCACTACTTATCGTAAAGAGGCTCAATACACAGATAATAGACATCCTGAGCAAGTCGAGTTTGTATCCGAATTATCTCTTGACCTTGCACGCCGTGATTTTACAGTTAATGCACTCGCGATGAATGCAAATGGTGAAATTCATGATTTATTTGATGGACAAGCAGACATTAAGGCAGGGATTATTCGTACTGTTGGGAATCCACATGAAAGATTTACTGAAGATGCCTTACGATTAATGCGAGCAGTTCGATTTGCAATACAATTAGATTTTATCATTGAGCCTAATACCTTACAGGCTATACAGAAGTTGGGACCCAATCTAGAGCATATTGCTCAAGAGAGAATTCGGGATGAACTTACCAAAATGATGCAGACCCCTAGAGCAATGCAAGGGTATGTTTTACTGAAAGATAGCAGACTACTCCCCTATATTATGCCAGAGTTAGAAGAAGGTATTGGAGTAGAACAAAATGGGCATCATATTTATGATGTGTGGGAGCATTTACTTCGTACTATGCAACATGCTTGTGATATGGATTGGAGCTTTGATCTTAGAATGGCGGGGCTACTTCATGATATCGCTAAACCCCGCACCAAAGAAGGGACTGGGAAGACTTGCACATTTCATAATCATGAAATAGTAGGAGCCAGTATGGCTTATGAGATTTTGAATAGACTACATTATCCCAAAAAGTTTGCGGCTAGAATCTCTAAATTGGTCAGATACCATATGTTTTACTATGATACTAATGAAGTAACTGAAGCCTCAATTCGCAAATTAATCCGCAATGTAGGTACTGAGAATATCAAAGATTTGATTAAACTGAGAGAATGTGACCGTATAGGATCAGGTACTCCCAAGGCTAGACCCTATCGCCTACGTCACTTTGAATATATGACTGAAAAGGTTTTATTAGACCCCATAGATTTATCTATGCTTAAAATTGATGGGAATATTTTGATAAATGAATTAAATATAAACCCTGGACCAATGATTGGGATGATTCTAAATGTACTATTAGCCGAAATTTTAGAAAACCCTAGTAAAAATAATATTGAATACTTGAAATCACAAGCTCAAGCACTAGCCACCCAAGACCTCAAAGACCTCAAAATTAAGGCTATAAACCTAATTGAAGAAAAGCAAAAAGCCCAAGACGAAGAAATCCGAAGGAAATTCTTTATATAATAAAAATTTACAATTGACAAATTAATTTCTCTAGACTATAATAAGTTGTATTTATAAACACCTATGAAACAACTTGTTGAATTGATTGAAATTGAAAAGTCTTTTGCTCGTAGAAAGAGAGCACTCCAAAAGAACTACAATCTACAAACTCAAGAATATATCTCTAAGACTAAAGAGACAATAGACAGTCTAAACAAAGAGATTTTAAATAAGAATCAGATTGTGAATGAAAAGTTAGCCTCTTATGAAAATATTAAAGATGATTCGAAAAAAGAGGTTAAATTAAACCCTCAAAAAATCAAAGAAGTTATTTTGAGTCAATTATAATTAATCGTTATGTCTGTAAATCTATAAATTTATATGGGAGTTAAAGCGTCTAAACTAATTCAAATCACTGTTCCGAATACCAAACAACTCGATCTTCTAACCTTTATTCAAAAGCATCAAGTTGGAGAAATTGTAGAAAAAGTTGAAAGAACACCCTTAGCCAAACAATATTCCAAAAAACAGCAAGAACTTTTAGAGAAGCTAGATATTATTAATAAAGCTTTGGATGTATATAAAACTTATAATCCAGCCAAAAAATCTTTTGCTTCCTCTTTTCTAGATACTAGATTTGTTATTACTGAAAATATCTTCAATCACTATGTTCAAGAACAAGAACTGATTGTTGAAAAGGCTAGAGAAATTGTAGAGAAAGCTGAATTAAAAGATGACTTACTATCTCGCCAAGAAGTACTACAGGATATTATAGCAAAATCTGATCCGCTCAAAGATATTGAACTTGATATATTCAAACCCTATTCTTATATTACTTTTTTACCATTTTTAGTAGATGAGTCAAGAGCTCAATATGTTGTAGATCAATTAGAAAATGAGATTTCTCCCCTAGTAATAGAATCCGTTAAAAAAATTGGGACTGATTATGTATATATTTTAGCCCTACCTAAATCCCAAGCTAAAGTTGGAATGGACATAATCCAAAATCAAGCTACTTTAATTCATTTCTCAGCTGAAGTTACAGGATCCTTTTATGATATTTATCACAATAGCAAACAAGAATTCAATGCTAATGCAAAAGTTATTACTAAGCTTAATAGAGAGTTAAAAAAACATCCTGTTAAACTTAAAGACTTAGCTATCTTAAGTGATGTCTTAAGTTCCGACTTAAACTTAATTTCATATTTACATTCATTCAATCCTGAATCTGAGACGACTTCATCTATCCAAATGTGGATTGATGAGTCTAAATTAAATTCTATTACCTCAGAAATGGATTCTATTTCCAAAAAATCAGAAATTGTAGAATTATCAAGCACAGAAACAGATGTCCCTGTAATTGTGAAAAACCCACCTATAATTCGTCATTTTGAGACTGTAACTAGAATTATGGGATATCCTCAAGCTGGAAAACTTGACCCTACTCCATTCATCGCTCTATTCTTCACCTTTATGTTTGGATTAGCCTTATCTGAAGCTGGATACGCTCTTATTTTGATTATCTTAACAGGACTAGGGTTAATTAATCCTAGATTAAAATCAGGAATTAGAGATCTATTTGCAGTTGTATTCATTGCATCTATATCTACTTTAATTATTGGAGCTTTATTTGGTAGCTGGTTTGGAATTACACCAGACACAGTTGATCCTGCTACAGCCTCACCCCATATGCAGTTCTTGATCGGTATTGGATTAATACCTTTCTTACAACAAATTCAAATTCTAAATCCAATGGACAGCGTAATTGCTTTGATGGGATTCACAATAGTATTAGGTATAGTGCATCTATTACTTGGACTTGTCTTAAATATAGTACAAGCCTTTAATCAAAAATCAGTATGGGATGCTAGTATTGACTCAATTCTTTGGATAGGAGCTTTAGTATTTGGAATATTTCTATTATTAATTAATGCTGGAATATTAGGTTCTGGACTACAGTTATTACTTGATCCTCTACTATATCTATACATTACCTATATCTTTGTAATGATTTACCTTTTGGGAAGAGAGATGAACTCCATATTTACCAGATTTGGAAAAGGAGCCTATGATGTCTTCTTTGGAGTAGTTGGATATTTATCCGATATATTGTCATATACTAGGTTAGTCGCCTTGGGATTAGCTACTGGTATTATTGCCGGAGTAGTAGGAACATTAGCCAATCTTGCTGGAAGCGGACTTGTAGAGAAAGGTGGAGCTTGGTTTGTACTGGGATATATTATTATGATTATAATCTTTGTAGTCGGTAATGTATTCAACATAGCTCTCAATGTATTAGGAACCTATATCAATGTAGGTAGGTTACATTTTGTAGAGTTCTTCAGTAAATTCTTCCAATCTGGAGGAAGACCGCTACAGGTTGTGACTAGATCACAAGAGTACAGTGTTATTGAATAATACTGTTATCTCTTTCATTGTATTCTTAAAGATTTAAGAGTATAGTGAAAAGGATACCAGTAAACAATGAGTGTCCCTTATATAAGAGTTAAAGTTGAAAATATGGAAATATTAGGTGTAAGTTTAGCAGTATTAGGAGCAGCCCTAGCCGCAGGATTGGCTGGTGCCGGTTCCTCTATTGGAGTATCCACAGCTGGTAAAACCGGAGCTGGTTTAGTAGCTGAAGATGACTCTCAATTTGGAAATGTTCTCTTGTTATCCGCCCTACCCGGATCACAAGCTATTTATGGATTGTTGGCATCTGTCTTGATTTTGCAAAATACAGGAGTGTTATCTGGTGAATTTGCAAATTTAAGCTGGCAGAACGGAATGATTTTAGCATTCGCTGGAATTCCAGTAGGACTTACTTGTTTAGCTTCTGGTAAATATCAGGGAGATGTAATTGCTAGTGGAGTGCAGTTGATAGCTAGAGATAAATCTAAAATTGGACAAGTAATTATTCTTGCCGCTTTAGTAGAAACTTTTGCTGTTTTCGGATTACTAGTTTCTATCTTGATTATTAACGGAGTATCAGTAGGATAATATGACTTTAGCTGATTTTATACAATCACAGATAGATAAAGATATTGAGAAAATAGAAACTCAATATAACTCAGAGCTTCAGGATGTCAAAATGAGTTGGAACCTTACTTTATCTGATACTAAAAAGTTACATTCTGAGAAGATTGAAGAAGCTGTATCTACACAGATTAACTTTCAAAAATTTCAACATAGTAAAACCGCTAAATTTGACTATGGATATTCTGTTCAGACTCAAATAGATAACATTTATCAGGACATAATACCAGAAATTTTAGCTTCTAAATTCGTAACCAACCTAATTCAAAAAACATTACAAGATATTCCTACATCTACAACTTTAACTCTTGCTGGAGAATATAATAATGAATTAAAAAAAATTATCACCAATCTAGATTACCCAATTAAAGTAAAAGAGAATAATAAGATATTAGGATCAATTACTGCTAACTTAGAATCTGGACATTTAGAAATCACTGTAGAAGATATCATTAATATAGTCAAAAAGAAAACATTAGTCTCTGTAATAAAAGAAATATGAGTTTACAAGTCCCTCTAATTGGAGTTACCAGTAGATATGTTTCTCGATTAAGTCATTTACCATCATCTAATGATAGTAAAAAATTTTTGGATACAGATAATGTCGAGGGGGTATTAAATCTAATTCAAAATTCATTTCAATTATCAGATATCTCTTTAGAGAATGTAATCCCTAAACTGAATCAATATTATCAGCAGCAAATAGATGAGATCTTATCTTTATTGCCCCAAGATACTGAACCCTTCATATATTTAACCTTATCTAGAGATTTTGATAAGTTAAGAACCTTAGCTCTCAATAAAACTATTTATGGAGAGCCTTTAGGAGAAGATGCTTTTGAGAAAGTTTTAAAAGAAGTAGATAGAAGTCTTACATACTCATCAGAGTTTAAAACAAAGCTTCTATCTAAAAAAGATAAACTTATACACTCTTATGATAGTTTTGGGATTATTTCATATTTAGAAGAGATATTCCTGACTTTACTATTTGAAAATCTTCAAGAAAGTAGCAGTGTGATGAGAGAGTTTATCTTAGCTAAAATAGATAGCTATACCCTACTCAATGTTTTAACCAGAACCCAAAGAGGACAATCTAAAGAACATATTTTAAGACATTTATTGCCAATACAAGGAAGTCTTGCCATCAATGCCGTCAAAAGCTTTAGCTTTGGAGATATATTGGGAGATATTGGACAATATTTAAACCTAACTCCAACCAGTATAAATATAATCAATATTGAGAATACTTTGATTAAAAATGAGATACATACATTGAATAAGGCTCAATTTACTGGAATGTCTGGAGATAGAATTATTCAATATACCGAGAGATTGCAATATGCTATATCTAATGCAAAATTATTAATCTTACAATATACAAAACAGATTGACACTAAACAAGCGAAATTAAGATTTATTGATTACTCTAATATATGATAAACTATAAAAAAGCAGTCATAATTGCAGAAGCAGATATTATCCTATTATTCAAACTATTTGGATTTGAGACTTTGAATAGTGATGAATTAACAGTAGACCAAATTATATCTAGTCTTGAACATAATATTGATACCTATGCTATGATTTTTATTACATCAAATATTGAATTATCTCCAAAACAAAGAAAACTCTTGAACTCACTCAATATACCTATCTCACAGCTACCAGTTAGCTCGGATAGTAACTCTGTTGAGGAGCTAAAGCGTCTCACCGAAAAAGCTGTAGGTATGAGCCTAGACAAATTATTCACCTCTTGATTAAACTAATTACTATGAATACAGGAACTATTATCAAAATATCAGGACCCTTAGTTATCGCTGACTCTATGAAAGGAGCTAAGATGTATGACTTGGTTAAAGTTGGAAAACTAGAATTGATGGGAGAAATCATCGAGCTTAAAGGTGACACTGCTTCTATTCAAGTATATGAAGACACCTCTGGATTAACTGTAGGAGAACCAGTTGTCTCAACAGGAGAACCTCTTAGTATAGAATTAGGCCCTGGATTATTAACCGCTGGATTATTTGACGGGATTCTAAGACCTCTAAATGTAATTGCTGATATAGCAGCTACTAAAGGATTAAATGCGGAATATATTGCACGAGGATTAACAGCACCTAGCCTAGACAGAGATATAAAATGGGAATTCAAACCCTCATTAAAAAAAGGAGATAAAGTACAAGCTGGAGATATATTAGGAACAGTACAAGAAACTGAATTGATTAATCATAAAATTCTAGTACCTTTTGGAGTAGAGGGAGAAATTACCGAGATTAAAACTGGAGCATTTACAGTCACTGAGACAGTAGCTAAAATTGCAGATACAGAAGTAAAGTTAATGCATAAATGGCCAGTCAGAACCCCAAGACCATATAAGAATAAAAAAATTCCTACTACCCCACTTATTACTCAACAGAGAATTATTGATACCTTTTTCCCAATTCCAAAAGGAGGAGCAGCCGCCGTACCAGGACCATTCGGAGCTGGAAAAACAGTTATTCAACATCAATTAGCAAAATGGTCAGATGCTGATATTGTGGTTTATGTTGGTTGTGGAGAGCGAGGAAATGAAATTACCGATGTATTGGTAGAATTTCCCCATCTCAAAGATCCTTCTTCAGGAAGACCACTGATGGAGCGAACTATTCTGGTTGCTAACACCTCTAATATGCCGATTGCAGCTCGTGAAGCTTCTGTATATACAGGGATTACCCTAGCTGAATATTATCGAGATATGGGTTACAATGTAGCTATGATGGCCGATTCTACTTCTCGTTGGGCAGAAGCAATGAGAGAAATGTCCGGAAGATTAGAAGAAATGCCAGGAGAAGAGGGATATCCTGCCTATCTTGGTTCTAGAATTTCAGCCTTTTATGAAAGAGCCGGAATAGTTAGCACTCTTGGAAAAGAGGAAAAAATTGGTTCAGCCACTATTATCGCTGCTGTATCACCTCCAGGTGGAGATTTATCGGAACCAGTAAGCCAGGCTACCCTTAAAGTCACCAAAGCTTTTTGGGGATTAGACGCCTCCCTTGCTGCTAAAAAACATTTCCCATCTATTCATTGGCTTAATAGCTATAGTCTTTATAAAGATAATGTAGAGGAATATTTCATCAATGCCACCGATGCTGATTGGAAAGATTTGAGAGACCTTGCTATGCAAATTCTACAGAAAGAGAATGAGCTGGATGACATTATTAAATTAGTAGGAATGGATGCCCTATCCACCTCTGAGAAAATCCTCCTAGATACCGCTAGAGGACTTCGAGAAGATTATCTACAGCAAAATGCCTTTGATGATATAGATGCCTTTGCTTCAACCCGTAAGATGTATTTGATGTTAAAAGCAATGATAACCTTCCATAATGAAGCCACTGAAACTGCCAAAAACAATCCTCAGATTGAGATAAATGATATCCTAGACCTACCAATTCGTGAAGAAATTGCAAGACTCAAAAACATTCCAGAAGCAGATATTGAGAATATAGTGCCGTTAATAGAGAAAATCTCAAGTACAATTCAGAATCTCAAAGATAATGATAAATCTGAGGACTTCGGTATTAACAAAGTAATAAGTGGAATTTAGTATAACTATATGAAGAAATGGTATAATACAATCAAAGAAATTGCCGGACCACTAGTAGTAGTGGAAAAGGTACCACAAGTTGCCTTTGAGGAAATTGTGGAAATTAGAGACTCCAAAGGACAGATCCGACAAGGAAGAGTACTAGAAGCTGGCAAAGACACCGCCGTAGTACAGTTATTCACTAGCACCGATGGACTAGATGTAGAGAATGCCGAGATCGCCTTCTTAGGAGAAACTCTAAAATTTGGAGTATCAGACAGTATGTTAGGACGAGTATTCACTGGAGCTGGGAAAGTCAAAGATGGCGGACCAGAAATAATCGCTGAGAAATATCTAGACATCAATGGCTCCCCTATCAATCCAGGAATGAGACAATTCCCTAGTGAATTTATACAAACTGGAATCTCCACCATAGACGGACTAAATGCCCTAGTAAGAGGACAAAAATTACCAATTTTCTCAGGGTCAGGACTACCACATGCCGAAATAGCTACCCAAATTGCCGAACAAGCTCAAGTTGTAGCCCTACAAAATGGAACCGATTTAGTCAAAGCTGAAGAACCCTTCGTAGTAATCTTTGCAGCTATGGGAGTGACTTTTGAGGAAGCTCAATTCTTCATCGATTCCTTTGAGAAAACAGGAGCGATGGAGAGAGCAGCTTTGTTTATCAACACTGCAAGCGACCCAATTGTAGAGCGAATTACCCTACCACGATTAGCCCTAACCCTTGGAGAATATCTAGCCTTTGAGAAGAATATGCATGTATTAGTCATCCTAACCGATATGACCAATTATGCCGATGCCCTGAGAGAAGTCTCAGCATCCAGAAAAGAAATTCCAGGACGACGAGGATATCCAGGATATCTATATACCGACCTTGCTACTCTATATGAAAGAGCTGGAATAGTCAAAGGCTCCACAGGATCACTCACCCAAATTCCTATACTCACAATGCCCGATGATGACAAACAGCATCCAATACCAGATTTAACCGGATACATCACAGAAGGGCAAATTATGGTCAATAGAGAGCTACATAATCAAGGAATATACCCACCGATACAACCAATTGGATCATTATCCCGAATTGGAGTAGATAAAAAATACAGCCGAGAAGATTTATCCGCCGTCAAAGAACAAATGGCCTCATCTTATGCCAAAGGAATAGAAATCAAAGAATTAGCCTTAATCCTAGGAGAATCAGCCCTATCTGAGACAGATAAAGCCTATATCAAATTCGCTGAAGCATTTGAGAGTAGGTATATTAGACAAGGAAGACGAGAAAACCGAACCATTCTGGACACCTTAGATTTATCTTGGGAATTATTATCAATCCTACCGAGAAAAGAACTCAAGAAAATCAAGCCCGAATTCATAGATAAGTATTCCAAATAAATATGCCTGCAGTCAAACCGACCAGACAAGAAGCCCTCAAGCTCAAAAAGAAGATTAAAACCGCTTCTCGTGGACATAGTTTGCTCACCGACAAAAGAGATGGGCTAATACAAGAATTTTTAGCCATTATCCAAGAAGTAATCAAGCTAAGAGGAGAATTAACCCCAAAAATTGTAGAAGCCATACAATTATTTCAATTCGCTCAGACAAAAATTTCAACCGAAGCTATCAATGAACTAATTCATCTCTCCCAAGCCAAGACCTATCTAGAATTACAAAAGAAATCCATTATGGGAGTGACCATACCACATATCATCCCCCATTTACAAGGAGACCCATTTCAATATGGAACTTTAGGTACACCTAAAGATTTAGACCAAGCACTCTTAACAATTCAAAATATACTACCCCTGTTAGTCAAATTAGCCGAAATAGAATTCACCGCCAGACTATTAGCTGAGGAAATCGAAGCCACCAGAAGACGAGTCAATGCCCTAGAATATGTAATCATCCCCGAGATGAAAACCAATCTCAAATCCATCCAAAACTCCCTAGACGAACTCACTCGCCAAGAAAAAGTCACCATAATGAAAGTCAAAGAAATTTTGGGATTGTAGGAAGGATAATTTTTACTCCAAAAACCTAAATTATCTACTCCAAACAATATCCATATCTTTTAACTGATAATTCATTGGATAATATGAGAAATCTTTATTTTCACTAAATGAATATGTTCCATCTCCGTTATTATTATCTTTGTATTGGTTTATAGCTTTATCCATAGATGTTTCAAACATAGTATCTGTTCTATTTGTCCTTATGCTTCCATCCTTTGAAATTACGATCTTGTCAAAATTATTTTCCTTAGCAAATTCTATTAAAGTATTATTCAATTCATTAAATAATGTTCCTTCATCTACACTAAACAAATATGTACTTGAAGGATTGTATGATGCTGATAAAATTTTCTGTCCATTTTCATCCTCAAAATGATGTAATAAAACTAATCCCACACATTTTTTATTTTCTGGGTTTTGTAATACTAATTGAAAGTAATTGGGCATATCCCAGATATTTTTAGATCCCTTATCTGGATTACAACCTGCCACACATACTCCTCCAACCATTCTTGCATATGCACTCACAGCATCTTTACTTATATATGCATTTAATTTTTTAGGTTTCTTTTCTATTTTTTTACCATTTTCATCATAATCAACTAATGTAAATTTATTAGCCTCTGTCTCTAGTATAGCATACTCTTCTTGATACAAATTACTAATGCTTTGTTGAATTAATCTATCGAATAATTCTTCATCATAAATACCATTAGATGCTGAAATTTTTAGATCTATCACTTCTTTTAAATTTATATTTCCTAAATGTGTGGTTAATAAATCTTGTTCTTCTCCTGTTAATGTTTTAAAAGCTTCTATTGTTTTATTTCTCTGTCCTTTTAATCTTCCATAAAAGGTTTTAGTATTTGAGTCCGGAGAATTTGAAGCTTTTTCTTCCAAAAAGCCTGTCATACTTTCATATCTACTTATAATTTCTCTTACTCTATCTAATGAATATTTATTTTCTAACTCTATTCTTTCTTCTTCTGTAGTATCCTTTCTTAATCTTCTTTTAATTAGGATATTTCTCATATCATTTATAAATTTATCATTTAATCCTAATTTATCAACTTGTAATCTACCCAACTCTTCTCGTCTTTCTCTTTCTTGATTTTCTATATAAATATTTTCTTTTACTCCTTCAAATATTAGATTCTTTTTGCCTTTTTCTATTATTATATTTTTAGCTTCTTTGATTGTATCTTTATAAAATTCTGATAGCTCCATTATTTGTTCATAGCTTTTTTCTATCCCTTCATCTACATATGTCTGGTATCTTTCTATATTGTCAAGATATACGAAGTTATAGTACAAAATACTTTTCTTAATATCTTCTGCTTTTATGCCTTTATTTAACCTTGAATATAGCATTATAGCATAGATTTTCTCTTCTTGATTCATTAATTTATCTAGTTCTATTCCTAATGTATTCTCTTCTTCCATTTTAGAAATCATTTCTTCTATTATAGAATCCAAATTTTGCTTTATATTTTCTATGCCTCCTTCACTATATACTTTCATTATATCTTCTCTTTCTTTCTGTATATTTTCTAAACTACTTTTATCTAAATCTCGTCCTTCTCTTAATTCTAATTTACCTTTATCTACTATATCTATTGGATATTTTTCTTTTATATTGAATACTTCTAAATCTTGACTTCTATCTTGGCAAGTACTAGCGGACTTATAATCTGCATAATCCCCTATATTATTCGGATATGTATATTCTAATAAATCTTGAAAGTATTCTTTGCTTTTTTCTTCTTCTGTTATTCCACCACTTGTCATTTTATCTGCTATTTCTATAATCTTATCTAGATATTCTGTCTCCTTTTGATTGCTTTTTGCTTCTAGATATTCTTTGACTATAGTTATGTTCAAAATTGGCAATCTATCCACTAACTCTAATATATCTTTATAATTAGATTCTTTTATGATTCCTTCTGCTTTACAATTAAAGTATCCTTTTAGTAATTCTTTTTCCTGTCCTTGATTTTGTTTAATAATATCTGCTAAAAAGTTATTTTCAATATTTATAAATCTAATATTTTCCTGTCCTTCCAGCTCTTTCAAATACTTATATACTTTTATTCCGTCTGTCTCAAATGATTCAACTATAACCCTATTTAGCATAGCTTTATTCTGTTCTAAAAACCTAGCTTTATAGCCCACCTCTTCTCCTTCAAAGTACTCTAGAATTTCTTTAGCTCTATCAATATAACCATTCCCTAAACAAGAAATTATCCCTTCCTTAGCTGCTTCTTGAAATCTCTCTTCTGATTTAAGCAAATCAACCGATACACCAAATTCATCTATTATTTCTTTAGCTCTATCCATATTACCATACCCTAACCAAGAAATTATCCCTTCCTTAGCTGCCTCTTGGACTCTCTCTTCTGATACACCAAATTCATCTATTATTTCTTTAGCTCTAGCAATATTACCCTTCCCTAAACAAGAAATTATCCCTTCCTTAGCTGCCTCTTGGACTCTCTCTTCTGATACACCAAATTCCTCTATTATTTCTTTAGCTCTATTAATATAACCATCCCCTAAACGAGAAATTATCCCTTCCTTAGCTGCTTCTTGAAATCTCTCTTCAGATTTAAGCAAATCAACCGATACACCAAATTCATCTATTATTTCTTTAGCTCTATCAATATAACCCTTCCCTAAACAAGAAATTATCCCTTTCACAGCTGCTTCTTGAAATCTCTCTTCAGATTTAAGCAAATCAACCGATACACCAAATTTATCTATTATTTCTTTAGCACTATCAATATAACCATTCCCTAAACAAGAAATTATCCCTTTCACAGCTTCTTCTTGGACTATCTCTTCTGATACACCAAATTCCTCTATTATTTCTTTAGCTCTATCAATCTCACCATCCCCTAAACAAGAAATTATCCCTTCCTTAGCTGCTTCTTGAAATCTCTCTTCAGATTTAAGCAAATCAACCGATACACCAAATTCATCTATTATTTCTTTAGCTCTAGCAATATTACCATACCTTAAACAAGAAATTATCCCTTTCACAGCTGCTTCTTGAAATCCCTCTTCTGATACACCAAATTCATCTATTATTTCTTTAGCTCTATCAATATCAATATAACTCTGCCCTAAACAAGAAATTAGCCCTTCCTTAGCTGCCTCTTGAAATCTCTCTTCAGATTTAAGCAAATCAACCGATACACCAAATTCATCTATTATTTCTTTAGCTCTAGCAATATAACCATTCCCTAAACAAGAAATTATCCCTTCCTTAGCTGCCTCTTGGACTCTCTCTTCTGATACACCAAATTCATCTATTATTTCTTTAGCTCTAGCAATATCAATATAACTCTGCCCTAAACAAGAAATTATCCCTTTCACAGCTGCTTCTTGAACTCTCTCTTCAGATTTAAGCAAATCAACCGATACACCAAATTCATCTCTTATTTCTTTAGCTCTAGCAATACTACCATTTTTTAAACAAAAAATTATCCCTCTCACAGCTGCTTCTTGGACTCTCTCTTCAGATTTAAGCAAATCAACCGATACACCAAATTCATCTATTATTTCTTTAGCTCTAGCAATCTTACCATTCCCTAAACAAGAAATTATCCCTTCCTTAGCTGCTTCTTGGATTATATCTTCTGATACACCAAATTCATCCCTTATTTCTTTAGCTCTATCAATCTCACCTGATTTTAAATGAGATATTATTGCATCTTTTTTGTCTTGTAATTCATCAAATTTTTGTGTCTCTTCTTCAAATTGTTCTCTAAAATATCTTTCATTTTCCATATTAATAAGATTAAATTATAATATTATTCCATATTCT
>Ga0213866_10001881_pt1 | contig 15289 bp, 35 predicted proteins | sample PICome_11_FD_160079 | JGI IMG/M metagenome (GOLD analysis project Ga0213866, IMG submission 160079) | Coastal seawater microbial communities near Pivers Island, North Carolina, United States - PICO284 | ecosystem: Environmental > Aquatic > Marine > Coastal | place: USA: North Carolina...
TACATTCTTTTGTGTGTATAAGCTGATATATGGTCGGATATCTTGTTGTAATTCTTCTGCTCTAGTTTTTGTGATAACTCTTGGCTTGTCTATGATTGCCCAACAAGTACCATAGATAGATGAGTTAATTTGCATTTCTTTAATAACATTGTTAAAAGACCTCCCGTCAAGATCAGCGTCTTTCGTAAAAGATTCAATAGCAGGGTCACCATCAAGCGTACCATAATCTCTAGTAGGCGGTACACGGAATAGGAAAGATGAATAAATTTGAACTACATTTTTACAATGATTGTCAATAGGTGTATTTTCTGCTCGTTTTAAATATTCTTCATCAGTTTCTAAAACATATCTATTTAATAAAAAACCATTCTGATAATCTTGACCACCTGTATAAGAACGATAATGAAAAGCCCAATCATTAATCTTTTCTTGATAGTGTTTATGTTTAGATGTTAAAAATTCTCTTGTATAATTTGCCATTATGACCACCTCATAGGCTTGTTTGGTTTAAATTCTCTGCGTAATGGGTATAAATATTCTATCATGTATCCTAAGGCATCGTTAAAATGATCATATCCACTATCTTTGTCTGGGATTGTTGTACCATCTTTGTAAATTTGCCTTTCCAAACTTTTTATAACATTTTTACACTTTGAAGCAATATATAAACTATTTTTGCCCTTGGCGTTTTTCAATTTAGCGTTTACGGAATTAATTCTATCTCTAATCAATGGGTGGTTATTTCTTACCTTCAGATTAAAACCTGCATTCTTTAATATGGCTAAATCAGTTAATCCGCCCGCAGATGTCTTGCGTTGTTTTGATGCCGGGTCGGGATAAACTGTTATCTGATGGCCATGATATCTATTTAAAATTTCTTCTGTCATCTCTTGCGTATTACTAGAATAAATTTGTATTTCATCATAAATAAATACTACATCGTTGATGATTTCTGACACAACGCAAACCATTGGGTCGATATTGAAGTCCATGCCTATATGGATAATCCTTGTTTTTGGTTGGTACTCATCAATAATATTTTTAGTTCTATCAAAGTTATAATAGATAGCACCGGCATAGTTTACAAATGATGCTTCATATTCTTGCTGAAATGTTCTTTCATCTAAATCATATCTAGCTTGTTCTATTTCATTTGCTGATACTTGCCCACCTTCTAAGGTAGTATATTTAAAACTTGCCCATTCTTGATCTGTTTCTGCTTTTAAAAAAAGATTGTAAGACCAATTGCCATAACCTCTAGGTGTTCCTGTAAATAAACAATGCCCACCTCTATCTGAAAGAGTTGGTCTAAGAACTTCCGTCCAAGCTGTATCTTTGATATCTGCAAATTCATCTAATACTAAAAAATCTAAACCTACTCCTCTAAGGGATTGTTCGTTGTCAGCACCACGCAAACTGATAGTAGATCCATTTCTTATATGAACAGTTAAATCGGCGTGATTAACTTTATCCACCCATTTATGTTTGTATAATCTATCTATTAAATCATTCCAAACAATATTCTTTGCCATACGGTAAGAAGGGGCGACATACCACACTTTCTTTTTAGGGTATCTAGCAAATCTTGCTAGTTCGTTAATGGCTAAGAATGTTTTACCAAATCTCCGGCCGGAAATTAAAACCCGAAACCTTGCTTTACTGTCAATGACTGTTTTTTGAGGTTGGGTTAATCCCATTAGTCATAAGACCATGGCATTGGTTCGTTATTTTCTGATGTTTCAATCTTATCTTTTTGTCCTAGCATTTGTTTACCTAACCAAATTAACATTGTTGTATTGCCTGTTTGTGCTTTTTCAAACTGTAATCTTCTCAATGACATTCTGCCCTTGTCTTTTCCCTTTTTTATAGTATCCGCAAAATTACGCTCTAGGGTATCTACTGAGCAACCAAAGAATGATGCCATTTCTTCCATAGTACATAAGATTGATGCTAATTTTTCCAATTGATCTTCATTTATTTCTATTTTTGGTCTTCCGACTTTTTTCTTTTCTTCCATGTTTTTCACCTCTTATACCCAGAGTGTGGGTTTACTAATCTATATTCGTTTTTGGAAGAAATATCAATGTTTTGGTTTTCTGATGACTAAATCCCACATACCGTTTTTTCTTAAAACTTTTTTAAAATATTGTGGATACTTGTTATGCAACCAATTTGTTGCTTCTTTTTCACCTTCAGCATTCCTTGATACTTGGTGGCCACCTTCCCCTCCCCAATATGTTGAAGTAGGTGCAATATAATTAAATCTACCGATACCACCGTCAGCCAAGTAATATTTTATAGTCATTTCATGGCTTTCTTTTCCTGCGGTGTAGTCTGCTCTAGCTTTACATTCTTCGCCTTCATCTCTTAAAATCTCATGGTTATTGACAATTCCAATCATATTGCCGACAATATATTTCAAATCAAATGTAATAGTTTTTTTCATAAAATAAGGATTATCAACAGAATATGCACCAAAATATCGGATTTTGTTATCATTACATATTCTAAAAGCGTCTTGAATAAAACCATCTAAGTCATAGACTTCATTGAGTGTTTTATCATCAATTTTTATTGAAACTTTTTTTATATCATCATCTAGCATAAAAATATGCTCACCCACTTTGTGGGATTTTTGTATAAAATTTCTTTGTTGGGGTATCCCTCTTTTTCCTACTATAATTTCAGCGTAAGAATTTTTATCTAAATAATCTTCATAAATATTTTTGTCATCTTCATTAGCAACATAAATAAAAATATTTTTAGGAGATATGTTAGTTTTTGACAAATAATTTAATGTTTTTTCTTTTATTGTTTTGTGCCTTTTGTAAGAAGGGATAATTAATTTATAACTCATAAAATTTGTTTTTCTTTTAATCTCTCTAGTTCTTGGATAGCACTACCGCATTGCACCATTTTTTTTCTAAAATAACATACAACAGATATGCGTTCATAAGGTCGGTCAGAAGTTATCGCAGTATTTCCGTGAAGTTCGTGAACATCAAACAATGCTAAATCACAATTTCTTACATTCACGGCCACGCCATACTTTGGTATTACAGTATAACCACCTTGGTACTTACCGGTTTCTAATACTGCTAAATTTCCAAACCCTTCGGGCAAATCTCCATTGTCATAATGACAGGCGGTTCTAAAATTTTTATTAACAGTCACTGTGGTAAATACAGTATCTTGGATTTTAAAATCTTTGTGGGTTTTATCCCATTCATCTTTTTGGTTTTGCCACCTATCAGGTAGGTATTCTTTAAATAATTTAGATATATATTGAATGTAAGGAACTGCTTTTTTATATGTTTCAAAATGTTTGTAGGTAAATTCTGTGGTACGACAATACGGTATTCTTGCATATCGATCAGCATATCCAATTATACTTGAATTGACTGCTCTGGCTTTTGGTGAATTAGATAATGTTCCATCTTTCTTTAAAGGGATAAATCTATTGCCGATTATTTTACCTATCGTTAATCCGTCAATCCTGTCGCCTACTTTCAATTCTGGTGGTAATGGACCTGCTGCTTGACCACGATTATTTGATTTAGATACTGCTTTCCGTAAGGCGTAATAAGCATCTTCTGCTAAATTATGGGGAATGACGTTTTTTATAAATACGGCAATCGGTTTACCTTCTTCATTAACAACTTTCGTATCTTCTTCTACTAAAGTATCAATGTAAGATTCGTTAAGGAAATTGCCTTCTAGTTCTTTAATTTCTTCTTCGGTTAATCTAGGTTTGACTGTTAGCGTTTTCATTTTCTATTGCTTTGTAAACAGTGTCAGTCAAATTATTTGTTCCATAAATTTGTTGTAAGTTTTCAATCATCTTTTTAAACAATGGTTCCGTTTCACTGTTTAAAAATAATTGCACCATTCTTACTTGTGACATCGGTGCTTGAATATCATCAACAGATACTGTTTCTATTTTTTCATTATCAGATTCAAACTTGGGTTCAAAAGCTACTATTTTTTCTATTTCTGTTTCATCAAATCCTAAATGGGTTAAATCATAATGATTATCCATTAAATCGCCCATTTCAAAATTCAACAATTTATAATCCCAAGAACTATCTTGATTTAATCTATTATCGGTGATGCGATACGCCTTTGCTTTTTCTGGTGAAATATCAGCAATCAAAACAGGTACTTCTTTGAGTCCTAATTTTTTTGATGCTTCTAATCTTGTATGGCCAACGATTACAACCATGCCTTTATCTACTACGATGGGCTGTTGAAAGCCAAATTCTTTTAAGGAATTAGCAACCTTATCAACATTTAAATTTTTTCTGGGGTTTTTGTCGTAAGGTATTAATTGGTCTGGTGAATAATATTTTATATCCATTAATGTACTGTCGGTGATTTAGTTAATTGCATGCCTAACATTCGCATTGCTAAGTCTAAATTATGCTCCGCCTCCTCTTTTGTTGTCCATGAGCCAAAATTGACATAAGCAGTATATGTACCGTCATCATTTTCTACGATAATGTAGCTTTGTGGGTTTGACATAACTGATTTTCCATTTTGACAATTTTAAAATAAATATAACTCAATAAATTGCAACCATGAATGTTTACCATATTACTAATAAATCTATTCAGTTTTTTCTTGACTTGTTCAAGTTTGATAATGCTACTCAAGGCATTGACAAGTTTGTAGAAGTAGAATTTAAACCACAAGATAGAGAATGGGCGAAGATTCATTTTATGAATCGTTTTTCGCAATAAATTCATCAAGTTCACGAATATAACCTACTGACCAAGATAAAGGTTTAATACCCTTCTTTCTCATTTCAACATCGCCTTTAAATTTCCAATCTTTCATTTCTTCATCGGTCATTTTTTCTTTTACTTCTACTTCTTCATTTAAAAAACCTTCAGCATTCAACCAAGTACTGGGGTGTTGTGCGTATTGTTTATCTTTTAATGAATTATAATAATCATTATATTTTTTTGATAACACCTGCGGTTCTTCCCACCAATCTTGATGTATTTTCCTGTAATTCCTTCTCGCTTGTCCTTTACTGACCTTATAACAAATCTGTTCCCAAAATTTATTAAAATAAGAATCAATTACTTTATTAGATATAGAATTAGATTTAGATATAGAGGCAGTGCGTTCGCTTTGCGATGGCTCTGCGATCGCATACCTTTTCTTAGCGTTTTCCCTATTAGTTTCGGTAAGCGATACTGCCCTTTGATATTCTGATAATAATCGTTTTTGATACCAACCCTTATCCCAACTTGAGCCATCATAATTCCAGAATAATTTTAAAATATAATCAATATTTTCTGGTTTAGAATTAGGAGCAAGATTTGAGATAAAATTTTTATCATTAGGCAAGTATCCTTCTTTTGACCACGCAAAGAATATTAGGCGAAAATAAATTCCTAATTCTTCATTAGTTAAGTAGCAAGTATCCGAATTAAAAGCATCAATCCAGAGATTCATTTTTGGCATTTTTGACATATTTGGTACTCCTGTTTTAAATAGAATTAAATCAATTTTTAATAAAAATAAATCAAAAAAAAAAGGGCTAAAACTCTAGAAATTTTAGCCCTAACAGGAGGAATATAATGTATAAAAATTATATTATTTTAATTATATCCTAAAAATCCCTTAAATTAAAGGGATATTTTGGTCATAAAAACCTTAACAAAATCTTAAGAAAACTCTTTATTTTTTTTCAATAATATAATAATATCTAGTTATGAACAAAAACAGGAGGTTCAAAATGGCTCATAAAGTCAAAATTCAAACTATAAACTATAAAGGTGCTATTTATAATAAAGGGTTAAATAGCTATAATTATAATACTGCCTTATATTTGCTTAATAATTGCAAAAAAATTGTTATTTCAGCTTATAATGACGAAGGGATTCACGCTAACGAATTTAATCCTAGCGATGATATCAGTCGTTTTTTAGGTTCAAAAAACAGAATATGGCTTAATAAATGTGGGCAAGATTTATATGCCCTTTTATATGTCTAAAAACTCTTAACAAATTGTTAAAAAAATATATATTAATTTTATGAACAAAAAACAGGAGGTTCAAATGAAAATCGAAATCAATAAAGAAGAATATTATCAACTGTTAGTTGGTATGCAAATTTATAAAGAAAAACTAAAAAACAATCTGATAAATGGTGAAAATTATATATCAGATTATGATGGTGAAGAAATGCTTAATAGCATTAGCCATATAGATAAATTTATAAATAAATTAATACAAAAAAAAAGTGGGGAGTTAAATAAATAATGAAAAATTTATATCATAACGATAATAATATTGAATTTGCAGTACGTTCAATATTGCCTCATAAATATTTTTTTCATCATTGTAATAAAAAATTGAACATTGATGCGATTCGATCAGTTCATAATTTATCTCACAAAGATGCAAAATTAGTTGTGAAAATTTTAGAAAAAGAGTGGAATCAATGAGAGAATTTATTAATTGCGATACCTGTGACGGAACAGGTATCGTTCCAATTTATGAGGACTTTGAAAAACCTTATGAAGAATGTCCAGATTGCGAAGGTCATGGTTCCTTTGCAGTTAATGGTAAAAAGTTTTCTATTTTGCCTATGTTTGATAAAGTTAAACATTATACAAAGATAGAAAATAACAAAGAGGTGATATACCACGCTTATTACTTAAAAGGTATATTGCAAAAAATAATAACTGATGATGCTTATTCATCATTGGTTGAATTACAAACAGGAGTAAATAATGACTAAACAAAAACAATGGGAAAAACTCGTTGAAAAGTTTTTAAAACAATTTGACGAAATTGCTAATGACGCAAATAAAAATGGAATGAATGGTGAATTGTGTGTTGTTGCCTTAGAAACATACATGAATCATATCTTAAATAATAATTGTGTTCATACGCTTCAAAATACAATTAACCAATGTTATGAAAAAGCTATTGATTTTCATATTGGTAATTTAAAATCACATAAAAAATATAAAGTTGGGAGGGCTAACTAATGGACTTACAAGCAGGTGATGTTTGCGTATTCGCAAATGATGATTTCAAAGTTATTTGGAATGGCTCAGCAACATTTCAAGTCTTTGATACTGTATTAGATACAGAAATAGATGTTTTTTCTGTTAATGGGGTTGCTAATTCTAGTGATGCTATTTGGCATGCTAGAGAACATATAGATAATCTATATAAAGAAATGGCAGGTCACGATGTCTAAAATACCTAAATTTGAAAAAAGGCATTTTGAATATCTTGCAAGAATATTAGTTGAGATTGACTCAATGAATTTTGATGAGATGCCTAATCCTAAATCTCAAGTTATTCATACTTTTATAGAACGACTAAAAGGCACTAATGAAAATTTTAATGCCGATAAATTTAAGGAGGCCATATATGCCAGATAATTTTAAACCATTCATTCACATTATTGCTAAAATGTGGCTTCAAGGGGAACGCAAGTTTCCTTTGATGTTGCAAGATCAAATAGAAATTGATGTGAAATATATTTTAGATTACTACAAAAAATATATAATGAATCAAATACAGGAGGTATTATGACAGACAATAATATATTATACAAAAAACTTATATTGATTACGCATAATGTTAAATCAATAAAGCAAGATCGCACTAAAGGTGTTCCATACAAAATAACTTCATGGAACGCAGTTCACGATGCTATCAAGGAACAATTATTAATAAATAAAATTTTAATAATTCCGCATATTTCAGAACATACAAAAGAAGGTAATCTAACTACAATTAAATTGTATGCTGAAATTATTGATACTGAAAGTGGGCAAAAAATACAAGTAGGTGATTATGTAGGCTATGGTGTTGACCCTTCTGATAAAGGTTGTGGAAAAGCAACAACGTATGCTTACAAATATCTACTAATGAAATTATTTATGATGGAAGTGGGCGAAGATGAAGATTCAGAATTTTCAAATCCCCCGGTCATTAATAATAAACAATTAGGTAAAAAAGAAAGCGAGGATATTATCTAATGGAAAAAGTCGCATTTAACATTTTTAAAAATGAAAGCGAATACGAAAACGCACCACCTTACAGGAACAATGAGTTCGTTCCCGAAGAGGATTTTGTTTTTAAAGCAGGTGTGCCTTATGAAATTTCACTGTTTAAAAATAAGAGTGAAAAAACAGGTACTCAATATTTAAGAGTTAGTGCTAAAGTCAATGAATGGGCAATAGAAAATAAAGATATCTATTCTCACTTAAAAGACGAAATTAATTCTGTTAAGGAGCAAGAGGTAGATAGAAAAGATTTACCTAATGACGATATTGAGTTCTAAGAACAGAAAAATCGTTAAAGATAAAAAGTTTATGCAGTGGGTGTGTTCTTCACTCCCCTGCTTTGTTTGTAATTTAAATGGTCGTTTAAATTATCACCAAATTCAATTTCATCATCTTCAAGGTAAACATAGAATTGGAGCAATGATTCGTGATGATAGTACAGGAATACCAATTTGTTTTACACATCATCAAGAACTTACCTTTAAATATGGTGAAAGAAAATTTTGGGAAATGATCGGAACTGACCCTTTAACTTATGCTCAAGAAATATATAATGAATATCAACAGGAGGTCTTATGACACAAAATCAAACTATACTTAAACACTTACAAGAATCACCACTAACACCTTTAGACGCTTTAATGAAGTATGGGTGTTTTAGATTATCAGCAAGAATAAATGAATTAAGGCAAAGGGGTTATCATATTGAAACAGTTTATAAAACTGACCCAAAAACCAAAAAGACATTTGCTGAATATCGATTGGGGGGAGTATGAGATTTTTAGAATTTCAATCTGATGAATTTATATGTGCAATTCATATAGAAAATACCAGATCAGATAAAAAATATTTTAGTGATGGATTTCTAAATGAATTTCATAATTTTCAATCAGCTAAATATTATTTAAAGAATCAAATTGAGTATGCTTTATCTAATTTAAAAGGCAAATATTTTCATATTATAAATTGTTTAGATGATTCATCATTAGATAATGAAACTGATGATTTAAAAATTGATGAAAATTTAAAACTAAAATTTTTTGAATTTATAGATTTGATAAAAATTTCTGATTTAGATTTTACATATAATGATTTAGCTAGAAAAGTATTTCCTAAGCACAGAGAATTATTTTTCAATTTATATAATTATTCGGCATCAGATCATTTTCATGAACAAGAATATAAATTAGCTGAAATGTTTGATTTGTATAAAACAGAACAATTACAAACTGCAGTCAATGAAGAAATGTTTGATTATGATTTATTGAGCAATAAAGAAAAAGCAATTTGTTTAAGTGCATTTATGGAAATGTATGCTTCTGAACGAAAAAGTAATATTGATTTAAACAGAAATAAATTTTCTGATCTTTCTTTTTTGTTAAGTGATTATATTGGCGAAGAACGTGCTGATGCTATTCAAACACAAATAAATAATAAACACAAAACAGAGGAGCTAATATTAGATCAATGGATATATTAAAACATTTTGAAAAATTTGATTTACTGCCAATGAGTTATAGTAAATTAAATTCATTCGCAAATTATCCTTGTCAATTTATCATTAATAAACTTTATAAAGTTGATACAGGAAGTAATCCTGCGATGCGTGTAGGTCACTACGTTGAAGAAATGCTACATCTTAAATTACAAAAAGATGAATTAGCTGATGATGAGGAACTCTTTATAGAAATCTATAAAAAGAAACTAAAGAGTGAATTTGAAGATTATCACGACCAAGAAAATCTTAAAAAGTATCTCAGCTATCTTCCTAAGATGTATAAGAACTGCGAACAGTTATTTGTTCAGTTAGGTAATTATCCTTTATTAAGCTACCAAGAACAAATTGAAACAAATATATTGGGCGTTCCATTCATAGGATATACGGACTTCATTTTTGATTTAGATTCAGAACTTTGGGTTTATGATTTAAAGACCAAAGCAAGAATGACCAAGCCTAGCAATAGTGAATATCTACAACAGTGGGTCTATAAAAAAGCGTTAGAAGAAAAATATCAAAAACCAGTCCATACGCATTTATTTATTGTGACACCTGCCAAGGACCATTCTGAAGAATTACAGTTCAATGATGATATTGAGGTTGAAATTCATAACAAGGTTAAGGGAATGGCTACTATGTTGCAAAAATGCAATACTATTGAAGAAGTCGCTTTATTATATCAACCAAATCTTGATTCTTGGGAATGGAACGATCAAAATATACCTGCTAGAAAACAAATATGGGGAATTTAAGGTTTTAAGAGGTTTTTAGGGGTATTTTAAAGATTTAGGGGAGTATCTATTAATATTCCCTTATTTATGTGTTGTATGCTTTTAAAAAAGGTTTTTTGAGGTATTTTTTTAATATAGATACAGGCAGATTTAAGAATTACATGACCAGACCCCTTTTCACCCCTAGATTTCATTGTAGAAACATAAAAAGCAAGGTTATCTTCTTTTTCTAAAAAACCGATAGCCTTGCAAGGTTCTATTTCGCAATCTTCGTTAAATTCTTCTTCAGTTTGCCATAAATTAGATGTTGAACTATGGTCTAAAAATTCTAGGTAAATAATCGTTTCAAATTTCTTTGTCATTGATATAATTACCCCAATTAACAAATATGGAGGCCAAATGAGTTAAGTTTATATTAGCGAATAATACTAGATCGAGAGCCAAGGGTATTATCGTATCCTTGGCTTTTTTATTTTTAACTTTGGTTTTTTAATCTTCATATTACCAAAAGTAAGTTTTTTAAATGTTCTACCCTTACTGCCTATTATTTTAGGTTTTATTAAAACTGCTAAGCTAGAGGTAGTTGTTATCATTAGTGCATTAATCCATGACCAAACCATATCACAATAATTATTGCGATTAGTTTCCATAAATTACCCCAAGTCCAATAAGGGTCTAGTTCATCTAACACCCAAAAGACTTTATCCATTATCCAATCTTTCATTTACTTATACCTTTCTGTTTCTCATAAGTTCTAAGTCCTGCCATTCCTAGCAAGGCTAAGACCAATGGCATTAAAGCATCTAAATCTAAACTAGGTAGTGGTGCGGTTTCAATAGAAAAAAGTGCCAAAAAAAACATTGTGAATTGTTTAGCTACATATTCCCAAAAGATAGCAAACGCACAAGAGATACCGATTAATGGCCTCCATGATCTTTGCATAATACCAGAGATATCAGTCGCTGTTGATTTAGCATCAGCTAAATTAATATCCATTTGTTTAGAGTTAATTTCATTTTCTAATTCTTTAAGGCGTATTTTGATTTTGCCTTTTTCTTCTTCGGATACATGAAATTCGTCTATGATGTTTCCAATAGTTCCGACTAATCCACCATTAAAAATTTTATCTAGCATTATACATCTCTCATTTGTTCGGCTAATCTCTTTGAGCGATTGGGTAATTGTTTTGCCCATAAACTATCCAACATTTCTTCACTGGCTTTCACATAGTCATTATTAATTAAGGCTTGTTTTAATTTTTTGAATTTTGATAAACGAGTTAAGCCAAGATTAAACGCCATATCTACAATTATTTCAAATGCTCTTTCATTAATTGAATTTTCATCAATAAATTTTCTTGCATCATCAATCGCTTGATTAAGGTCAGTGGTGAATATATGCATAACTTCATATTCTTTTAAACTGCCACGCAATAAATATTGTTCATCTGGCAATTTTAAAAGATGACCAACACCAATAGTCCAATTACCAAGATGATCTTGATAAGCCCTGTATCTTAAACCTTCGCTTTCAATGATCTGTTTTTTTAATCGTTCAATATTCACTTTTTCCTCACTTTCTTAACCTTAGGTAATAGTTCGGTTAAAACTTTACTGACATCTTGCTGTAAAACATTTAAGTGACCAATATGCATATCTATACTATTGCGTTCAGTCACTTCAGCTAATTCTTCATTCGTCATAGTTAATCTTATTTGGTTTCCCACTTTGACTATTCTCATAAATAAATATTGTTATCCCAACTTCCGTTTTTCTTCAAGACCATAGGAACGATATAAGGAATGCCATTTGTAATGACTCCACAGGATAATATGGGTTTGGCTAGATTGACTTTCATATATGCCATGGCGAGTGATTTCTTATCAACCAAACAACCAACGGACATACCAAAATTTAAATGAAAATCATTACCAACATATTTAATTTCGCTAGTCGTATGGTAATGGCCTTGAACACAAGACATCGCAGTTTGTTGAACTGACTTCGCAATATCTTTAGTCATTTGATGAGCAAAAGCTATTTTTCCTTTATCAGATTCTAAAATTAATCTTTCCGTCCATTTCCATTTGCTCGATACGTTTAAAATTTCATTATAATCTTTAATAAACCATTTACTCATTCCTTTAGCCATAGCCCGTCTTAAAACCATAGAACCATGATTACTTTCTAATAACCACATAGAAGGAAATATTTTTTCTAATTGACCACATAAAGATTGACCGGCAAGTAATTCATCAGCAGGACTTGGCAAATCTGGATTGATAACATGACTAACATTAATTGAATGCCAATCCATCTCATCACCAATATGAACAACACAATCTGGTTGATAATTTTTATTAAGGCTTTCTAAAAAACGAAAAGTATCTGGGTGATGATAAGGGAAGTGTGTATCAGAAATTACTAATATTTTTTTATAAACTGTCATATTCAGTTGCGTCTACGCAAGCAAATCTATATTTGCGAATATCATATTCTTTTAATAATAAATGTAATTTAGTTCCTTGATTTTGGCAATCTTCTAAAGACTTATGTTTTTCATTCACTGAGATACAGACTGAGTTATAGCAAAAATATCCCACAAGGAATATTGCCTTTAACGTCACTTAATGACACCCAACAGTTTGACAAATCCTACCAAGATAGCAACCACTGTTCCAATCACGACTAAAACCTTTAATCCGCCTTTAGCCATATTGATTGATTTATCTAAATCCTCAATGCGTTTATTTGCATTATCTAAACCTTCTGTAAGGTGGTCAATCTTTTCTTCCATGACTGTTAGCTTGGTGATTAATACTTCTACCTTTTCACCAATCTCTAACTTTGTCATGTTAGCCATTATGCACCTAACTCGCCTAGTTTGATTTGTGATTGTTTATCAAATGCTTCCATTAATTCTTTGTCCTTTTTAATCTTCTCTTGATAGTCAGCTAATTCTTTTTGCGTTTTAATCACATCTTCAAAGGTCATCGTCATCATTTGTTTTCTAATTTCTGCATTTCTTTCATGTGCTTTTTCTAATCTATCTAATAAGAACTTATTATGTTCTCTTAATTCTCTTACTTCTCTTTTAACTTCTCTTAATTGTTTTTGTAGTTCTTTTTCTGTTGCCATAATGCCTCCTTAATTTGCTCTTGCATCTGCATCTAATAGCCAAGATATTCGGTCTATTTGTTTCTGCATTTTATCATAATCTTTGTGCATTTCCAAAATGCGTTGCATATCTCTTTCATTATTGGCGATTCTACTATCCATTTTAGATATAAACCATACTAGCGATACGGATTGTACCACTATCGCTAGAATAATTCCTATGGATTTAGAATCTAAGTTCATTTTTCTTCTTTAGGTTTTAAAGATTCTTTTAATTGGTCTAAATACACTTTTGACAAAATCTCTAAATCAGTCATCTGGTTTGATAAACTATTTTTGTTTTGTTGTATCTGTGCCAATTTATTCACTAGAGCCACTTGATTGTCATCTAGTTCATTTCTTTTATATTCTTTGTCATCAATCTTAATGACTGGTTGTTCCTCTGACATTACCACTCCTTTGTCATTGATGTTGTTTCTGGATTTTTTTGTTTTTCAATCTGTGCTGATAAGTTTGATTGCATATCTTCCACAGGTTGATTTTCAGTCACACACATAATTGCGTGTTCTTGTGTCATCGCATCAAAATCCATTCCTTCTGAACCTGCACAGCTTCCGTACATAGATGCTGAATAATCACCATCAGTAGCTGTGTATCGCCAGTGGATTGTCTTTACTTCATTCTCTGAATTAACTTCAAAGTTGGGGAAAGACCATTCGTATGTTATTGCCATTTGTTTGCTCCTTTATTTCTTATACCTCAGATTGTGAGGCTTGAAAAGTGTTCCACGCAGATTTAACTTCATCAGTCCAAACAGCATTACATACTGCCTGTACCTCTGCATCTTCGCCTGTAATATCTTGGTCTGGGTGAACTACTTTTCTGTGTCTGCTTCTTGATAACTCTACACCATCTTCTTTGATGACTGTATCCGTAGCAATTTGCACAGCTTTGTATTCACCTACCACTTCTATTTTAGCGATTTGTTTTTCTTTTGTTATTGCCATTGTTTTACTCCTTTTGGTTAATGGACTGACTACCCTATGTCCAATAGGGTTATTGGTTTGTTCTGTAACATACATGACCTCTTACAAAAGCACCATTTGTAAATTCCGAATTGGTAAGTTTGCTTATTGCAGTAATACTTCCTGAGTTTGCATTTGAATGATTTAAATTAATACGATTATTACCATCTACCAAAGTTATGATATTTGAACGAAGACCTGTAAAACCACTGTAAGCATGAACTACACCTCCATTTTCATTATAAAAATTGTTACCTGTAGTAAAAGGGATGCCATTAATTTCTGCATTTCCAGTAGATGTGCCTTTATTAGAAAGAAAAAAATAAAACCAAAGCCAAACAAATTGACCAATTTTAACATATTGTCCACTTCTACTACCTGCTGCTGAATTATAAACAATTCCAGTAGTACCTTGATTAAAAGTTAATTCTGGTGTCCAAGTACCTTCCTCATAATCATCTAAGGCATTGGCACTAGTTGTACCACCGAGATAGATGTTTCCACCTAAGTATAGGTCTTTGAATCTTGTGCCACTAGCACCTAAATCAATAGCATTATCTCTACCTGCACCATCAACTGCAGTTGATGCAACTATTGTATCACTCGCACTTAAAAATTTTAAAGAAGTATCACCTTCACCTATGTATAAACTTCCATTTCTTGTACCAATACTACCTACTGTTGTTCCGTCTTTTCTTAATTCAACAATAGTACCATCATTAGTATTTCTATTTGCAATAATAGGTTGTCCGCCAGACCTACCAAAATATCCTAATCCACTAGGTCTAAATTCTACGCCTGTAGTTGTTGTATCGGCGGTTGTTTTTGCATAAAGAAAATTACCAGAACTATCTATACGCATACGTTCTGTGGATGCATTA
>Ga0213866_10001882_pt1 | contig 15289 bp, 12 predicted proteins | sample PICome_11_FD_160079 | JGI IMG/M metagenome (GOLD analysis project Ga0213866, IMG submission 160079) | Coastal seawater microbial communities near Pivers Island, North Carolina, United States - PICO284 | ecosystem: Environmental > Aquatic > Marine > Coastal | place: USA: North Carolina...
GCCCGCCATGACGCAGAAAACCGAAAATCGGAAGATTGTCGAAAAAACTCAGTCTTTTCCCACAATGGAAACAGGCTGAGGGTTGCTTGATCCAATCCTCTCCCGCCAGGGTGCGCAAAGCGGCAACATTGGCAAAACTGCCAAGACAGGCACCGATAATGCCCAATAATATCAAAACCGAAAAGCCATCACCCATATTGGAAACCCGCAACAGTTATGACCAATCGGCACTTAGGCTCTGGCCAAATTTTGGAAGCCCCAGTATAAACAGAATAAGCATTGTCGTGTAGCGTCATAATATTGAGTGTTTGCTGTCTATGTCCGAATCCGAAAAACCCGCCCCCATTGATAATCCGGTTTACCGCTATCTCGACGAATTGCCGAAAGAATATCGCATATCTGACTTTCATATGCGCTCCGGCAGCCCATTGGCCATTCGCGTCAATGGTGAGATTCAAATCATGCAAGATTGCCCGATAACCCACGACATGCTCGACGGCGTGTTTCGCCATGAATTGGGGCAAGAGCTGTATGACATATTTGACGAGAAAAAAGACGTCGATTTTGCCATTACGGTGAACGGCGCGCGCTTTCGTGCCAATGGCTATCATACGCTGAATGGCTGGGGCCTGATTTGCCGCACCATTGTTACTGAAGTGCCGAATATTGACTTGCTTGGCCTGCCGCCCGCCGTGCATACGGTCTTGGGCGAGAAAAAGGGGTTGGTATTGGTTACCGGTCCAACCGGCTCAGGTAAATCGACCTCGCTGGCCTCCATGATCAATAAAATCAATCGCGAGCGCGCCGAGCACATCATCACCATTGAGGATCCGGTGGAATTTGTTCATTCGGAGATTAAATCAATCATTTCGCAACGCGAGGTCGGCCGCGATACGGTCAGTTTTGCTTCGGCCTTGAAAGGCGCGCTGCGCGAAGACCCGGATATTTTGCTGCTCGGCGAGATGCGCGATTATGAGACCATTTCCTTGGCGCTGACGGCAGCTGAAACCGGCCATTTGGTTTTCGGCACATTGCACACATCAGGCGCGGCAGAAACCATTAACCGGATTATTGACGCATTTCCCGCCGAAGAGCAGCCACAAGCGCGTTCCATGGTCGCCTCTTCATTGCAATTGGTGATGACACAGCAATTGTTGAAACGCAAAAGCGGCGGCCGTATCGGCGCCTTTGAAGTCATGGTTTGTGTGCCGGCGATTAAAAACCTTATCCGTGAAGACAAGATTCCGCAAATCGCCACCGTCATGCAGACCGGTGCCCAATTCGGCATGATTACAATGGAAAAATATGTCGATGAGCTGGAAAAGCAGGGGCTTATCGTTATTGAGGACGACTAGCCCTTAAACGCCGATAGTTTTCATATTGAAGGCTGAATTTTTCTGCTTCTTCGGGCAAATAAAGCGCCGTTTTATCAATAATGGCTTGCATTTTCTCATCCTCGCCCAACACGCCATAAACCTCAAAAGCGGTTTTCCAAACCGGCAGTGTCGGATATCTTTTCAGCACATGCGTTTCAAAATAAGGCAATGCAACAGGACGCAATAGTTCAAAGCTTTCTTCGGCAAAAATTTTTCTGATCAATAGCAAATTAGTGAGTGCGCGCAGCCGCTCACCCAAAATCGGATGGTTTAGGTCGGGCGCATTGGCGCGGTCTTCAATGAATTGCGCGAGCGGCAAGCTCGCCGCGCGCGTATAGGAGAGAGCTGATCGGCGAACATCCAGGGTGAGGCTGGCCGTAACAAAAATGCCGATAAGCGCAAAAGCGCTCACAGCACCATAGGCGGCACCCGCCGGTCGACGATCGGTCAGAACACTGTGCCGCATGCCATTCGACGCTTCGGGCCAACTAAAGTGCCCGACCACCAACAAAACACCAAACGCCCAATAATGTGCGCCCGAAGCAATATAGGGATATTCAAACTGGCTATGCAGTAAAATGGGAAACAATAAGGTAGCCAGAAGCCAGCGATTATCGTTTTGACCGAAAAGCCGTAATCCGAGCCATATAAATGGCCCCATAATGACCACCAGACCGAACAGACCGGTCTCGCTCAAAATATGGATAAAGAGATTATGCGGAATCGAGACCAATCTGTAGTAAGTCAGCCCCTCAGCCAGACCGTAACGAGCAAAATGGTCCATATAGACGGATAAATAAGCGCCCAGCCCGTGGCCAAAAAACGGTTTTTCGGTGAACCCCCAAAAGCCAATAACCCACATGGTAAAACGCGTTGCAAAAGAACTTTGATTGGCTTCAATAGAGCGCGGCGCCAATTGTTCATCCAGACTGAGGAGATCTGCCAAGGCCAGAACTGAAAAATAGGTCACAAGAAGCAGGGCAGAAGCCATGGCCAGATGACGCGGTGACGCGCGCGTCGGTCGGCGCAAAAAAACGTGGATGGCAAGACCCACCATGCCCAGAAAAACGCCCAAAAGTGCGGTCTTACTTTTAACGAAAGGTAGGTCAAGCGCTATGACAATGATAATTGCGGCCAGCACCATGCGACGCATCGGTTGGAGCGGTTGCACCACAAAGGCCGCAGCGGCCACGATAAGGAGCGTCGCAATCAATGAGCCGAGCAAATTATACTGTCCGAACCCGCCTGATACTTTGTAAAAAGACGTCGGCATGGATATATCGGCAAACGGTAAAAGGCTCACAAAAACCGGATTTTCGGTGAGCAGATAAGTCCCATATTGCGGTAGAAAGGCGACAAAAACAGTGATGGCAATGAGGTCCAGGCCGGGAAAATCGGATTGATGTTGCAGCAAGCCAAGCACAAACAAGCCAAATGTCAGTAAAATGATCGGTAAAAAATAATAGCCGGTGTGAAAATGCTCAAAACCGCCCAAAATATTGACGACAAGCACCAATAAACCGCCAATCGCCGGTAATAAAAGGCCGCCCAGCCATAAGGGAGACCAAGCCAGTTCACCGCGCTTGAACGGCCGCCACCACAAAATAATCAGGCTTAAAAATATCACCGCCCAAGCGCTCAAATTGCGGCTGACATAAGTCTCCCCAAGGTCAACCACATGATAGTTAAAGGCCACGCCAAAGAGCAATAAAATGCTCCAAAACAACGGTGTTTTGACGAAGTCGGGGAATGCCATATGTCGCTTCTTAAAAAAAAAAGAGCGCCGTGCGAACACAGCGCTCTTCAAATCAATAAATCACAACTTAGAAATTGGTGATTGTCGTATCGCGCTTGGTCAGGCGACCATTATTGTCACCGACTTTTGAGCAGAAATACACGTCGAGATGAGCAACCGTGCCGCTGACGCGAACAAGAATATCGCCATCTTCCGCATCGGCATCCATTGTTGTGCAGGCTGTTGAGCCATCATCAGCAACGGCTGCTGTGCTGGCTACCGGACGGATTGTCGTCGCACCTGTGCGTGAATTGTCATACGGGTTTTTGAAGCTTTCAAAGGGGCCGCCTTCAGCGCCTAATTCCTGAAAGCAAGCACCGGCTGCGACCGCAGTTGCGGCAGTTTCGGTGCGTGACAGGTTACCGCTACTGCACTCATTCGGATCAACGTCAATACCGGCAGCGCGAACTGTTTTCGTGTTAACAAGCCACTGATGAACCGCTTTGGCGTTTGCATCCGTGACAGATTTTTTCGTACTGTCAATGTAACCTTGGTAACCGACAACGCCAACGGCGGCCAGCACACCAATAATCGCAACAACAACCAGAAGTTCAATAAGGCTAAAGCCTTTTTCGCTTTTTGCGCGAATGTTCATGGGAACTCTCCTCTATTTACAGACGCGCCTAAGCGCGAAACCCAACTCGGTTAATAAACTTCAAAATTCCGCTTTTGGCAACCGATTTTGAGAAATTTTTTAATGCCATGTCGCTCAAAAACACCTAGTATAAAGTCGTTTTTTCAAGGGTTTTGGTATGGCTTTTCAATTCAAACGCGACCGTGGTGATAATATTACACTGATACTTGCAGGCGATATTGATTTGGAAGTCACGCCGGAAATTAAAACCCAGCTTTCCAGTCAATTAGAAGATGCCGCCTCGCTCACAATTGATGCGTCAAACATCAGTTATTTAGACAGTTCCGGCGTTTCAATACTGGTTATTGCCATGCAAAACAGCAAACAAAAGCAGATTGTTTTCTCCATCAGCAATATGAGCGATGAAGCCATGCGCGTATTGCAATTGGCCAAATTAGACAAGATTCTGCCCATTAAGGCCGTGTCAGGGCCGGCTCAACTGGTTGATATTGACGTATTTTCCAAAACCGGCGAGGCCGATAGCGCCTTGGCGTCGCAAGTTGCCAAACCGGCAGAGGCGGAAGACTTGCCGGCCGCCGCCTCTGACGATGACGATTTAATTGCCGCTCTTGCCAGTGGCGATATGGCCAGTGGCGATATTGCCGGCGGTGATATGACGGTTGACGCCCCTGATGACGGTCAAACCATTGACGACGCCCCGCCTATCGCGCCTTCTGAGACGGCCGGGCCGGACGCATCGCGCCCCGCGCCGGAAGCTGCCGAGCCAACAATTGAACCGGCAAGCGACACCGAAAAACAGGCCGAGGCGCCGCGCGCCGCGCCGCCTGCGCCCGATAAAAACACGGAAGGTGGCGGCGGAGGGGGCTTCACGCCGGGCACGTTCGGCTGAGCTTATGCCGGAGGCCAATAAACAACTCGAGATTGTTTACCGCATGATGTCGGCCTTTGCCTCCAGTTCCGACATCGGACAAACCCTTTATGAAGGTCTCGATTATATTCGAGAAGAAATCGGCGCCGAAGCGGCCAGTTTCTTCATGCTACAAGAATCCGGTGATGTTTTGCGCTGCGATGCCTGCATCGGCCCGACCGATATTACCGGCCTTGAAATACCGGCCGATCAAGGCATTGTCGGCGCCGTGACGCAAAGCGACGAAATGCGTTATGTGCGCGACACAGCCGAGGACAGCGATTTTACCGGCGCGGTCGACGCCAAAACCGGATTTGTCACCAAATCGATGATTTGCGTGCCGGTATCGGGCAATGGCAAACGGTTTGGTGCGCTGCAATTGATCAATCGCCTCGATGGCGCTTTGTTCAGCAACGATGACGCCGCCCTTGTTTCGGTTTACGGAAAAAGCGCCGCTTTGGCTCTGGCCAATTCTCAAATGACCAAGCGCATGGTCGAAGCTGACAATTTCCAGCGCGACTTACGCATGGCCTCGCGCGTGCAAGAGAGCCTGTTTCCCAATGCCGATTTTGACTTTATTCATGGCGTGAATATCCCGAAAAAAGGCGTCTCAGGCGATCTCTATGATTATGTGTCGCGCGACGGGCAAATTTATTTCTGCATGGCCGATGTTTCCGGCAAAGGCACGGATGCGGCGCTGGTCATGGCCAAAACCCACAGCTTGTTCCGTTCGCTCAGTCGCAATATGCCGGCGGTTAATGAATTGGCGGCGCGGATGAATGGAGAATTGGTGGAAACCGCCTTTAACGGCATGTTCGTGACCGCCATTATCGGTCAATATGACCCGCAAAGCGGCGCCATGCAGTGCTGCAATGCCGGTCATGAGCCGGGGCTGCTGGTCGATGGCACGGGCCGATTTTCCTATGTCGAAGCCAGCCTGCAGCCATTGGGCATTCTTGACTTTGCGCCGCATGAGATTGATGTCGAACACCACAGCCTCGAAACGGCGCGGTTTTTCTGCTATTCCGACGGCATAACCGAAGCCGAGCTTAATGGTGCCATGTTGGGGGCTACCAAATTGGCCGCCATATTGGCCGAACAAATGAGCTTTTCAATCACCGATCAAGTGAACCATACGGTTGAGGTGGTGCGCCAAAAGGCCGGTCGCTTATCCGATGATTTGACGCTTCTTGGCTTGGGCGGCGCGCCAATCAAATCGGTCGGCGGCAATCCGCAAGTGACCATTGTTGAACCGACACTGGATGAAGAAGAACTGATTTTCAATATTTCCGTGACCAATGAAGTGCCCGAATTGCGCCGTTTGCGGCGCGAAATTGAGAATACATTGGCCGCAACACAGGCGCGCAATATTGTCATGAATGTCTGCCTTGCGGTTGATGAAGCGACACAAAACATTATTCGTCATGCATTTCCCGAAAATATGAGCGGTCGTATTGAAATCGGCGGTTATATTGCCGCGCAAAAATTGTATATCAGCATTACCGACACAGCGCCCTTAATCGACCTTGCGCAAGTTAAACCACGCGACCTTGACGATATTCGCGATGGCGGTTTGGGCACGCATCTCATTATGGAAGTTTCTGACGAAGCGCGGTGGTGGCACGATAATGGGCGCAATCGGCTTGATTTGGTTTTCGCCTGTTAACCGCGCGCCCTATTTCGGCGCAATTGACGAATAAGCTGCAAGCGCGCTTTCATTTCACTTTGCGCGGCTGCCCGTTCTACCTTTGCGAGCGGCGCGCCATAGCTCAGACGACAAAAAATATCGGCAAAGCGGCGCACCGGCGCCTCCAAAAACGGCATTTTCTCAGCCCAACGGCGGGCAAAATCCATACGCCCCTCATAGGCGGCGCGCTCGAGCCCGTCTTTGCGCGCCAAGGCAAGGAATTGCTGGTCAAGCCGCACCATAGCGTCGCGCCTGAGCCACCAGCGCCACAGCACAAGCGGCACAATAAAAGCCAAACTGGCAAACAGCCAAAAACCGATAAAGGAAAGCAGCCGACCCAAAACCGTGCCCGACAATAATTCCCGCCGCGCTTGCTCGTCATAAAGAACAATATCGCTATTCAAGCGCACGACAAATGCATCAACCCGCTGCAAACCGCGCGCCACGGCACCCCGCCACCCGGGCAAATTTTCAATATTCGATGCGGCCAGCTGGCGCCGTTGAAAATTGCGCGCGCCGCTTGGCACGAATTGCGTCGGGTCGAGCCGCAGCCATTGGCCCGGTTCAATTTCAGCCTCAACCCAAGCATGGGCATCGGATTGGCGTATTCGGTAAAACTGCCCGAACCCGTTCCACTCGCCGCCCTGATAGCCGATAATCACATTGGCCGGGATATTGGCGGCTCGCAATGCCGTCGCCATGGCCATGGCGTAATGGCTGCAATAGCCGTTCTTTGTATTGAAAAAGAAATTGTCCAAACGTTGCGCCGGCGCACCGGTCAGCGCTTCGGGCCGCAAAGTGTATTGATAGTCACCCGATGCAAAATGCGCCAATAAGAGATTGATAAATGCGCGCCGCGAACCGACCGCAGCATATTTTTCCTGCGCCCAAGCCGCCAAGCGCGGCTGGCCGGAAATTTGCAGCATATAAGGCACCTCGGCGCGATAGGGATTATCAAGGCTCGACCGCATCACCACTTGCTGGCTCAACACGCTGGCCCGGGTTTGTTTGACAAATTCTCCAAACCGATTGAGCCGCGCATTGTCATCAATGCGCGATTCAAGAGCCACGCCCAATATCGGGTGCCAATCGGGCGCTTGGCGCGCATGGCGCACCCCATAACGCAATTCCTGTTCGACACGGCCAAGCCGTTTATCAAACGGCAAAGCGCCGATTTGGCTGTCGCGGCGCGGGTCACGCAGCCAGCTTGCCCCTTCCATCAGCCCCAATACATGCACCCGCCAATATAAATCTTCCTGCGCTATCGGGCGCTCGACAAAAGCGCGAAACGCATCCTCGCCATTTAATATGACTTCTGAAAAACGCCCCATATCGAGCCGCTCACCGACACCGCTAGAAGCTTGCGGGGCAACCAGTCCGGGAATGGCGGCAGGATTGATGCGCGGCATGAGAATGAAAGCGGCAATGGCGAAAAACAGCGAGCCTGACAGGGCGACAACAATCGGCAGCAGCCGAATGCGCAAGCCCGATAGCGGCATATCATTAATGCGCAAGGTATAGACACCGGCATAGAAAATCACCGTCACCAAAAGCAGCAGAAACACAAACACATTGGTTGATAAAACCATCACGCAAAGCGCAGGAAAAATAACGCCGATGAGATTAAAGGCACCGGGCCGCCCGTCTTCGCTGACCTGTTCGCAAACCGAGAGCACCATAATGACCAGCATGAAAAACGGGGCTTGCGGCGGCCGCGCCAATTGGGTCAACACCGCCAATATGGCCGGAATGAGCAGCAGAAAAAACGCGGTGCGCCACCAGCGCCGCGGCATGAGCGTGACCGGCCACATCAGCAGCCATAAGATAAAGGCCCGCATATCGATAAAATAAGCCATGGTCAGCGCCACGGGCGAGGCCGCCAAGGCCAATAAGAGCGCGGTTAATTGCGCCCGCGCCGTGCCCGGCAAAAAGCTCAATCTTTTATGTTCGCGCCAGCGCATAATAAGCCTTTTCACGTGCCGGTTTGTCATAGATTTGATAATCGGCGCCCTGCAAGGTCATGCGCGCCGGCGCGCCAATGCGCTCGGCCACCCGCAGACCGCCCGCCAAATAAGACAGGCTGTTTTCCAAATCACCCTTGGGCTGGCGCAAAATCACTTCGCCTTGGGCGTCTAGCCCGTGATCGCGCACCATGGTTTCGCGGGTTGCGGCATAACGTTTCCAATCAATACGCGCCGGCGGGTCGCTGTCGGCGTAATCACGCAAATCGCCCAGCTCATCGGCGACATTATTTTGCTGGCGTTTTTGCTTGGCCTTTTGGGCCATGGCCGGATTGCCACGCGGATAGGCGGCAATCGCCTGCTCGCGGGGCATGGGCGCCACCACCACATCGCCGGGCGGGCGCAGCCAGCTCCAAGCGCGTGCAATACCAAAGGGAAATAATGTTTCAATTTTAATGGGCGGCACCTCGTGCACACCGCGCGGCAATTGCCCGACCGGCACTAAGAGGCTGGTCGCAGATTTTGATAAATCAAGCACCATATCGCCCATCGGGCCTGACAGCTTTAAATTGAAAGCGGGTTGGTCTTTACGCAATGAAAGGCGGATATGGTGCATTTGGCCGGCAAAATAATAGGGCTCAATATGCACCTCAATCTTCAGCCCTTGAATATTGCGCACGCTGGCGATGAGCGACAGCATGAAAACCAGAAACAAAAAAATCACGCCGAGCAAGATAAAATTATTTTGCACCTTATAGCCCATGGCGAAACTGGCGAGCACCAGAAAGCCGGCGTAAAAGCCGTAACGATTGGGCAAGATGAAGATATGGCTTTGCCGAATATGCCATGCCCCGCTTGTCCATTTACGCCGCCGCAAAGCAAGCCGCCGCGTCAAGCGCTCCGAAAAAGACAAAGCTTTTGTTTTTTGCCTGTCGCGCGCGGCCATGGCCGGGCTCCCCTAGGGCACATCTACTTGCTGCAAAATATCCTGCAGCAAAGCTATGCTGGCCCCGCTGACCGGCCCCAAACGGTGACGCAAGGCAGGCGTGAAAACCGCCTGCACATCTTCGGGCTGACAATAATCGCGCCCTTCAATCATGGCATGCGCCTGTGCCAAGCCCTTGACTTGGATTAATGCGCGGACCGATAAATTGGGCAGGCTGGCGGCACGCAATTGGGTCGCCAACGCCTGTAAATAGCCGATAATCGCATCGCTAAAGGTAATTTGCGCGCATTGGCGGCGCAGCAAATTAAAATCACCGGCGGCCAAGACAGGCTCACCTTGTTCAAAATTCTCTTCACCGGAAACGGCATCGCGCAAAATATCGCTTTCGACGGCATCGGATGGCAGGCCGAGACTGAAAGAAACGGCAAAACGATCAAGCTGACTCTCGGGCAGAGGCGACACACCGATTTGTTCGGTCGGATTTTGCGTGGCAATCACGATAAACGGGTCGGGCAAAGCAAAGCTCGATCCGTCAACCGTCACTTGCCGCTCGGCCATGGCTTCAAGAAGCGCGGACTGGCTTTTTGACGGCGCGCGATTGAGCTCATCAGCGAGCAAAAGCTGGGTGAAAACCGGCCCTTGTCGAAACTGGAAATCGCCCGATTTGGGATCGAAAATATTGACCCCGACAATGTCGGAAGGGGTGGTGTCATTGGTGCATTGCAGGCGCGACCAATCGAGCTGCAAATGATGTCCGAGCGCACGCGCCAGACTGGTTTTGCCCATGCCCGGCGCATCTTCCACCAATAAATGACCGCCCGACAACATGGCCGCCAATGCGAGACGGACTTGCGCTTCCTTATCGCGCACCGTTACCAAAACGGCATTGACCACATCGGCCAGACGGGCAAGATCAGGCGTCTCACCGACCGGCTTTTCTTCAGCAGCACTCATAAGCAACCCATGACTTCAAAACTTAGCTTTCAATATAGCTTAATGCGGATGTTTGCATAATCAAACTTGCTTTTTTGTCCGCGATAACCCAGTTTCTGCCTATGAGTGAAAGCGATTTTGCCCCGCCTGTTGCCCCTGTGCCGATTGTTCATTGCCGCCATTGTCGGTTTTGGGATGCCCATATGATTGCGCGCCCGACCAAAACGCCGGAAGGCCTGTGTCGGCGTAAGGCTCCGGCACCGGCCATTGTCGCGGAAGATGTCGATACCGGCACAAGCTGGCCGAAAACATTTGAAGATGATTGGTGCGGCGAAGGCGAACCCATTGATCCCGTCGGATAAGGGTTTTTAACCGCCTGCTAAATCACCGGCCGAGAAGATGGGCAGATAAAGCGCCACCACCATCATACCGATAAGGCCGCCGACAAAGACAATCATTACCGGCTCAATCACGGTCGATAGACCTTCGACCAGCGCGTCAAATTCTTCTTCATAATAATTGGCAATGGAATTGAGCATTTCTTCCATATTACCGGTGCGTTCGCCGACCGCGATGAGCTGCGACAGTTCAATCGGGAAGACTTTTTCCTTGGCAAAAAGCGACGATAATTCAGCCCCCGTCATGACATCGCGTTTGACGCGGTCAAAAGCATTCATGAAATGTAGATTGGTGGTCACGGTTGAGGCGACGGAAAGCGTTTCCAGCACGCTGACACCGGCAGCGAAAAGATTGGCCATAAGAAGCGATGAGCGCGCCACCACGGCCATCATGATAATGCCGCCAAACAGCGGCAATTTGAGCAAGAGCAAATGCCATAAATAGCGATAGGGCCGCACATATTTGGCCATCAAGCCATGAAAAGTTATGGTGCCGAAAATCACCGCAAACACCCCAAGCACATTACTGATATCGGCAATCCAATTACTGGCATCAACAATGGCCTGTGTCGGGCCGGGCAGCGCAATGCCCATGCCGGCATACATTTCTTGGAATGTTGGCACCACATTGGTCAGCATGAAAATGGAAATGCCGACCGAAACGGTAATCAAAGTCACCGGATAAAACATGGCCGATTTAATGCCAGCTTTGATTTTCTGCTGCTTTTCGAGAATTTCCACCAGCTTGTCGATGAATTTGTCGAGCATGCCCGACACTTCGCCGGCCTCAATCATATTGCGGTAAACATTATCAAAATGCCGCTCGTGTTCTTTAAAGGCTTCCGATAGCGGCTTACCATCATTCAGTGTGGAAATCATTTGTTGCGTTACGCGCTTCATATTGGGGTTTTTGGTCTGCCCCGCCACCATAATCAGCCCATCCAAAATCGGCAGTCCGGCACGTATCATGGTGGATAATTTTTTGGTGAACATGAGAATTTCTTTCGACGGAATTGATCCGAAAGGCCCCCATGTAATTTGAATGTCCAGCGCGCCCGGTTTTTTGTCTTTTACCTGCTTTATTTTTTTGACCTTGATGCGCTGCCAGCGCAGGGCCAAGCGCGCGCGCGCCATACTATTGGCCTCGATCTGGCCTCTTACTTTTTTCTTACCCCGCAAGCCGGCATACACATAAAACGTCATGACGCCACCCTAATTGACCACCAATACGCGGGTAAACTCTTCAAGGCACAAAACCCCGTCGCGAATATAGTCGCGCCCGACTTCTTGCATGGTCATGAAATTATCGACCCGTGCCGCCTCGAGAATCTCCGGCGCTTGCGCCTGTTTCAAAATCGCTTCCTCAACTTCCGACGTGACACGCAGCACTTCATAAATGCCTTGCCGCCCCTTATAGCCGCTGCCGTCGCAACTGGCGCAGCCACTGCCTTTTTTGGGTTGGAAGCCTTGAATTTCTTCATCGGTGAAACCGATATATTGTAGGGCAGCGGGGTTTGCCGTGTCATCGGGCACCAGACAATCGGGGCAATTTTTACGCGCCAAACGTTGCGCCACGACCAGTGACAAAGCGGCCGAAATCATAAAACTCGGCACACCCATATTGAGCAGTCGCGAAATTGTCGCAATAGCGTCATTTGTGTGCAGGGTCGAAAGCAATAAATGGCCGGTCAAAGCGGCTTTAACGGCAATCTCAACCGTCTCTTGGTCGCGTATCTCACCGACCAGAATGACTTCAGGGTCTTGCCGCAAAAAGGCGCGCAAAATGGAAGAAAAAGACAGACCGATTTTCTCATTGGCTTGGGTCTGACCGAGCCCTTCCAAATAATATTCGACCGGATCTTCCGCCGTCATAATATTCGTGCCCGGATCATTAATATATTGCAGCGCGCCGTAAAGCGTTGTCGTTTTACCCGAGCCCGTCGGACCGGTGACCAGCACCATGCCCTGCGGCGCGGTAATGGCGTCAATCAGCTTTTGCAAATCGGCTTCTTTAAAGCCGATTTTATCAATCGACAGCGACGGGTCGCCCTTCAATAGCCGGATACAAATGCGCTCGCCATTTTTACCGGGCAACACATTAAAGCGCGTATCGACATCTTCGCCATCCGGTGCCTTAAAGGTAATGGCACCGTCTTGCGGCAGGCGTTTTTCGGAAATATCGCAATCGGCCAGAATTTTTAAGCGCGTGACCACGGCAAGATAATTGTGAAACAGAAATTCGGAAAATTGCTCTTGCGCTTCCAGCACGCCATTTATGCGAAAGCGAATGCGGGCGGTTTCGCGATAGGGCTCGACGTGGATATCACTGGTATCGGTAATCACCGATTGGTGCAAAATATCGTCGACAAATTTAATCACCACGCTGGGATCATCAATATCATAGCTTGAGCGCTTGCGGGGCTGTGCTTGTGGGCGCGCCGGGGCGGCGGCTTTTTCTTCTTCTTGCTTTTGCCCCAAAGCCGACTTCACCTCATCATGGCCCATACAAGCCCTGAACTCGCTCGGTTTGATTAAGAAAAACTCGACATTTTGATTGCTCAAAGCCTTGATTTGATTGGCCAAAGTGGCCTTGGTCGGGTCCACCGTGGCGACCCGCAAAAACCGCCCTTCGCGGGCAAATGGCAAAATATGTTCGCGTTCAATCATGTCATTGGGCAATGATGCCAAGGCTTCGGCCGAGACATCGCCGGGCGCCAGATTCTTGCGCCGCAAGGCATAGGCGCGCGACAAAATATTAACCACTAATTCTTCTTCAATAAGCGGGGCCGGCTCGACACCGGGCTCATGAATATCGTCCATGCCCTCCATTAACAGCCCAAGCGCACGGGCCGAGCGCGACTCGGCCCGCACCATAACTTCAGTCATTTTATCTTCTGAAATTTGGCCGCTCGCCTGAAGAATACGCAAAACACGGTCTGCCACGTCTTTGGTATATTCAACCATAAAACCTTACCTTAACTGAGGCCTGATTATTGCCGAAAAGCATCATTTCTCGTCAAGCTTTTTAGGTTTTTCGGCCAGCGCTTTGATAAAGCCCTGCGAGCCCTCGCGGCGCTTTGCTTCATTACTTTGCAGACGTTGCCCCAAAGCCGTGTCTTCGGCTCCCGGCACATCAACATCAACATTACCTGCCGCTTCCGCCGCCGCGCCCGCCGCTTGCGCCGCTTTTTGCATGGCCGCTTGACGCGCCGCCTCTGCGGCACGGCGTTTTTCTTCCGGATCAATCTCCGGCACATGGTTAAGCGGCAAGGTCAGCAAATAGCCATTGGCATCGGTCAGCATGATGCGGTCATTTGTGATTTTGGCAATCGTCCCGTCGGCATTGCCAAGCTCCTGCCCTTCGGTCAGAAAATATTCCAATTTGGTCAGACGCGGCACATCGGTGCGGCCGCTATCCAATTCATCCTCGCCGTCAAAATAAACATAAGGGCTGACCGAGATAATGGCTTGGCTGTCAAAATTGCGGGCGCGCTCCGGGCCGGGCACGCGATAAACCACAATGCATGGCATTTCATCCTTGCGGAACAAAGCGCAATAGGCTTCTCCATGGCGTTCGGAGCGCAAGGGCCCGATATCCATATTGTAGAAGTTCTTGCCTTTTTGCGTATCATCGCGTTCACGGCGCAATGAAATATCGCTGTCCATAAACTGATAATATTTGGCATAGAACTCGCGTGCGCCGCGCATGGCGCTCTGCTTATCATTATACTGTCCAAGCCGCGCATAGGGCTGGCGCGCCATGGACAATTTACTGTCATCGATTTTTTTCGGCTTAGGCACGGCCATGCGTGCAAGCCGGTCATCAATGGCTTTTTCGCGAATGAGGAAACGCCGTCCCAATTCCAACTTATCATCGGCGCGCAAATCATTACGCACCCGCAAGCGCGGCACATCCGTATCATAAATCTTGGCCAATTTCTCGAGCGTGTCGCTGCGCAAAATAATATGTGTTAACGGGCCATTATCGCGCGGGCTGACATAAAACCGCATCGGGTCGGGCAATTGATTTTCGCGCAGCGCATTATTCATCGCCAGAATATCGGCCGTCTGCATGACCAATTTGCGCGCAATGGATGCCATGGTCTCGCCTTTACGACGTAAATAAACCCAGCGCCGCTCGCGTCCTGACCAGAATAATTCACCCCCTGTGGGCTTGCGCACTTCTTCCAATATATGAATGGTCGGCTGACTTTGCGGGCGCGACAAAACCAAACCGTCGAGACGATATTTACGCGCCGCAAAAGCGGTGAAAAAATCGGGGTCTGAAATCGGCGCCGGAATGACCACTTCCTCTTCGAGCAAAGCCTCATCTTCGACGTCAATGCCCAGAGCTTCCTGCTCGGCCCGTCTTTCCGCTTCGCGCTGCAGTTCCAAAGCGCGGCGCGCCAATTCTTCAGCCTCGCGCTGCAGACGCAGTTTTTCGTCCAGTCTTTTCAAGCCGCGCACAAACGGGTCTTGCGGGTCAGCCGCCGCCACATCTTGCACCGCGGCCAGCTTTGTCGCGGCCGGCTCAGCCGCCGGTTTTTCAGCCGCCGCTTCTTGTGCAGCCGCGGCACCGAGCCATGCCGAGGAAAATAGCGGCAGCAGTAAAATCAGTTTGGCAAGGTCACGCATTAGGGTTTCGCCTCCGCCGCTTGCTTGCTCGGATCGTCCAATTCAGCGTCATATTC
>Ga0213866_10001883_pt1 | contig 15278 bp, 16 predicted proteins | sample PICome_11_FD_160079 | JGI IMG/M metagenome (GOLD analysis project Ga0213866, IMG submission 160079) | Coastal seawater microbial communities near Pivers Island, North Carolina, United States - PICO284 | ecosystem: Environmental > Aquatic > Marine > Coastal | place: USA: North Carolina...
TATATCTGTGGTAGCCTCAAAGGCATCCATGATCTTATCCGCTAGGTCATCTCCAGCAGAAGGTCCATTACCCTCAGGGACACAACAGGTCACGAGGAAATAGCCTTGGTAGTACATCTGAGGGTTTAGGCCACGTACAGCAGGTTCCCGTCTTGTGGGGATCATTCTTACGGACACATAGGATTGATTTGTCGTAGGAGAGAAACTTACGTTCTCCCAAGCAACGCTAGGTAGGTCAGCGACAGTAGACAGGTTTGTCTCAAAGGTTGCTCTTATGTCATCATATATACTAGCCATTACCTGTTTCTATCCTTTACCGCAGCAAAGACTTGATACTTAGTCTCCACCGGCTCTGCATGTGGTGCCCTATTCCTGAAGGAGATGCTCTTAGTCTCTTTGAGGTCTAATCGGCCTATGTCACCAACCATATTGCTTGTCGCTATACCTAAGAAAGTCTCTGGGTCACCCTTAGGTCTTCCCTTAGAGCTTCTACTACGACCCCCACCTGATGAGGAAGGTAAGACAGAAAAGCTTTCTGCAAAGGCCCCTGTAACCACTGGGGTGCGTGTCACTAAGTCTTTTGCCAGATCTTCTAAAAGAGCCTTAGCTTTTACCTCAAGAAACTCCTCAGAGTTTTCTATCTTAGCTGACACAGACTTTTCGTTTACCCTGAACTTAAACATCTACTCTCTCACATGGCATAGGTAGCAAACAAGTGTACCAGAGTTGTATATCTTCTGCACAGACTTGATTACCACTGTGTCGCCCACTGAGAGTATCTGGTCCTCATTGTCAGGCTCGGGAATAGCAACACCAGAGGTGTCTAGGGCAGGCAGAGTAACCATACGTTCCCCAACAGTGATGTTAGAACCAGCAGTTTCTTCTAGGGTGTACGACGAAAAGTAGGCCTTGACTGTATAGTCTGTATCCGTAACAGACCCAAGTTGTCCTGTAGAGGGGCTGTAGGTGCCTGAGGACTTCTTCCTTAGTGTAGCCTGTTGACCCCTACGATTAACTAAGGTCTGGAGGTTCTTGGACAGCATGTTACTCCTCCAGTTCGTAGTCTAGTATTTCTCTATCTGCATATATGTCGAACTGGTTTACAGAGATCCTAGTGTTAGTCTTACCAACAGCAGGTAGCCCACCAGCGTAGACCCCAAGGGAGACCTTACCACCAGCAGACTTCTGAGCCATAATCGTGTGTGCTAGGGCCTTATAGTGTTGACTTAGTTGAGAATATTTCTCTGAGAGTTGACCGTCTAAGTCAGTATCCACAAACCTAGCAAACTTAGCGGATAAACTATTAGCTATATAAACAGCAGCGGCATAGACATCATCAGAGGCAATAGCGACAGCAAAGTTAATCTCTTCGTTCTCTACCTGTTGATCTGTACTGTCAGTGTCCCCGACTAGGAACCTAACTACATTCAACCTTCCTCCAGAAGTGTTTAAACTTAAGTCTGTTGAATCGTATGTCCATGCCATTCCTGTGTATCCTTACTCACCTAGTATTGAATCTCGAATGCGGTAGTAGTCTTCCAGCATCCAGTTGTTACGGTTCAGCCAAGCACGAATAAGACCACGTTGTTTGTCGTCAATCCTAGACTGTTTAATCTTCTTGTTGTTATACTCTTTAGTGGTAGACGTTCTACTTTGAACTTCCTTGTTTACCAACTTTACCAACGACAATAACTGTTCGCTATTCAGTTCACTCAGGCGGTCTCCTACCTTAGTAGTGACCTCTAGGTCTCGGTTGTGCTGGATATAACCTGACTTATATAGTTGGGCTATCTTATCTTCCTGCGCACCGACCTGTAGTTGCCAGTTGAACTCTTCCTCAATCTTCCAAGGTTTACCGAAGGCACTAAAGGGTCTCTTTACAAAGACTGGCCAATCGACCTGCCACCCAAGATGTGGGGGATGTACATATCCATCATGTTTCATATCATTCTCTTTTGCTTTTTAGTGGAGGATCACCCCCATGCCTAAACACAGGGGTGCCTCTTTAGTTAATCTGGATTAGGCCAGAACCGAGTTGATGAAACCACCAAGGTCAGCACCTACGATCTTCATGTCGTAAGCCATCTTGACTTGAATCTCTTCTGCAATTCCCTCAACACGGAGGAAGTCACCTGTGAAGGATTCAACAGTCAGACCAGCGCCAGACGATCCGGGCAGGGAGTTCCAAGCAAAGGTAACACCAGCAGCAGGGGTACGAAGGCCAACAGTCGAAGGTGTGTAGCACAACATAGCGTCGTTACCACCGATGAATGCGTTTACATCAGCAGCACCTTCAGCAGCAGTGTTCTCAATTGCCTCAAGGATGTAGAAGTTCTCAACCTCAAAGATTTCAGCCAACTTAGCGTCTGTGATCAAGGCAGGGTTGTTGACAGTGGAACCACCATTCAAACGAGCCAAGATGTCAGGGTGGTCAACCAGAACGTCACGGACTGCCTTAGAGACAACCATTGTGTTAGGCTTGAAGCCACCGGACTTGAGCTTGATAGTACGGCTCAGGTTACGAACGTCTACGATTGGTGTAGAGTTGGTGTAGTCATCCCAGTTACGGACTTCGTTAGCACTAGGGGCACCAGCGACACCATCCCAGTTTGTTCCCCAAACGTTGTCCGAGAAGAAGTTAGTCACGAAGTCTTTCTCACGGTCAATGAGCATGTTCATCGTGAGCATCTGGGCACCCATTGCACGGGTCTCAAGTGCAGCATCTTCGTTGGCCAAAGTCTGCTCATCAAAGTCTGTAGCCAGACCAAAGACGTCAGCAAAGTAGTTGTCGTTCGACAGCGACATACCAACACGCTCAGGGCGGGTCCGAGGTGCCAACTGTTTACGCTGACCACTGCGGTTGAAATCACCTTGGTTGTACTTGTAGTATTTATCAGACTGTTTCTGAACATCTACTGTAGGGAATACCTTATCGGCAATGAAAGTGTCCTGAGATTGCAAGTAAGCAAGGGTCAGGTTAGTCAGAGGTGCATCAATGTGGACCTTCGACGGGGTAAGCATAGGCATTATTAAGTTCCTTTATTCAGGTTACGCAGCAGCGTTGCCGCCACGGAAGAAGTCGATTGTAGCGCGTTCACCAGCGGAAGCACCCTGAACACAGATACCAACAATGATGTCAGAGGAAGCAGCGGTAACAGCCTCACCGTTAGCGTCAACACCAACACTGTCACCAGCAGTCAATCCACCTGTGCCAACTTCTACGATCACACGACCAGCAGTAACGACAGTAGCCGCAACACCGGAAGCAGGGTCATTGATGAGAACACCGAAAGCAGCATCTCCATTGCCAGCCGAAACGACTGTACGGTCTGTGGTGTTCATTTTAACGAAAGTCCACTGCTTCGCCGAGAGGTCAGCGCCAGCGATCATGGACTCGCGGGTTTGGTTGCCTTGAGTAGCCATAAGTTTTAGTCCTTCTTATAGGTCTTGTTAATGAGTGCCTTGCCTTGAGCGGTCTTAGCTACGCCAGCATAGGCTTGTGCTTTAGTAACGTCATGCTCCAGTGCATAAGCGTCTACCATTTTGGATAGTTTAACTTCAGGATCACTGAGGTCATCAACGTCAGCTTTACCCAGTTCTTCTGTCGCCCCTTCAAACAGCTTGTCAGCAGCCGAGAGTACCTCAAGGATCTCTTCAGAAAGGTCGAACTTCATAAGTGCGTGAGCGACATCAGGCTTAAAGTTAGGAAGTGTCTCCTGAACCTTCTTGGCAATCTCTGCCTCTGCCTTAGCAACCTCTGCCTCTTCCAGCTTCTTCAGGATAGGTGCAGGGATGTCCGCTTTGTTAATTTGTTCACCATCAATGTCCAAGAACTCTTGTGGTGCTTTCTTCTCAATAGCTTCTGCCTTAATGACAAAACCATTCTCAATAAGACCTTTGCGCAGACGCTCGTTCTCTGCCTTAAGTGTCTCAATGTCTGCTTCCAGAGACTTAACGTCCTCAGACTTTTCCATCTCGTAACCAAGGGCCTTCATAGCTTCAGCGCGGGTACACTGCTCTTTTTCCATGTAGGCTTTGACTTTATCTTCATCCATTTTGGTAGTATCCTCATCTTGGATGTCGCGTTTGAAGAGAGTGACCATTGCTTCAGCGTTGGCCGGACGGTCAACAAGCGATAGTTCCTCTAGTTGAAGTTCCAGCAACTCAGTTGCCATCGTACTCTCCTTTTACAGCGCGACCGCCAATACTGAAGGCCGCTAGTTCACCAGACTTAACCTTGCTCCAGACTTCATCATCATAGACTTTAAAAGCTACAACCCATCCTTCACGGTCACTCTGAATGCCAAGGGAATCACCAATCTCTTTGGTAATGGGTAGGGAGTGTACGACAACCCCGATCTGATCCCCGTCATGCATTTGCTTACCTACACGTACATGCTCCATGAACTTGTTCACGGCTTTAACAAGAGTGTTAGGCTTAATTACGTCGCCCTGCCGATCAACCACTGGTTCACCCTTCTCGGTGATCACAGAGGCCCAACCATACACTAGGCGTTGTTCTTCATCAGACTTAAGGATTTGACCCTCAAGGTTCTTTGTTAGTTCTCCCACAGAGGTTCCTTTCTCCCACATACGACAGGACCAGTATCTAGCAGTCGTCTCATCTGTCGCTGTATCACATGAGTGACGTGACCGAAAGTTAGCCCTAGCTTCAGGGTCATCCCTACGGATCTCCATGTTAGGATCACCAAAGGTAACTTTAATAATCTTGCCGTCTTTGTCTTTGACATAAACACCGAACTTTTTAGTTTTACTGTCAGTCAGTCTAAAGGGCTTCCTCAGAGGCTTATCGGCCTTGTTAATCTCTTCCTCAGTGGGAAGTGTATCTGGGTCATACATGTCATACTTTCGTGTACTAGAGGGGTGTCCCTTGGGTAAGAGGTCCTTGTCGTGATTGGCAGACTTAGACCCATTAACTATACTAAGGAAACTATTGACCCTAGCCATTGCCCACTGTTCAGGAGACTTTACGTTAGGTCTAACAGAACTAGGGTTGGTCCTATAGGCACCCACTCCCCTGTCATAAACCTGCCTAAGCATACCTAAGGTTACTTTACGTTTTGACTTAGCGTTGTGTTCTTCTACTTTGTTCTTCAATCCAGTTTCAGACATTAGCTATTCCTTAGGGTGCATCAGTTACAATGTCATCAGCAATCATATTGTACATAACAAATGTAGCATTGCCTACGTTGTCTTGAATGTTAGGGTAAGTGTCCCCGTCTCCCATGCGCCACCAATGATCAGGGGGTGTACCTAAATCTTCAAGGTCGTGGGTAGAACCAGAGTTATAGATACTAGAGATGTTACTAGACTGATCTGAACCCCAGATGGCTAACTCATCTACACGACAATTATCTCTCATGTAGTTCCCAGAGGAAAAACGACCCACACGAAGGTTCTGTCCTGATATGGCAGAAGACCAACCATAGTTACTGTGGCTGTTAGAGGTAGTTTGCTGAGACCCGTTAATAAAGATCTTGAAGCGACTGTAGTAGTTTGAGAGTTCCCCAGAGGAGGCTCCCGTAGTGCCGCCATCATAACTTATAAGAACGTGGTTCCAAGAACTATGAGTAAGGGAATCTGTAGGACTGCTTAGTTGCACGTAGTTGTTGTTTGATCCGTAACGTAACCTAATCTTGTCCGTGTTACCGATAAACCTAACCTCTATAAACCCTGAGTTGGTTACGTCAGAGGCTCCAAAGTAGAATACCGTTTGCCCGTTAGTGTTTGTACTAGGCTTAAACCACAGGCTAATAGTCCATGCATCACCTGAGCCACTACCACCGCCTGTCCTACCTAAGATGGAGTCTAGTAAGGAGGCATTAGCACCTAAGTAGTCTTGGTTCTGGAAGTTTACACTTTTAGTGTTTGAGTAAGGAGGGCTAGACACCACAAGGGAGATGGTCTCACTATCTTCACCAAAGTAGTTGACAGCCTTAGCGGTCATGTTGTAAGTACCTACCGCAAGACCGGAGCCACCAATGAGCTTCCTTAAGTTACCCTCTACATTAACGACCCCAGAAGGGATGTTGTCCCACTCATAGCCTACACCGTTAGTAGCAACCAGAGTATAGTTTAGGTTGTCACCTTCCGTAAGGTTTATTGTCGTAGCAGAGGTAATCACAGGAGCTACACCTGAGGGGTCTCCGGTCTGTGAGAACAAGGCGTTTAACTCGTTCACCGCAGTTGCTAGAACCTGAGTTACTTGGGCATTATCTATTGTAGCGTTTGCTACCCTCAAGTCCCCATAGATAACTATGTCAGAGGAGTGCTTAAGGATGTCTATGTAACCAGAGTCATTAGCTACAGCACGTATCGAGTTAGCAGCAAAGGCATCCCCGTTGTCCAAAAGAACGGTTGTGTTTGTGGGGTCCAAGGAGAAGTCTAAAGTGTCCAAAGGACCTAAAGAGAAACGACCTGTGTTTGAGGAGACATTAGCATTAGCCGTTATGTACGCAGCACAGTCTGTGGCGTTAGCAAAGGCATTACCCTCTTTGTCTACGAAGTCTGTATAAGGTACAGCATAGAACTCAAACTCTACTTCACCACCGCTATCTGACCTAATGTCGTTAATGACATCAACTAGAGTGTTGTCCTCGGAGTTTACTTGACCTGATAAACAAGCGTTCCAATAAGCAGGTTGTGTAGAACCCACAAAGTTGATACAGTTACCAGCGTCATTCCTTGAGATACGGATAGCCATAAAGTTACCTTTTGATAGTAGTTAAGATCGTCAAGGGTTGTACAAGGACTGGCTGATCTGCTCTAATAGCTGGCAATGCCCTAGCGTTTACATCTTCCTGTGAAGCGAAGTAGGCACTTATGGAAGGTCTATTTAAGAAGGTCTTACCAACTGAACCTTGTCCGAAGAAGATGGGGTTTGTTAGAAGAGGGAAAGTAAATGTGATATTGTCGTCTGAATCCCTAGTGGCAAAGATCAGCCCAACCTCTACTGTAGTGTTCGCAAACTGAGGGGTAATATTAAAGTCAAACCTGACCTCAGCAAGATCCCCAACCTTACACTGGGTCCAATTAAGAGAACCTGTAGCAGCAGTATAGGGGTTGTCCCCAGTAGTAACTGCTTGGTTGTATGTATCATCCTGTGTGAAGTCAAACATAGAAGTCACACCAGAGGGCATATAAGCACCTGAGAATAGCCCTACGCCCTGATAGTCAGTAGTACCGGAGGCAGGAGCTTCATCAGGATCACCTGAGGCTGCCCAGTAAGGTTGGTCGTTGGCTATCTGTCTAGTAGAGGAGAAACCAAACCTACGCCACCTGTTAGCAGCGACATCAGCAGAGGTGTAACTAACATTAGAGCCAACATCACTTGTGCCCGTCTGTCCTGTGGTCCTATCTGAGAAGCCCCCAGAGAACTCATAACCGCCTATGCTCTTAGTGCCTATAGGAATATTAAAGGACTTGTTGTTATTGCACCTAACGATCAGGTTGTCGTCATCATCTAAGGTAACACTATGGATAGCAAAGTGGCCTACAGGCAGACCCGCTCCGTTCTGGATAACCTCAGTCTTATTGGTAACTGAAACCTTACCAGCGACAGCAACCTCACCATCATCATAGGTGACGACCAGATTACTGTTGGCATCTACCTTAACAGACTTAATACCTTTGCCGTCTTTACCGTTGTAGCCATCCTGACCAGCTTTACCTACAGGACCCTGAGGTCCATCCTTACCGTCTAAACCATCCTTACCGTCTTTACCATTGAGACCGTCACGACCAGCCTTACCTACAGGACCCTGAGGACCAACCTTACCGTCAACACCATCAGTGCCATCACGACCAGCCTTACCTATAGGACCCTGAGGACCAACAATGCTCTCACCATCTTCACCTCTGTCGCCCTTGTCACCTTTCTCCCCCTTGTCGCCCTCACGTCCTGTGAAGTCTTTCTTGAGAAGCTCCTTGGCTACTACAGCTTTAATGATAGCTACATTGTTGGTAAAGTCATTCATATTTCAGATACTCCAGAGAAGCCTTAAGGACCTCTTCCTGTAAGGACTGAACCTTAGAGACCTCTTCCCCTTTAGGCTCAGGTACTACCTCAGGCTCACGGTTACGCTCTTGGTTCTCTTTGTAGCTCTCTACATCAAAGTCTAACTCTGCAATATCCATAAGGTCACTCACGACCTCAGGTTGCTCACTTACGTTAATGTCAGCGCCATTTAGGTTACGAAGGAATGCTGCAATCTCTTTAAGGTCATGTGGTGCAACATCACCAGCTTTAATCTTAGGGAGATACTTAAAGTTAAGACCATTGATACGCCACAAAGGTTCAACCAACTGCTTATTGAGTACGTCAACAATAGTCTGGATGTAGCTCTCTAGTGTGCGGAGAAAGAGGTCTGTTTTCGACTTAGAAAGTGCGTAGCTTCCGTTAGACCCACCGCCAAGCATAAGGAACTCACTCAAGACGCTCCGAGCAATCTCGTGTTGGTATCTCTTAACGACAGGATCAATGTCTATGTTACGGGAACCTTCAGACGACATAAGCCGAACAGAGACTAACTTCTGGTTAGTGGGTGCCCCATCTTTATCTGGATAAGTATCCGAAGGGGTAATTAAGAACCCTTGCTCATTGAACTTAACGTCCTTAAGTATGCTCTCTAGGTTATTCCTAAAGGCTACCTGATCTTCAGTGGCATCAGGGGATAGATACTCAGAAGGAACCTCTGCATGTGGGATACCAGCTAACTCACGCTCAATCCCAATAGCTTCATACTGCTGTACAGTGTTCAGCCTTGTGTAAGCTGTGTAGGCATTCCTTAGGACACTACGTCCTGTGGGGTCACCATTAATGCTTGTCGTCCGATAGAGAATAGACTTACGAATAGGGATGTAGTTAGTGCTAAAGCCACTAGAAACACTCTGGTAAAACCCTAAGGTGTCTCCTGTCTTCTGGTCTACATCAAACCTATCTATTGTCCAAGGTGCCCTAGCAGCGATCTTACGGATACCAAAGCGTCCATCTGAATACTTAGACCGCTTCTTAGGGGATCTTTCGTAAGGTCCTATACGCCTCTTATAGACAACCTCAAAAGGCATAAACCCAAAGGTTAAGAACGACAGAGCCTCAGAGATGTGATCATCAAGAGTGTGATCCATGTCCTCTAGGACTTCTTCTACAAACTTAGCCTCTTTGATAGCCTTAGCATCACCCTTAATGGAAGGCTTAACCTCAAACTTAACGTCCCTTAGTACCTGCTCTGTAGCATACATAACCGCACCAATGGTACTGTCGTTGTCACGCATTTCACGGTACTTGCGGATAGCATTACGACCACGTAACTCAGGCAGGAACTCATCAGCATGAATAGTCCCATTGCGTACATTACGACCACCGACACCGAGTATCTTCATGCCTTCTGTCTTTGAGAGTTTCTTGGTGGTCATTTCTGTTTCCCAACTTAAGATAGGTTTTTAGCTCGTCGTATCCTAATGATACAACCTACTGATAGGTATATTATGAAGACGACTAAAGAAGCCCCTATGAACTCTAGGTTGTCGCCAAGGAAAGTTGGTTTGCCTACCTCTACTTCCTTAAAGGTTATAGCTAGTATGCCAGCCCCGTACGAGACAAACAAACTGTCTTCTATACTGTCCCAGAACTTGTCACCCTTTTGTACAGCAAACTCAAAGAACAAGTAACCGTACACAATAATGAACCAAGACTCTGCACGATAGGGGTACTCACCAACGACAGCATAGTGTAGTAAGCATGTAGTCACATAGAGGAATAGACCTAAGAAAGTGTGCCCTAGCTGATTAGTTAGCCACCCATACCAATCACTATAAAAGTCATCAGCCTCTAGCAAACTCATTAGGCCCACACTCTCACTGGTGTTGATATTGTATCAGGGTCAATCAGGGTTATAGGCCCACGGACCTTGCCGTCCTCGTGATTATTCCGATCCTGTTCAGACATACTGTCACCTAACGACCAAATATAAGCCCATACCGTAGCGCTGTTTAAACCGTTGAACGGAAACAAAGGGCTTTCCTCGTCCTCTTCATCAACGACGCGACGCAGGGCGTCTTTAGTGATCCGAATGTTAAGGTGAATACGTGGGTCATAAACTGCGGGTGTCACTACCGTCATACCATCCTCAGACATAACCGCAGGTGTCTTTTCAATAGGGACAATGGAACACGGGCACCCATAAAGCAACTTAGGTGGCCATGCGGCCTCACCTTCGTCTGGTTCCTGCAAGAGCAACATAGCAGACAACTCATCAAGTAAGTCCTGTTCTGTGTCGCCCCTTACAGTGATGTCCCAGAGACCCCCGACAAAACGAATAGGGGCTTCAAACTCTTGGCCATTTAACTCTAGGGTCTCAGTCATCTGTGGCGTCCTCTGTCCCTGCGTCGGTTATATTCACATCCCACAAGGAAACCTCTTTAATCACCATCGGCCCTCCCGAATAGGCAAGCTGTAGGTCTGTGGTTTCAAGGTCAGGGAAAGTTGTTGGCGTCGCGTCCTCGGTTAAGGCAACACCATCGACCGCACCATTAATAAACGTAGAGCCGTTTCTAGACGCGACATTAAATGATACATTTGTCCCACTTGTAAAGCTACCGCCAGTGACACTATCAACAATCCCACCTTCGGACTGTGCGAAAGTAAAATCTCCGGTTCCACTAGAAAGAGATATGTAGTTACTTGCGTCAAGTCTCCACCTGACAAACTCAGAGTTTTGGCCTGTCATCCTGCCTTGAATGTGGATACTCAATTCGTCACCCGCTGGCCACGAGATGCTCTCATGTGGGATAACCAACTGTTCACCCGCGCGGGCTACTTGTGAGCCATTGCAAATAATCGGCAAGGCAGGGAATGTATTGTCAGCGCCCGACTGGTGGATGTTGCCTACATAGGGAATATCGCCATAGTCGCTTGTCGCGCCAGACGCCGCCCAAGAAGCCGTTTTGCTGTCAACGAAATATAAGTAGCGAGGCACCGCCGCCGCAACAGTGTCATTGACGATCAGTTCGTAAAAGGTCTCGTGATCAACTACGGACACGATCCCATCCGCAGACCATGCCGATCCGATATTGCCTAGCGACCCATCATTCAGGTCAAAATTCACGTAGGCGTTCACATCACTGGAATTGATGATCTGATAGTATTTGTGCGTGCTAGACTTCGCAATGTAGACTTGCGCCGTGCTTCTGTACGTCGCATCGCCTCCACCTAAGTTCATCCTCTGCGTACCTGACGACCCCGAGCCTGTGACCCTTGGGCCTGTACCCGCACCAGTAAAGCCGACGCCAGCATCATCGCTGATAGTTAGCCCCGTGACATCTGTTGAGCCGTTCTTCGGAGTGGAATAATTAGCGTGGGGCTTGTTTGTCTGTGTGGATGGCTCAGTTAAAATGCCCTCGTTGACCCATGCGCTGCCGTTGTAGATGTGGTGGTTGCGACGAGGAAGGTAAACAGCACTGGTTGTCGTCGGGACGTAGCTGTCGCCTGTGTCTGGATTGTTTACCATGCCGCCGAGGTCGGAGCGATACAGACGCATCTTACGCACGCGTACACCCGACGTACCATCACCTGCAAACTGTGCCGTTTGAAGTGCCGAGGGCATAGGTTGCAGCGCGAATGTCTTATTAGTGCGAGTTCCGATATACTGACACTTTACATGGACGTAGCCGTCGGCTGCATCCGTGATCACCGGATCGTCTAGCTCTGCGTGCTTGTTTGAAAACGTTTTGTTAGCTAGATCAATGTCAACGCCAATCCCGATAATAGCATTGAACAGACGGACAAAGTTGTAGCCTTCCGGCTTCGCCTCAAACTCCCAAGTGAAAGCATACACCGCCGACGAAGCGTTTTGAGAAATGTGGTGGTAACTTGTACTCGTGTCCGGAATTAACAGATTGTCAGTCGTTGAAGCAAAGTTGTTCAGAACCCAAGAGCTGTTAACGTCATTGCTTGACGCCATCTTGTTATGCGGACGCCACTTTGGCAGCCCGTCGCTATCCACCATGGTGCCGTTGGTCGTGGCTGTGGGTTCAAACGCAACGTTGAAAGAACTTGTGTCCCCATCTACACGAAAGTAGTTTTCCGCAAAGTCAGCGACAAACTTAGGCTCAAAACCGTTAGCTGCATACTCAGAGAGAGGGCTGTAGCCAAACTTAATGATGTAGTCTAAGTACCACTTGGCTTCCTTGTAAGTAACAAACCTTTTACCATTTCCAGTGACGTACTGGTTGCGTGTGGAATCATAGGTTATCCCCGCAGGTAGATTAGCTCTGATGTAGTTGTTATACTCTACCTTGGGGTTAGACATCTCTGTTTCCTGTTACTTACTAGATAGTGAACTTGAGTTGGAGTAGGATAGCCTTAGTTTGGGGGCGCTGAAGCCCTTGAGTAATAGTTCTGTTAAGGCCCACACCATGGCGTCATACCTATCAGGAGACTTCTGCTTACCCATAGGTTCATAGGTAGTCATTTGTGTCTCAAGCTGTGAGAGACTGGCTACAGGGTCTTCTGGGTTCCTAACGTGCTTAACCTTACCCCGCTCATACAATGAACTCACAGGCTCCGCTCTGGCTATCTTAGCGGTACTTGCGTGAACACCCTTGAGGGGTATGTTAGGATCAATAGTTCTGAATAGTGTGGGGATAAGGTCTTTACCTTGGTTGCTTTCATAAACAACTCTGGAACACTCGTGCTCATGGTAAAGTTCAATGGCTCTAGTGGCCCATGCCTCAGGTAAACCCTTAAAGGAGTAATCACCTAAGATGTAGCCTGTGCCTTCTTCGTCTATGCCAGCGACAATAATGCCAGTTAAGTCAGACTCAACATTAGCAGTAATAGCAGGGTCAACAGAGACTACCTTACGTACAAAGGTGGGTAGATCATCTCGGCTAACCTGACAGGCATCAATCATATCAGCAGTCCACAGGGCACCTTCGTTCTCCGTTAGGACCTCTGCGTATAGCTCCTGCCTACCTAGGCGAGTACCCTCGTAATCCTCTTTAACCTTCTTTAAGAACTTCTCAGCAAGGTTAGCGGTGTTGTCAAAGGTACTACCAGTAGTAACATGGGTGCTAGGGTCCTTAAGAAGAGATCTAACTAATACTGTGGATTTGGGGGTTGTGGTAACGCAGACTCTAGGGTTACGACCAAGACGTAGACCGAATTGGAGCATGTCCCAAGTGCCTTGGTCTTTAGTCCAAGCGGCTAATTCGTCACACCAAGCAGCACTAAACTGAGGCCCACGTAGACGCTCTGGCTCTTCGGCTGAGAAGAACTCTACTTTAGCTCCATTCTCCCAAGTCAATGTACGCTTAGTAGGAGACCATTCAGGGAAACCTAAGGGCTTACCTTTATTTGTTTTGTCGTGCTTACTGCAAAGGTTCAGGAAACCTGATTCACCCTCTATCATAACATGTACAATATCTCTGTTAGTACAGGCTACAGCAGCTATACGCTTATGGCCCTTCTTTACCTGATCCCTAACCCACTGAACACCAGTCCATGTCTTACCAAAACCACGACCACAATTAAGAAACCATACGTTCCAATCCCCTGAGGGTGGTAACTGATTGTCCCTAGCTAAGAAGCTATAGTCAAACTTTAGTTCCTCTAATTGCTGAGTGGTTAGTTTACTTAGAGCAGCCCTAACGTCTTCGTCAGGTAAAGACCTTAAGTAGTCTGCTGTAAGCCTATTCTTCTGAATCATCCGAGTTCTTACCAAGCAACGACATCAAAGCATCAACTGCACTTGCAGCCTCCTCCATATCGTCACCAACCTCTTGTACTTGCTCTGTGGACTTAGGAGACCAACCACCATGAGACCTCAAGTACAACTCTTGAGACTTAAAGGTAGAAGCTGCATCAGGATCACCATTGATAGCTTGGTTAATTACCTTGTCACCAATAGCTGATGTGATTGCAGCCTTGGCACTCTCCATATCCTGACCATAGTATTTATAGAAAGTAGTCAAGGAAGCAGGTGCCATACCGTAGGACTGGATGTCAGCAAAGATCTGTTTTACGGGGACACCAGAGCGAGTGAGTTCCTTCACTCTCTTAGCTATCTCTTTGTTTCTCTCTAACTTGTACATCTTCTTACCTTGTTTATAGTTACCCCAAGTAGGAACTTAGGGTCTGCGCTTAAGTTAGCGACAGAACTCTTTGGTACTTAGGTGGGTAACTTAAGTCCCCGAAACCCTAAGTCTCTATTATTAATAGAACGACATAACAATGATAGTATACTTAAGTGGGTAACTTATGTACCCAAACCATACTGAGTAATTATACAATCATTGTAAGAACACTTATGTTCTATACTTAAGTATAATACTTATGTTCCCTCTCTACTATGATTAATAATAACCATCTAGTCTAACACATAAGTATAATACTTAAGTACCCTTATCTATATATAACTACTTTCTCAGAGGATTGTCGCACAGAAAAATAACTTTTTTTGTAAACTGTTGTAAACACACAACACTTTTTTCTCTCAGGTGTCAGACCGTCGTTAATGAACCCCGTATGGTGCTTCAACATGTCGCATTAAAAACCCTTGTAGTGCTTCAGTTTGTCACACCAACCCTATTGAGTAAGTACCCTTGTATGCTTCCTTATGTCACACCCCCTAGCTTATTTCTTTTGTCTTGGATTCATAGGGTACTGCTTCAGTTTGTCACACCCCTAGCTTATTTCTTTTGTCTTGGATTCATAGGGGTCAGCGGCTGCGGACCAACGAATCACCCCAGAATTCCTAGGGTCCCATCCCCTCAGTTTGTCAACCCCCTTGACAGTGAAAAATGCTCAGGTGTGACACTTATGCACCTGATTCGCAGGGGTTAATGCCTGTGTTGTACTTATGTCACATGCTTAGGTTAAATCCTTGGTATTCATGAGAAAAAACTTGACAGAGAGAAGCGGCGGGGTAGACCCCTAGGTACAAACCAAACCCTAGAATCACCCATGTACCACCACCCCACCCCATCCCCTTTCCGAGTCTAATACTTTGGCATTACTTGTGATTCCTTGTCCTATGTTCACCACTTCAGAGCTTGCGCCCTAGCTCAATAACGACCCATATAACAGCCAGTGTAACAGCCGTTGCGCATACCATTTCGAGTGTAACCATCACTCCGACTCCTCTTGAATGTCGTTTAGGGCCTCACAAGCTGCACAATAGAGAGTAGCAAAAGCAATCCTGCAAGCGATTTGACCAAAGCAATCACCCTCTTGTGAGATACGGCCATCAATGTCCTCA
>Ga0213866_10001886_pt1 | contig 15258 bp, 17 predicted proteins | sample PICome_11_FD_160079 | JGI IMG/M metagenome (GOLD analysis project Ga0213866, IMG submission 160079) | Coastal seawater microbial communities near Pivers Island, North Carolina, United States - PICO284 | ecosystem: Environmental > Aquatic > Marine > Coastal | place: USA: North Carolina...
ACCCTACATTTGATGCGACAATTGGAAGACCACATGCTAAAGCATCTAATGTAGCATATGCATTACCTTCACTATTTGATATTTGCAAAAATATATCAGCACTATTATATATTTCTTGTTTTTTGCATGTAAACTCATTAAGATGTTCTTCTGTTAAACTCAATGGTTTAATATCTAGTTGTTTGAAAGTAAAATCTTTTATGTTAGATTTTAAACTGGGAAGTAGTTCAGCGCCTTTTTTTCTATTTAACCAATTCCCAAGAACAACTGGACTTTTATTAAATGTTGTTTTATATTTACTTTCATCAAACTCACTTGTATGAAACATATTATATCTATTAAATTGTGTATATTTATCTCCGTAATATCTTGTAAAATCTTCTGTACATGCGGTTGAAATTGTTGCAATAATTGTATTTTTTGGATTTCTATAACTTAACATTTGTTCTTGTGGTCTTGCAAAACTATTATAAAATCCTAATCCATTTGGATCATTTTTATAATTCCGTTCCCATGTTGTCAAACCACAACCATGGTGAAAAATTATCGTTTTAATTTCATTCGGTATATGGCATGATAAATGATTATCAGTGATAACAATAGCTTCTCTATTATTCTGTAAATAATTATGCATTCTTCTAATATCTCTTGGTGAAAAGAAGGTTCTTTTTGGAAATGCTCGTTTTATATGATCATCAAATCTAGCTACTCCACCAACAGACCCGGTTCCATAAGAACTTGCGCAATAATGAACTATTTTAGTCATATAATACTATTCTTTTGATAGTTTTATATGTGTTAGAATAATTATTTAAAATCTCTCTTTAAAATAGTATGAACTTTAACATTCAAGATTTATTAGACAAAGAAGAAGAATGGTGTCAATATATGGGTTACAAAAATGTTTACTTAGATCCATTCGAAAACCATATAACTGATTCTGCTGTTGTCGGAGATGGAACAGCTTATGCAATGTTTCCTGCTAATAGACATGTATATGACAAATTATGGGTTGCAAAAACACAAAAGTTAAGATGTGGTAGATTAGAAGATTTAATTGGGAGAGAAAATAAAATAAAATATCCTATTTTTATTAAACCTAGATGGGGTCATCTTAGTGCAGCATCTAAAAACTGTTTCAAAATTAATTCTGCAAATGAACTAGCTAAGTATAGAGATTATACACATATGATGTGGTCAGATTTTGTAGATGGTACTGAAGGAATGACTGATTTTATTCTTTTAAATGGAAGGATTGTATATCAGTTAACATATAGTTATTCTGAAAAACAACATGGATTTACTGATGCATGGAAATATGTTTCTCCTGATACTTCTGCACCAGATGAAATTGTTGGTTGGGTAAATGCAAATATTAAAAATCATACTGGCTTTGTAAATGTTCAATATAGAAATGATAAAATCATCGAAGTTGGATTAAGGCCTGCTAGAAGTGGTGCCTACATCATTGCAACAGATAATTATGGTTTAATTCAAAATATACATAATGTTATTGATAAACAGTACTGGGATTATTCTTTAAAAGATAATATGCATTTCAAACCTTTTTATGTTTATAAATGCTATACTAAATGTCCTATTATTTATTTGTGGCCTCAAAAACTTTTAGATTTAATTGTGCATAGTTATACTGATATGCCATTGTATGAATATTATTTTGAACCCGTTAACAATGAAGGTTGTGTCTTTATGCAATTCATGCATTATGATTTTGAGAAAGGTCTTAAAGCAAAAAAACAAATTGAATGGCTTTTTATGATGACGCAGGTACTCTTTTTTATTGCATTTATTGTTGCAATCTCTCTTATATTTACTTTGAAAGGTCCTTCAAGATATATTTTACTTACGTTAGTAATCTTGATGTATATGACTAGACTCTTGAATCCATTTCATGCAAATTATAATTGGTTCAAAGCATATCGACAAATGTTTTCTGATAACAGTTATATGACTACTCCAGAAGAGTTTGATAAGACAATGAGAGAGATTCAAAATTAAATAGTTTATTCATAAATATTTATTATTAAACTATTTGCTATAATTGTTTTGGTTTTTTATATTTTGATAACAAAAAGGGCTCTGTTTCTTCAAGGTCTCTATCATCTTTAAAAAAAAGTGTTTTTGTTTCATTATGTTTTTTTAATTCATTATATGACAGCATAATTATTAATGCATTGCCCATGTATATATTATATTACGATAATTTGTCTACTATTTTTAATTTTTTCTTTTTTTTTATTCCTCCTTCGCAGCAGTCACAACCTTTTGCATGTTTGTTAACCCAATCAAACGTGGGCATGTTAGTATGTTTTGTAATGGTTCCTTTTTTGCAGTTAAGTTGAGGATATTTTTCATATAACCTAAATATTGATTGTTCTTTCATCTTTGCTTCTATCATAACATCTATATTCATGCCATATTTTTCTGGAATCTCCAATAAGTATTCTGGCATAACTTCAATGTAATCACTATGGTGTCCCACACGACCACTTCCTTGTTCGCTTACATGAAACTTTGGTTTAATTCCTCTTCGTTTCCAACTATCTAGTATATCTGGTATATACTCTGCTGCTTCTTTGAACTTTTCTTCAGGATGCATTTGACAATAACAAGCGTAATGATGTGTATCAAATACAACCGGAATATTTACTTCTTTTGATACCCTCAAGCAATCTTCTATTGAAAAGCATTTTTCGCAGTTTTCTAAAACTAGATATCTACGAACAACCTCAGGCAGTTGTTTATATTGTTCACACCATCTCTGTATTGTAGCTTCTTTATCACCATAAACACCTCCACCGTGAACAACCATAACCGCTTCGTCTGAATCTATCAAAGCTAAAACCTCTGCATGATATTGTAAATCGCATATCGTTTGTTGAAAAGCCTTTTTATTTGGAGTACCAACTACATTGTATTGTCCAGGATGAAAAGTCAATCTTTGATTATATAGTTTTGATTTTTCTCCTATTTGTTTGAGAAGATCTTTTGCAAAATCAAAAGTATAATCTACTACCTTAGGATTCGATTTATGTGGAAACAATTCACTACTTAGTCGAAATACTTTTATTCCATTTTGCTCATTCCAATCCATCATAGTCAATACATCACGTAAGTTTTGTAATATTTTCTCCTGTAAAACTTCGATTCCTTTTTCTTTAACAGTGCGTATAATCATCTTACGTGATGCAAACACTGGTGGTTTCTGTGCACGCAATATAGTATTAAGACAGCAAAGGCCTAGTTGAACTGGTTTATTTACGCTCATGTTTAATGTTTTTTGTCATATATATTTTTAGTTTTTTAAGTTTCAATTTTATAAAAAAAAAGAATTATAGTATTCTTATTTTTTATTTAATATTTAATAAGTTGTTTGCTGAGCCACACGCCACTCTACACGAAGATCATTTGCAACTCGCATAATACCCTGCCAATATCCGTGTGTCTCATCTAGATACTCTGTCAATGAACGAGTGCGAACACGCTGAGTCAAATGTTGAGCAGTTGCATCAAAATGTTCAATCACTTGCCAGAGTGCATCCCCAAAAGTCTTTGTATCAGATGATGCATCCTTATGCCAATAAGCACCCATCCAAGTATCAGATGTACGGCTTAGATAGTCCATAAACTCATAACTATACTTCTCATCCCAATGACCTTCATATGTAAGAGCATCTCGAACTGTCTTAGCCCACTCCCATGGATAAGCTGAAGTTAGAGTATGTGGAATATAATCGTTTCCATCCAAAGATGGAACCCAAGAGTTCTCATTAGAGTTATTAGTAACAACGGTTCCTGATCGTAGCTGCATGATTGTGTATGTATATTCTGTCTGTCTCTTTATACTCATTTCAATTTTTTAAAAAATATATTATTAACTGCTTCATAATGGTAACAAATAAAAAATTGTATATATATATTTATATTTTATGAATTAAATAGAACAGCCATATTTCTAACTTCTGGCTTATTATCATCATGTTCAAACAATTTACAGATGATATCATTATCCCTGAAGCGCATGCTATATTGGAATTGTAATTTATTTCTACCAACACGCCCCATCGCCTGAATTGCCTTTTCTTGTGACATTGTACCCAGATCTTTTCCAATATAACCATGACAAAACTGGTAATTGGTACCATAAATGAAATCAGTAGATGCAATAATTAAGTATAACTTTTGCTCTTGAGCCAATTGTTTCATGACCTCTGTATACCTATCGCTATCATGAGAAGCAAATACTCCTATTCCCATCATGAGAAGCAATTTCCAATAATCCTCCACATCATCTATCAACATTATTTTTTCAACAGCATCTTCTGTAACATTTGGTTTGAAAACACGATCTGTATCTGTGCCTTTTGGAACAAATCTTTTCAAATGTTCTGCCATATTGGGAATATATTTATCCGGTAATGCAATAGTTTTTACCTTTCCTTGCAATTCATCTATTTTTCGGCGCAAGTCTTTTACCTCAGGGCTACCTCTTTTATCGTCTGACATTTTTTTATCTTTGTCTGCGTCTGCTGCTGTCAAATCTTCTAGTTTTTTGGTCAATACAGCTACCTTCTCATTAATAACTGCATTAAATGCGATCGCTTGAGATATAATTTCTATCTCATCAATAGGAATGGCTGCACTTTGCAAGCAAAACCTTGCTATTTTATTTACGTCATCTGCCAGATAGATTGTAGGTCCATCAGTCAGAGTATTTGCATCTTTTGTAGAAATGTAAACATTAGATTTGTGTACCACTTCTTTATGCCACTCTAAATGAGATTTTATTTTTTCCCAAAAAGGTTCATAAATATTTGCTAGAAGAGTCAAGTAATACATCTTGATTGAAGCCATATTCACATCATCTAGAGATGGAAAGTTTCTAGCTAATGTATATCTACTCTTTGAAATTGCCTGAGGAAACTCTTCGTTTACCACTCTGATGAAATTAATTGCTTCACCTAAGTCTATGTACCTCATCAATGTTTTGTGTTGTTGACAATATTCAGCACACTTCTTTGTTTCTGCATAATCTGGATACAATGTATGTGGGACCTGTACATATCCTGCTCTACCAATAATTGGTATAGTCTTTTTACAATCATAGCTAACAATTGAAGTAACATTTGCTCCTTCAAATCTAGCTTTGAAATCCATTATAGTATCAGCCATCTCATGTTCGTATGGCAAAGTTGCCGACGATAATACCATATTCGGAATCTTATTTTGAGCCCAATTGCGTTGGATCATCTCATGACATTCATGTTCTTCATAATCCATTGTAATTGTAGGTTCATCCCAATATGTAATCATATTTTCAGGTTTGTTGAAGGCACACATGTAAAGCATTGCTGGTATATAAGATTTTATATCACTGATCATAATCTCAACTTTATCTCCAACGGAATTATCCACTCTGAAAATGCCACCAGTTCTTCGGTTTTTTACATAATCTTTTGCTGCAGAATAGTGTAGACGAATATCTTCAGCATCATTACAACCAAATGCAAATGCAACTTTCCGGCCGCCACTAATAGCTGCTTTTGCTAACGCTAGCCCAACATGTCTTGCTGCACACACAAAGATGATTCTGTAACCCATTGACAACCCTAGAGGAGAAAGTGTCTTTCCTGTACCAGTTGGTGCAATGTAAAGAACTAGTTGAGGTGTTCCTCTACCATTCTTAAAAGTAGTAAGAAGTCGTTTTTGATGCTCATACAATTCTTCATCTGCATATTTCAAAAGGAAAGGATTCTTTTCAATGAGTTCTTGACCACAATAAACTAAATCCTTAATCGATGTTTCAGGTTCTAGTTCAGAGAGGATATCCCTAATTTTTGTGAACATCGTCGCATTGCAAGACGATACACTATAAGTAGTCATAACATGAAGTGTATAATAACCTACAGTCCACGTAGAATCTTCTTTTTCTCTTTTTTTGATGGTCTGTTTGAGTATATCCATTAGTATATATTCATATAGGGAGTTTCTGTAAGTATCAAGATTTCCATCTGTATTTTTAAAACGAATGAGATCTCGTTTTGAGACGGCTTTTTTTGGTTCGCAGACTGATTCGAAAGGTATTGGCTTGCGTTTAGAGTATTTTATTGCTTTTTTTAATGTATCTTGTAAATATTTCACGAAAACATATTGATCTATTTCAGGCGTATTATTTACTTTTAAATATTGTAGTAATGACATAGTATTATTGCGTTTAAGCGTTACATCTTCCCACGCGTCTTTAATCATATTAACAATCCGAAGCTCATCATCTGTAATAGGCTTCTCAATGCTATTCCATTCAAAAGCAGTCAGTTTACGTTGGTTTAAATCCATGTTTGCTTTGTTTCTTATAAGTAATTCTAATCTGTTTAATAACTTTTCATTTCAAATTTTTGAAAAATTAACCATAAAATTGTTTATTAAGAAAAAATTGAACTTGTTTAAAAAAGATAAATAGTATATTACTATATTTAAAATGACTATTCTAGTTACTGTTCAGGGAAACATTGGTAGTGGTAAATCCACACTAGTTGAAAGACTCCGCAAACGATTTCATGGTACTAACGTTTGCTTTTTACAAGAACCTCTTCATATATGGAATACAATAACCGATAAAGATGGAACACCAATGTTAACTCTGTACTATGGTAATCAAAAAAAATATGCCTTCTCATTCCAGATGATGGCATATATATCACGTCTACATATGCTAAAAGAAGCTATCAGTAAAGGATATGATATTATAGTTAGTGAGAGAAGCTTAGCAACTGATAAAAACGTTTTTGCAAAAATGCTATATGATGACGATAAAATAGAAGAAGTAGAATATAAGATTTATCTCAAGTGGTTTGATGAGTTTCAAAAAGACTTTCCAAAAGAACATATTATTTATATGAAAACTTCACCAGAAGTAGCACACTATAGGGTAAATAAAAGAGCAAGAGAAGGTGAAGATATTCCTCTAGAATATTTAAAAAATTGTCATCAATATCATGAAGATTGGCTTAACACAAATCCTATGGAAAGATTGTTAATTATAGAAGGAGATGTAGATACTGATAAGAATCCTGAAATGATAGATGTGTGGAATAAAAATGTAGGAAACTTCCTTGGATTAAATTAAGTTAAACAAATAATATTTGTTATAATAAATGCCTGAACGTAGACAACATGAAACTTATCAATTTTTTTTTCTAAAAAAAGCTATTCTTGAAATTAGAAATAATATTGATAATTTAGATCTAGATGAATTACATTATGAAGGAATAAACAAAATAAATCATTTTTATTTACCTGTTACATTTCCAAAATATTTGAGAGATTTTATTAAAAATATTGATAAAACAAAATCATTAGACTATAATTTTATTGGCAATATTCTCGACAATAGGAAATGGGTTGAAAAGTATAAATATAAAGATAATTCTCATGTTAAAGAAAGTAATACTGGTAGTGACGTTAATAGAAAATATAATATAGATGAAAATTATTATTCTATTGTTTCAAAATCTAAGTTTACACTTTGCCCAATAGGAGATTGTCCATGGTCATATAGACTCTTTGAAGCTATAATGTGTTTTTCTATTCCAGTTGTTGAAAAAAACTCAACAGATATTTTTATAAAAGATTATCATTTTTTATATGATGATCAAGAACATGTATATGATTTTGAAAAAGCGCAAGCCAATTATGATAAGTTTATAAAGTCGTTGCATTTTTTAGAAAACAATAAACCACTTATAGATTTCTTAAAAAATATATAAATATTTAAAGATATGTATTGTTATTATTAGTATAATGGTAAATGAATTAATAGGAACTAAATATGGTGGATTTTACTATCCAGTAGGTCTTCCAAAACTAAGTAATGATAGTATTGTTTATTGTGTAGGCGCAGGAGAAGATATTACACACGATATTATATTATCTAAAAGATTGAATTGTCCTGTACATATATTTGATCCTACCCCACGAGCGATAGAACATGTTCAATTGGTAAAAGATGTATTTTCATTTAGAAAACAACCTATAAATAGTAGGAGATTTGGAGGTGGAGATATTAATTATTGGAATATATTATTACAAAATCATGTTGATGAAAATAAAATTATTATGCATGATTACGGATTATATACAAATGACTGCAACAAAAAGTTTTATTTTCCTTTAATTAGCGAACATGTATCTTGTTCACTTGAAAAAATTGGTAGAAGTGATAATTTCATGATGGTTAAATTAAAAACATTAAACACTATTATGAAAGAACTCAACCATGATCACATTGACCTACTAAAAATAGATATAGAGAATGTAGAATGCGATGTTTTGGATAAAATGCTAGACGATAATATATTTCCTACTTATTTATCAGTTGACTTTGATTTAATGAAACACGATAAAAAAAGATGCGAGAACGTTATAAATAGAATAGTGGATAATGGTTATACTATTATTGAGAAGAAAGGTCAAGACATATCATTTATAAGAAATTAATTTTTTGTCTCATCATGCTATTTTCATATTAAATTAAAAAAATTGAAATAAAATATCGGTTTTTTGTTTTCAATATATAACCATACATCATGCAAAAAATCGAACAAACCGAAACCCGCATACTAACTCCAGGCCAAAAACAGCACCTAGCTGATAAAGGCTACATAGTAGTACCAAATGTACTATCTCAAGATGAAGTAGAAATAGCATTAGGGATGTTCAAAAGCTGGCAAGCTACAATACCAAACCACAATACTATACATAGAAAATGCGACCCGCACGGCATATATAAGCACCATCAAGCTGGCCACCAAGAGCACGCCTGGTACATACGAACTAGGCCTAAGGTAAAACAAGTATTTTCGGAAATCTGGGATACTAACGAACTAGTAGTATCATTTGACGGCTCCTGCTGGATACCAAAAGATACTACAGCTAAGGATAACTTCTGGTGCCATAGCGATCAAGCTCCAAAGGATAAAGGATTAACCTGCTATCAAGGCGTAATAGGGCTAACCGATAATAAGCAGAGAACCCTAGTAGTCTGGGAAGGCACTCATACTATACACTACGAATACTTCAAGAGACTAGGGAGAGAAAAGCAAAGCGGAGCTTGGCAAAGGATACCGAACGAAGATGAAGAAAACCTTAAACCACTAAGGCGAGTACTCCACATACCACCTGGCGCGATAGCAATCTGGGATTCAAGAACATTTCATCAAAATCAGTATGGCCCCTTAAATTGCGAAGAAAGATACGCTCAATACGTCTGCATGCTACCAAAGAATCACGCTAAGAATACAGCTAATATTCAAGCAAAAAGACTCAAGTATTTTAAGGAAAAGCGAACTACATCACACTGGCCGTATCCTCTTAAGGTAAATGGCCTGCAACCTAGAAGCTGGGGCGATGATAGTCTACGAATTAACTACGACGAACTTCAAGAACCTAACCTAGAACCCTACATGGAAACCATTAAAACCTTAATCTAAAAAAGTTGACATACTAATACACTCTTCTTCCTCCTAATAATTTTTTTTCTTATAAAATTGAGATAAATATATACCACAATTTTATATATAAAATGAGCAGGAAAATAACAGATTTCTTTGCTAGTAAAAATAAAAATAGCTTTAAAAAAGTTCAACCTATTGATGTTTATACGTTGATGTTTGATGGTGGTTCTCGAGGAAACCCTGGTACAGCCGGAGCAGGTTTTGTTATATATAAAGATATGAGGGAAATATACTCAGGATGTGCTCCACTAGGACATGCTACAAATAATTATGCTGAATACAAAGGCTTAGAACTAGGTTTAACATGTGCTATCAAAAAAGGTATAGAGAGTCTTATTATTAAAGGAGATTCTTTACTTGTTTTAAATCAAATTACGAATAAATGGAAAGTTAAATCAATTTCATTAAAAGAACAGTATACCAACGTGAAAAAACTATTAAATCAATTACGTAGTTATACTGTAGAACATGTAAAACGCAAATATAATAAAAGAGCAGATGAACTAGCAAATATGGCTATGGATGGCACAATACTTATTGATTAGTTAACATTAATCGATTACCCATTTTTTTTCCTTTGTATTTCAAAATATCTAGTTCTTTTTTTGTTGTAGGAAATTCTTTCATACCATAAATATCTTGCAATAGTAACCACTCAAATAAACCTCCAGGATAAACAACAACATTTGTTAACCCTAATTTAGTTAATTGATTATATTTTCTTACAATACTTTCATCAGCTGCATTCATTCCATATATAACAACTCTATTTGAATAATTTGTTTTTATTAATTCATTTATTATTTCTACTTCATCTACTGCAGGTATTGTTCTTTTAATCAGACACTCTTGTTTAGAAAGATCAAGAGTATTAACTAAAATTGTTTTATTATCTGCAATCATATCTTGCATATCTTCAAAATTAATTTTTTTTACGGAGTTTGTGTTGCCCATAGTTAGCATTTAACAATAATATTTAAATACTAACTGAACTCAATCAAATTTAACTACAATTTCAACATCTTCTTTATAAATAGTTTTTGTTGCAGAGATAGATAATTCTTCGCGACGTTTTCTAGTTTTAGATTTAGAGGTGGTGTGTTTTTTTCTTTTTGAGGTGCTATTTCTTTTATTCATATCATTTTCAATATCATCATAATTCTCTTCAATATATTCGATAACATTGTTTTCTAAAGCCCATTTGAAAAAATTAAGCTGTCCGATAGTTGTTTGAATATACTTATTATCTTCAAAAGGTATCGTAATTCTCTCCCATCTACAAAATGGATCGAATCTTTTCTTAGAATAAGCTCTCAGTTTCAATTTATAATCTACATAGACCTTGAACCTTTTGTTTTTTACTTGATAAATTGTAAAGTTTTGTTTTGCATAATTAGTTGCAAACCAATCTACAATTCTCAAAGAGATTTTTGACTCACCATTAATAATCGAAAGCATTTTCTTTAGATTGCCGTCTCGATTATAAAACTTTAGCAAATTATTTAGCAATAAACTGTTTTGGGTAGTATATGTTGCTGACATAATAATAGTTAATTATTATGTTTCTCGTTTAAATGCTTATTTTCATGATTATCTAAATGTGATGATTTAGGGCGAAGAAAACTTTCTTGCACATCTAAATCTTGGACATAGTTATTTCCAATTAAAAAAGGATTTTGACTAGTTTGTTGTACCATATATCTATCGCTCAATTTATCATTCATATTTTGCCTTTTATTACTTTCCATATTTTGTTCAGCTTGATTCAATGCTAAATCTATCATATCATACTGTCCGTTAGAAACCATTGTCTGCATTGTATCTGATATAAAAGTTTGTCCTTCTTCTAAAGCCAGTTTTTCTGGATTCTCTGATAGTTCTTTTTTTTCAGTTTCTCTCTTAGCTGATCTTTCAGGTGGTTCACCAAACCTCCAAATATACTCTTCGACCATATGTTCTGACATTAATAACTTTATACATAGATTTTATTTATATATGTATTTTCTTACTAATTATCTCTCTTAATTAACCTCATCTTTTTAGTAAACTCAAACTTTTCTTTATCAGTAACACGTCTTTTCAAATTACATTCAAGACATGCTATTACTGTATTATCACAACTATGACAATCATCATTATCTATACGATCTAATGTCCATTGTTTTGGTTCTCTTACAATTCTATATAAGATTTTTACTGATTCTTCACAATAACAACATCTTAATTTACTCTTTTGCAGCTTTAAAATTGTTTCATTGAGAGAAATTAAACGTTTAATGTCAAATATTTCCTTTTTAATATCCTGTTGCTTATAACTATTTATTTTCTTTTCAATCTCTCTTTTTGCTTTTTCATAATATTCGTCTCCTACCATTTCATCTACTAGATTATCTATTAATACTATTTCTCTTTCATGATCTAATTTTTTTGCTTGTGCTGTTGCCCTTATACGTTTCCTTTTTTCTTTGGTCAATCTGTCTACATTTGTCTTGCCAGTTATTTGAATTGTCTTTTTGTTCGTTTCCATTTAATTATATATTACACAAAACATACATAAATAGAACTTATCTTAAAATAGGTTAAACTGATCTCATTAATAATGTATAAGAATGTCGGAAACAATAGTAACCAAAAATAACACTAAGAATAAGAATGAGAATGAGAATGAGAAAAAATCTAAAAAAGATTTACATAATGATTGTCTTGAACTAGGCAATATTAGGTATAAAACTATGCTAGAACATGGTGCAAAATCCGAAATTGTTCCAAAAAATAAAAGTAATAATGCAAAAGACATTGAAGCTTATCTTGAAAAAGAAAAAAAACAACATAAAAATCTCACATGGTCAAGACTTGATAGAAGTTCCAAGATTAAAAAACTGCATGAATATGCCGAAGACTATTGTTGTAAAAACGATCTTAGTGAAAAAGAATTACATGACCTTAAAATATACTTTTCTCGCTCCATCAATCGTAAGAAACTTTTAAGAGTTAAAGAAGTAACTTATGATAAGGTAAAAGAATGTATTATTGATGTTCCTCAACTAAAGTTTGATAAAACGGCTAGAAAGTTTACTCTAAAACGTAGTGCACAAAGAAGTTCTACACTATCTTCACTTGGCCCAGGAAACACCCGTAAAAAAAGATCTAGTAAAAAAAAGTCTAATGATAAAATTGAAGGAGATATAAAAGCATAGACTATATTATAAGTATCATGGCCTTTAATCTAAAAGAGTTACAAAATATTATTGATAACTTAATCACAGAGCCTTGGATTAAGAGAGAAGACCGAAATGAAATTATCGATATGGCAGGTAACTTTGCATATTTAATTATACATGAAAATCCTATGAAATATATTGAACCAGAGTTTCACAATAATCTTTATAAAGAAGTGTTAGATATATGTATTCTACAACTACAAGATGTATATAATTGCAACGATCCATGTATTATTGATGAAATATGTGAACTTATTGAAGAAGCTCTTAGATTATGTTTTACACATATTGTTCCAAGAAGATCCTACAAAAATAACATTTATGGAAAACCAAATATTAGTATTATCACCAAAAAGATCGATTACTTAAAATCCGTACCTCAACCAGATCAAAGAACAAATGAATGGTATGAGTTTAGATGGAAGTATCTTACTGCATCTAGTATTTGGAAAGCATTCGGAACAAAAGGTGCAAGAAATCAACTTATATACTCAAAATGTAAACCCCTTGATATTTCAAAATATACAGGTAGAGTTAATCTTGACTCACCTCTTCATTGGGGACAAAAATATGAAGATTTATCTATACAATGGTATGAGAGAGAATATAAAACAAAAGTTGATGAATTTGGTTGTATTCCACATAAATCACTACAGTTCCTTGCTGCATCACCAGATGGTATTAATACTGATCCTTCATCAGATAGATTTGGTAGAATGGTTGAAGTTAAAAATATAGTTAATCGAGATATTACTGGTATTCCAAAACTAGAATATTGGATTCAAATGCAAATACAAATGGAGGTTTGTGAACTTAACAGATGCGATTTCTTAGAAACACGATTTATTGAATACGAAGGCTTTGATGAGTTTATTGCAGATGGAAGCTTTTCAATTAGTAATAATTTATGTCACAAAGGTGTTATGGCCTTATTCTTTGATTCTAGTGGCAATCCTTATTATGAATATGCTCCATGGGGACTTTCTAACGAAACATATGAAAAATGGAATGAAGATTGTATGGAAAAAAATAATGATAAGGTTTGGTTAAAAAATATTTACTGGAAACTCGATGAAGTAAGCGTTGTTGTTGTTCTAAGAAATAAACTTTGGTTTGATTCTGCTAGACCTATATTAGAAGATATATGGGATACTATTGAAAAAGAAAGAGTTTCTGGATATCAACATAGAGCACCTAATTCCAATAAAAGACAAAAACTTACACACGTTACTGCACCCAATCTTAGTGGGTGCATTATTAATGTCACAAAAAAAAACACTGATAACAATGATATTGTTATGGATGACACTAGTAATATTGAAGACAATGACAAAATTACTAATCATATTGAACCTCCAAAAATAACTGGAGTCAATCTTAGTTTATTAAACACTATTATTAATTAGACTTACCAACATAGTAATTCACACGCGGTGTTCCCTCTGGTGCCTGCGGTTCACTACTTATTTTTTGTTCAGTTGATTCATATATTCCATCGCAAAAGTTAGGAGGAGAACACATCCCATTATTTGGGCGACGCCAATATTTAATATTATTTGTTCCACAAGAACCAGCCGGAAAACTTGGAAAATCTAGAAGATAATTATCACTTGCACTTCTGGTTGATATACCCGGATTCTTTTTTACATGATAGGTATCTGATAGTATTGGATTAGTTACAGATCCTGGATAGTTTCCTGGTTCCATTCCCTCCACATTTATTTTTAGAAACATTGGTACTATTATTCCTAACACCAAAAATATCATCAATAATGATAACAAACCTTTTCTTAGACCTTTCATTTATAGAATATTATGATATTATTTTCTATAAATAACTTTTAAAATATTTCGCTCAACGGTTTAAACTTATATCTATATCATATATTAATAATATGGCTAGTTTTAATGATCAGATGCATGTCACAAAAAGAAATGGCGATGTTGAGCTTGTTTCATTCGATAAAATACAGAAACGTGTTGCTAATCTATGTAATAATATTGAGCCTAAACTTAATATTAATTATGGGCAACTTGTAATGAAGATTATTGATCAACTTTATAATGGAATTACAACCGCACAAATTGATGAACTTGTTGCTGAACAATGTGCTTCATTGTGTACTCTTAAACTTGATTATGGTGCATTAGCATCTAGAGTTGTCATATCCAATCATCAAAAAAATACTGATGACAACTTTTCTGCTGTTGTTAAAAAATTATATAATTTTCATGATACAAATGACAAACATTCTCCTCTTGTTAGCAAGGAACTTTTCGATATTTCCCAAGATTTGAATGAAGTAATTGAATGTATGATTGATTATAATAGAGATTTTGATATTGACTATTTTGGTTTTAAAACACTCGAACGAGCGTATCTTATGAGAATCAATAAAGTTATTGTCGAACGCCCCCAACATATGTGGATGAGAGTTGCTATTGGTATTCATGGTAAGGATATGGAAAAAGTACATGAAACATATGATCTTATGTCCAAAAAA
>Ga0213866_10001890_pt1 | contig 15239 bp, 11 predicted proteins | sample PICome_11_FD_160079 | JGI IMG/M metagenome (GOLD analysis project Ga0213866, IMG submission 160079) | Coastal seawater microbial communities near Pivers Island, North Carolina, United States - PICO284 | ecosystem: Environmental > Aquatic > Marine > Coastal | place: USA: North Carolina...
TTTGCTACAAAATCCGTTTCGCACTTTATTTTGCATAGGGAAAATGAATTTAGAGATGACTCATGATTGTAAAATGAAATAACGCCCTCGTTAGTTTCTCTATCTTGTTTTTTTTGTGCTTTCAGGATACCTTTTTCTCTAAGCCATTTTATCGCCGCATCAAGATTATCGTTATTTTCAGCAAGAGCTTTTTTGCAGTCAAGCATTCCACTTCCAGTGGTTTCTCTGAGTTTTTTTATTAATTCCATACTACTCATTTTTGATTTCTCCATCATCAGTTATATTTTCATTTATATTTGAAGAAAGAACTTTCTTAAAACTATCTAAAATAAACTGGACTGACTTAACTCCATCATCATTTGCTGGTATCGGATAGTCAATTAAATCTGGATCACAATTAGTATCTACAATTCCAATAATTGGAATACCAAGTTTTTTTGCTTCTAAAACAGCTATATGTTCCCTATTTGTATCAATAATAAAAAGTACATCTGGGGTAGATTTCATTTCTACGATACCGCCAAGTGTTTTCTCTAATCTAATTTTTTTCTTTTCTATATCTGATAATTCTTTCTTAGTAAAAACAGTTTCTTCTGAGTTTAAAATATTTTCATAATTATTTAGAGTATTAATAGAATTTTTAACTGTATTCCAATTGGTAATCATTCCCCCTAGCCATCTAAAGTTAACAAAATAATTTCCTGTTTCTTTTGCAATATTTTCTACAATCTCACCAAGTTGCTTCTTAGTAGAGACAAATAAAAATTTCTTTTTACTTTTAGAACACTCTAAAGCAAATTTCAGTGCATTTTCAATTAATGGTAAAGATTTTCTTAAATCTAAAATATGTGTTCCATTTTTTTCACCATAAATAAATTTTTCCATTTTTGGATTCCAACGTTTTTTATTATGTCCAAAATGGGAACCATTTTTTAACAAGTCTTCTAAAGATATTTCTAAGTTCATATATAACCTCCGGTTAATCTTTGATTAATGTTAGGGAAAACCATATTAGGCACCGGAAAAACATTAATCTGTTTTTTTTGATTTTATAATAGCTATCTATAGCGATTTCAAGGATTAATTGAGAGAAATAGTTAGAATTTTATTTGTTTTATTAATTTTAACTTCATTCAGTGTATCATTATGTTCAAAATCAAGTAAATCTTGAAAAGATAAATATGATATTTGGTTAATAAGACCGTCATCTTTCAATATTTCAATTTTCTCAATATTTACGTTATAAAAATCATTTTTAATCGAAGATTTAATTTTAGTTTTAATGAAGTTTGCTTGTAAAGATTTCATATCGAATTTGTCATCAAAAAGTCTTAAATCAAAATAGCCACTTTCATTTATTACATTTAATAAAATATACCTTTTTCCATTCTTCGTAGTTTTGTATTGTGACTTGATCACATAAAAATAAAAATCATCAAATATTTCATATTTATTATCAATTTTTTCTTTAAATGAATTTAAATTTAATTTTGAAAGTAAAGATGTTTGTTTTTTTTGAGAATATAAAAATCCATAACTTTCAAATTCAGCATCAATAGAGTCTAACTTATTTATCTTTTTATTTAAAAAAAACTGACTATCATCCTCATCTATAAATAAAGAATTTTCATCTTTTTTTTGGATAATATATTCAACATTATAGAATAGTTTTGATATATCGGTATTAATAGACTTAAAAGAATTAGATAAAATTAATTTTTCAATTTGTCTTTTATTTAAAACTGATCGAGACAGTCTTTTATTAAAATCCACAAGAGATTTATAATTACCCTTTTCTTTTCTATTAGAAACTAATTCGATCATTGACTCTTCCCCCACTCCTTTCAACGCAGAAAGTCCATATAAAATCTTATCATCAATGACTGTAAATTTTGAGTCAGATAAGTTTATATCTGGTGGTATGACTTCAATATTTTGAGAAGAAATTTCGTTTAAAATAACAAAAATTTTATCTGTGTTATTAATGGAATTATTTAATAATTCACAATAAAACTCTCTTGGATAGTGAGCTTTTAAATATGCTGTATAATAAGTGATAAATGCGTAAGCTGCAGCATGGCTTTTATTAAAGCCATATTCAGCAAATTTTTCTATGAGTGAGAAAAGTTTTGTTGCATCAGAAGTTTTAATTTTTTTGTTGCCAGCACCTTTTACAAAATTTTCTTTTTGGCTCAATAATTCTGCTTTAATCTTTTTTCCTATTGCTCTTCTCAGAAGATCGGCTTCACCAAGAGAATAACCTGATATTACTTGAGCTATTTTCATAATCTGCTCTTGATAAACAATAATGCCGTATGTTTCTTTTAATATAGGTTCTAATAAGGGGTGGTCATAAATAATCTCTTCCTCGCCTTTTTTTCTTTTTATAAAACTGTCTATAAACTGCATTGGACCAGGTCTATTTAATGCCAAAACAGCGATGACTTCTTCTAAATTAGTGGGCTGGAGTTTTACGAGGGTGTCCACCATAGCCGCACTTTCTACTTGAAAAACGCCACAAGTTAGACCCTTTCCCAGTAGTTCAAATGTTTCTTGATCATCAAATGGAATTTCAGTTAGATCAATATCAATATTATGATTTTTTTTGATCAACTTTAAAGTTTCATCGATTATAGTTAAGTTAGCGAGACCTAAAAAATCAAACTTCAACAATCCAGCTTTCTCGCAATCTTTCATATTATATTGAGTAGCCATAATTTCAGAGTCATCATTTTTAAACAAAGGAACATTTCCGTATAAATTTTCTGAAGAAATAATTATGCCAGCTGCATGAGTCGATACATTCCTTAAAGCACCTTCCATGGATTCAGCTTTATTAAGCATTTCAGACTCAGCTAAATCGCCAAGCTGTTCACTATGATTAGCCTTCAACTCAGATATAGATAGAGGATGAACTGGATTATAGGGTATCTTATTAACCATACGATCTACCTCAGAGTAAGGAATGCCCTCTACTCTACCTATGTCTTTTAGGATTGATCTTGATTTCATAGTTCCAAAAGTAATTATTTGCGCAACATTTTGATAACCATATTTTTTTTGCACATATTCAATAACTTCATCTCTTCTTGATTCACAAAAATCAATATCAAAATCAGGCATAGAAACTCTATGTGGATTTAGAAAACGCTCAAAAAGAAGTCCGAATTGAATCGGGTCAACATCAGTTATTAACAAAGACCATGCTACAATCGAACCTGCCCCAGAACCTCTGCCTGGCCCGACGGGTATTGATTGTGATTTTGCCCAACGAATAAAATCAGAAACAATTAAAAAATAACCAGAAAACTTCATTTTAATAATTACATTTAATTCATATTCAAGTCTGTCTCGATAAATCTTGGATTTTTGATTGAATTCTTCAATTGATAGATTTTTAAATATTTTGTTTAATCTGAGATCAAGTCCACTTCTTGATTGTTTTATAACCTCAGTATCTTCATCAGAGGATAGGCCTTTTGAAAAGCTAGGAAGGGAAATTGGTTTTTCTTTAATTAAAAAATTAATTTTTTGAGCTATCAGCTGATTATTAATAATTAGAGAATTTTCAAAGTTATCTAAGGATCTATCTAAAGAATACTGATTGCTAATATTAAATGATGAATTTTGTAAATACTCGCCATTTTTAACACAGTGAAGAATTTGCATTGCATCAAAATCATTTTTAGACTTATAAAAACTAAAAAAAGATTGAAATAGAGGAATTTCTAACTTCAAAGAGACTTCTTTTAGAAGTTTGTTATTCAAATGTGGGTCATATTCAAAATATAAGTCACTTTTAAATATTTCTTTTAGGTTTTTTATTTCATTAAGAACTTTTTTTAGGTTTTTTTCATTAACTGAAATATTATGAAAATAACTATAAAGACCTCCTAAAATCAAAATATTATCTTTAGCAAAATCTTTAATATTATTAATATCAAATAAAAAATTATTATTAGTATTAATTTCAGTTGATAATAAATTTATATTTTTAAAACCCTGTTCACTTTTACTTAATAAAGTAACTCTGGTTAAGTGATCTAATGATGATTTATAATCAACATCAATTCCTATGATAGGTTGAATACCTGCTTTTTGACATTTGATGGAAAATTCAAGAGATCCGGATAAGAGTTTATAATCAGTAAGTCCAATGGCATTGGAATTATTTTTAGTTGCAAAATTAACTAAGTCATCAATCTTTATATTTGACTCACATATGGAATAATTGGAGTAATTTCTTAAAGGTATTAACATTTCATTAAATTTTTATCTTTGATTGTATATGCAATGTCAAAATTTTTTTTAAAAGAAATATCATGACTGGCTACAATTGAAGATATTTTATATTTTTTTGATGAATTAATAATTAAATCAATAACTAAATCGGCATTTTCCCTATCTAAATAACTGGTTGGTTCATCAGCAACCAATAGTTTTGGTTTATTTACTAGCGCTCTAGCAACACAAACTCTTTGTTTTTGACCATTTGATAGTTGATTAGGGAATTTATTTTTAAGTTCTTTAATTCCAAAATAATCAAAAATTTCATTTATAGCTGATAAATTATTTGATTTTAATTGAATATTTTCAAAAATATTTAATTCAGAAATCAAATAATGATCTTGAAAAATAATCCCTATATCATTTTTTAAAAAATTTGAATGGTCGTTAGTTAATTTATGATTTTGAAAAAATATCTCTCCTTTTTCTGGACTGTCTAATCCGGAGATAATATTTAATAAAGAAGATTTACCACAGCCGGAAGGACCAAATAAAAAAATATTCTCATTATCATTAATCTCAAAGTTGATATCTTTAAATACTTCAAATTTACCAATATTTGAACTGTAGATTTTAGAAATATTTTTCAATGATAATAATGTCATCTCAATACTAAATTAGGCTTAATTTTTAAAATCCTTAAAATTGGAATGTATGATGCTATCAATGCGGAGATAATCGAAATAGAAATAATAAAAATTATATCATTTAATTGAATACTATAAGGCATTGAGGCTAGATATCTTATTTCGTTATTCCATAATTCATAACTTAATAAAAATGATAAAAAATTTTCTATTGAATCGATATTTATTGATAGTAATAAGCCAAGACTCGTACCTAAAATTATTGAAAAAATTGATACTAAAAAAGAATTAATAAAAAAAAGAACACATATTTGTAATTGACTAATGCCTAATGATTTTAACAAAACTATATCTTTATATTTTTCTTTAATAAAAAAAATTTGATTAGAAATAATAGTAAAAGAAGAGATTAAAATTATAAAAAATAAGATAATAAACATGACATTTTTTTCAGTTGCCAGCGCTTGGGATAATGATTGATTTTGATCACCCCAAGTATCGTAAATCATATTATTGAGATCTATAGTATCAATTTTATTCTTACCTTCATAAATTTCAAAAATGGGATCGTTAGAGATATCTTTAAAATAACTTTCGTTACTATAAATAAAATATTTATCATAATCATAAATACCCGTATTAAATATTCCCTTAATTTGAAGTAAATGAGAGTTAAGAACAGGACCTAAAATAGTCATTGATGAACCGGGAATGCTTATTTGAAGAGTATCACCGACTTTGACATCAAAAGACCTCGCTAATTCTGTTCCAATAAAAACCCAATTTTCTGAGACATTATCAATTTCAAAAAAATTTTCATTTAAACGGGGAATTTTATAAAAATCTTCAATGGTCATAGATTTCATCAAAAGTCCTTCAATTCCTTCTTCATTGGTACTTATGACTCGCTGCTGGTAATTTTTAACTATTTTGGCATCAGGATATTTGCTTTCTAAATTGGATATTTCCTGATCAGATGACTCGTATATAACCAAATCTCCATTAATACCACTTAATGATTTAATAAGCTCTTCTCTAAACCCATTCATGACTGACATAACGGTTATCAGTATTGAGATACCTAATATTAAAGCTAAAGAAGAAAGAATGGTAGATATAGAAAAGGCTTTATCTTTTTTAAAATTAAAAATATAGGATACAGAAAGCTTAAGGAGTATATTGTTCAAAAGGAAAGTTCTCTATTTCATTATCACTTAAAAAAAGTTTCTCACCAGAAGATCTATTAATTATTTCAAACTGTTTATTTTGTTCATAGTTTTTTCCAATAATTATTGTCCATGGTACTCCAATTAACTCTGAGTCTTTAATTTTTTTACCAAGACTCAAATCTCTGTCATCTAATGAAATATTTTCATATTTATTTTTTAATTTAAGATATAAATCTTGATCGATAATTGAATTTTCATTTTTTAAGGCTGAAATTATATTTAATTTGAATGGAGAAATTTGAAAAGGCCATTTAATTCCATTTTCATCATGGTATGCCTCAATTATTGCAGCGGTCAATCTTGAAACCCCTATTCCATAGGAACCCATATGTAAATTAACTCTTTTACCTTCATTGTTTAATACATAGCACTCCAGAGGTTCTGAGTATTTAATTCCAAAATTAAAAATATGTCCTACTTCAATTCCCCTTCCAATTACTACATCTGATTTATTTCTATCAATCATTTCATCTGATGCGGAATACATCGATGTGATTTCTTCATAGCTTTTGTTAATTAAATCATCAGATACTAATTTAGAGTCATAAGCTAATTCACTCTCTCCTGTTTTTGCCAAAATTTGAAATTCATGAGACAGATCGCCTCCAATGGCGCCAGTTGCGGCTTTGACTGGAATGGGTTGTAAACCAAGATCCAAAAATGTCTGTAAATAACATTTAAAAAAAATCTTATATGTATCAACAGCACTTTTATGATCTAAATCAAAGCTATAAGCATCTTTCATCAAAAATTCTCTTCCCCTCATCACACCAAATCGAGGTCTAATTTCATCACGAAATTTCCACTGTATGTGATAGAGGTATTTAGGAAGACCTTTATAGGAATTTACATAGTCTTTAAACAAATCTGTAATTACTTCTTCGTTGGTCGGACCATAAAGTAACTCATTATCATGACGATCGTGAATTCTTAACATTTCCTTTCCATAATCCGGATAACGTCCACTTTTTTTCCATAAATCCGATGATTGAATAGTAGACATTAACATCTCATTACAACCAATTTTATCCTGATTATAACGAACTATATTTTCAATATTTTTTAAAACCCTAAAGCCTAATGGCAGCCAAGTATAAATACCCGACGTATGTTGTCTTATCATTGAAGCTCTTAACATTAATTGATGGGAAATAATTTGAGCTTCTTTGGGAGACTCTTTTAACGTATTGAAGAATAAATTAGAAAGTTTCATTTAAAATATTCAAATATATTATTTTCATATTTTATTAAAAAAAAGGAAATTATTATTGAAATCGCTAAGGATATAAAAAATTTAATTCCCAAATATGATTTTTTTGGCATTCCCTCTTCAAATTGAGATCTTTTGATTGGAAGGATAGTCATAAAAATTACCCACCATATAATAAAGAGGAAAAATAAAAATTTCATATAACTGATAGATGAATAAGTAGCTCAGGTTTTAGTGAAAAATTTTTAGAGAATGTTTTTTTAACAATATCATCCAAAATATCTCTGAGTGTGTTTTCATTCAGTTCATTTTTCATGAAAAGTATTTTATTCAATAAAGACTCTTTGATTTGGTCCTGTATAAATTCTTTATCAAAATCAAAAGGGAAACCTTTAGTATGTAATTCAGATTTCAAAATATTTAATTGTTTATTTAGAATTAAATTAACACTAACGATACCATTATTAAGCATTTTGCCTCTCTCCGTAAGAAAGCTCATATCCTCAACAATTGAACTTTGGATAACGGGAAGTTTTTTAATAATGAATTGATCAATTAGTTTATGATTTTTTTGATTAAGGTCTAACTCGCACAAATCTCCACTGAGAAGTAATAATGTCTTATTTATCTTTAAATCATGTGCAATTTTTATATGTTTTTTTAGATGTAAATATTCACCATGCATTGGTATCAGCGATAAAGGTTTAACATATTGATAAAATTCTTTAATTTCATTGATACCAGGGTGTCCAGAAACATGAACAAAATCATCTTCCTCAGAAATAATATTTAGACCCAAATAGGAGAAAGAGTTTTTTAAATAAGAAATAGCTTTTTCATTACCTGGGATTTCTTTTGATGAAAAAATAATATTATCTTTAGAACTCAGCTTGATATGATTATGAGTATTGTTTGCAATTTTAGATAAAGCAGAGTTTTTTTCACCCTGGCTTCCTGTGGCAATTAAAATAACATTATCTCTATTATATTCCGCAAAGAGTTTTTCATTTAAAACTTCAAAATTATCAATGAGGTTTTCCTCAATTGCAGTTGTGATAGCTCTTTTGATACTTCTACCTACTACAAATATCTTTTTTTTATGTTTAATAGCATTTGAAATTACAGTTTTTAATCTTGCGATATTTGATGAAAAGCAAGTAACTATTATTCTTCCAGTTAAGCTTTCAAATAATCGATCAAAAGAAGGATCTAATTCTGATTCTGATCTAGAGATCTCTTTTACTCCAGCATTAGTAGAGTCCCCAATTAATAAATCAATTGTTTCATCTTTTAGTATTTTAAAATTATCATAATCAAAAGGATCCCCTGTGACGGGATTTTTATCAATTTTCCAGTCACCTGTATGATAAATATTGCCATCAGTGGTTTTGAAAAAAATACCAGCAGGATCAGGAATTGAGTGAGTTGTAGGTATTAACTGAAATGAAAAGTTTTTGAATGAAATTTCTTGGTAACTTTTAATAATTTGGAACTTTTTTTCAAAATCGGGAATTCTTTTAAATTTGTGTTTAATATAGGCATAAGTAAATTGATTACAATAAATCGGAAAATCGATTTTATCAAAATAGTATTCAAGCCCTCCAACATGATCTTCATGAGCGTGCGTTAAGATCATAGCCTTCGGTTTAATTGAAGGGTTTAAAAAAATGTAAGGATCCGGGATAGTTATATCTACACCCGGCAAACTATCGTCAGCAAAAGAAATTCCAGCGTCTACAATTATTTGTTCACCCTTAAAAGAATATAAGTAATTATTGCCACCTATTTCTCCTATACCGCCAATAGGTAAGAAGAAAGATTTTTTTTTAGAATTTAATATATCTAGGTTGCTCATTGTTTAAACATTTGGTGATAAAGAGAAATGCCTAAGAGAGTTAAGTCTTCTTTATACAAATATTGATTTTTGTTATTAAACACATTGCTAGCATATCCACCTGTAAAAATCACTTTAAAATTTGAGTTAAATTTATCTTTAATTATTTTGATATAACCTTCGATCATCGTCTGATAACCTGTATTAAAACCACATAAAAGAGCATCTTTCGTGTTTTTACCAAAAACTTTATTAGAATTTTCTAATTTTATTTTTTTAATTCCTGAAGCAAGATTAACTAAATTAGAATAAGAAGTTGTTAAACCAGGAAGAATAACACCACCAAAATATTTATTTTTTTTTACGATATCTAATGTTGTAGCTGTTCCCAAATCAATAATTATAAAATCTTCTTTTTTAGGAAAAAGATGATTAACTGAAAGGACATTAATTAATCGGTCCATACCTAATTGTTGTAAATTTACAGAATGATGAACAAAAGATTTTAAAGGTTTTTTTTGAATAAAATAAAAATTTTTTTTATTAGCAAATGTTTTTTTTAAATAAATATTGACCTCTGGAACAACTGAACATATCGAAATATTACTAAATTTTTGTAAATCTTTTGAAAAAAAAAATTTAATTTCATTTAATTTACTTTTTGAATATTTAATCTTTTGGGTAGAACTCATAGAGTAATCCAAAAATTTTGCCTTTTTAATTGAGGTGTTACCTATATCTATAGCCAAGTTCATATTAATTCACCAAAGAAAATATTTTCATAATGTTCATTTACTCTTATACGTAATGAAAGATCATTTAGAACCTTAATAATTTCAGTTTTATTTGGGTCAAAAGAGGGATGATTGACCTTAAATTCTCTGAGTAGGTAGCGATTTAAATAATTGACTAAATAAGTAGTAGAAATATGGACATCTATTTTGCGATCCAAATATTTAATTAATTTTGAAGAGGTTTCAAGAATTGAAAAATTTTTATTTAAAATTTTAGATAGAGATATTGATGTTTTTAAAGGGTGTTTATTGAGATTAAAACCTACACCTGTTTGAGTATAACTTTTATTACCAATTATCTTCGAGGTAGAAACTACACCACAAATTTTTTTTTTCTTAAAATATAAGTCATTGGGCCATTTATATTGAAATTTAATACCAAAATTTATTGAAAAAAAATTATGTATCAAATAACAAATGTAAAAACTATTTTTTAAAATTTCATGGGTATTTTTATTTTGGTTAATAGTAAAATAAATATTTCCTCTAGGGCTATTCCATTTTTTTACTCCTCTTCCAACTCCTGATGTCTGTTCATAAGATTGAATAATAATATTATGATTTTTATTTAAGGATAATTTACTTTGATCATTTGAGATCTTATCAAATGTTGTATTGGTTGAGTCAAATAAAACTTTATACAAATTTAATAAAATAGTGAGTCAATAAGATTAATTAAAGGATCTGGATAAAAGAAAAAGAGAGTTAAAACTAAAGCTGAAAAGATAAAAATAAATGAACTTAATTTACTATTATCTAATAACAGTTCATTTTCTGACTCATTGAAAAACATATTCTTAATAACTGATAAATAATAAAAAGCTGCAATGACGGAGCTAATAACAGCAATAACAGAAAGAAGATAAAGGCCTTCATTAATAGAAGCTGATAAAATAAAAAATTTTGCAAAAAAACCTGCAAAAGGAGGTATTCCAGCTAAAGAAAATAAAAACACTAACATCGATATTGCTTTAGATCTTGATGAAGCTTTTAGACCATTCAAACCAGTCAATAGAGTAATTTCACCTTCTGAGGTTCGTAAGTTTAAGATTACAGAAAATACTCCAAATATTGTGACAAGATAAATAATTAAATAAAAGAAAATAGTTCCCTCAGACATATATTGATAACTCATTATTGCTAAAAGTATAAAACCAATGTGGTTGATTGAACTAAAAGCCAAAAGCCTTTTGATAACTTTCTGTGTAATTGCCCCGTATACTCCTACTAATAGTGAGATAGCGCACACTAGTTGAAAGATATAATTGAGGGAATCTATTTTGGAAATATTTAACTCATGATAAATTCTGAATAAGAATATTAACGATGCAAATTTAGGCAAAGAAGCAAAAAATAAAGCTGATATTGTTGGTGACCCTTCATACACATCTGGCGTCCAAATGTGAAAAGGAGCCGCTGATACTTTAAAAAAAAGAGCGATCAAAACTAGAGCCAAGCCTACTTCGCTGATGGTTGAAAAATTAGCTAAATTTTGAAATGTAAATGATGCGGTATCAAAATAAATCATCGAGATACCAAATAGTAAAAACCCAGAAGACAAAGCCCCTAATGAAAAATATTTAATACCTGCCTCGTTTGAATTTAAGTTTTTTGTATTAAAGGCAGCCATTAAGTAAAGCGAAAGAGATTGGAGTTCGAGACCAATAAAAGCAGTTAGAAAATTATCGCTTGAAATAAGTACAAATGAACCAAGGATAGCAAAAAGAATGAAAAGTATATATTCGTATCTAAATAAATTTTCATTTTTCAACGACCTTCTGGAAAGTAAGATGAAAACAATAGAGCCAATTGATAGGATAATTTTTGATAATAAAATTAAATTAATAGTATTTAGAGAGAATAAAGAGTTTTGATATAAGCTGTGACCTTTAAATATTAAAAAAATAATTAAAAGACTAAATCCAGTCGTATTAATCGTAATAGTAGCATCTTTGTTCAAAACGCCTAAAGTTATGGAAATTAGAATTAAAGTTAAAAGAAAAATCTCAGGTGCAAATGAGTAAAAATCAATCATTATAGTATTCCTATAGAGATACTGGCATCAATCATATCAAAAAGAAGTTTTGGATAAATGCCCAGTAAGATTGTTAAAAAAGCTAAACATGTAAAATAAAAAATTTCAATGGTCGTTAAATCTGTGAGTTTTTTAATATCCGATTTCACATCGCCAAAATTTACGTTTTTGTAAAGTAGTAACATGTAAGAAGCACCTAGAATGACACCTACAGCAGTAAAAATGGTTAAATAAACGTTAACACTGATAGTAGACATTATCACAAGAAATTCTCCTACAAATCCACTTGTTCCTGGTAACCCAACCGAGGAAAGCATGAACACCATAAAGAAGAAAGAATACTTTGGCATAATATTTGTAACTCCACTGTAATCAGAAATCATTCGGGTATGATGTCTCTCATAAACGACGCCCACTATTAAAAACAAAGCAGCTGAAACAATTCCATGGCTAATCATTTGAAAGTATGCACCATTCATTCCATCTTGAGTAAGGGTAAATATCCCAATCGTAACAAAACCCATGTGAGCAACAGAGGAGTATGCAATCATTTTTTTCATATCCGTTTGTCGAAGTGCAACGATAGATGTGTAAACAATAGCTATACAGCTCAGACTGAAAATCAAAGGTTGGAAATAATAAGATGCAAATTCAAAAAATGGTATTGAAAGTCTCATAAAACCATATGCTCCTAATTTTAATAAAACCCCTGCTAGTATGACGGATCCACTTGTAGGAGCTTGCACATGCGCATCAGGAAGCCAGGTATGAAATGGAAACATTGGAACTTTTACCGCAAAGGAAGCAAAAAAACATAAGAATAGAATTAATTGAATATTTTCATCAAATATAAATTTAGAAATAATTTCTATATTTCCGGTATTAGTAATAGAAATAATGTAAATGATTGCCAGAAGCATCAAAACTGAGCCTGCTAGTGTATATAAAAAGAACTTAAAAGTAGCATAGAGTCGATTTTCACCCCCCCAAATACCAATTATTAAAAACATTGGTATCAAAACAGCTTCAAAGAAGACATAGAAAATAACAAGGTCTATACTAACAAAAACACCAATAATAAAGCTTTCTAATAAAAGAAAATAAATGACAAATTCTTTGACTCGATTTTGAATTGAATTCCATGAGCAAAGCAGACAAATCGGAACCAAGAAAGTAGTCAAAAGAATTAAAGGTATGGAAACCCCATCCACACCCAAATAATAGTTAATATCAAATTTATCAAACCAAGTATGAAATTCAGTGAATTGGTAACCATTTTCAGCTTTGTCATAAAATATAGGAAGCAATAAACTCAAGATAAATTCACCCGTCGCAATCCAAAGTCCTGATGCAAATATAGTTTTGTTTTTTAGTTGAGCACTATTTGATAGGGAAAGTGTAAGAGCACCAATTAAAGGAGTTAAAATAAGTAGAGATAAGATAGGGAAACTCATTTTATGAAACTGATATATAGAAAATAATTGTAATAAATAAAGTAAACCCTGTGATGATTATAAAGGTGTAATCAAAAATAAAACCTGATTGAAACCTTTTACACGCTTTAGCAATACTAGAAACCACGGCGGCGCTACCATTTGGTAAAAAACGATCAATAAATCCTTGATCTATTTTATTCCATAAGAATTTACCTAAATCATAGATGGGGTTAACAAAAATTTTATTATAAAGCTCATCAAAATACCATTTATTGAGTACAAATTGATAAATTGATTTAAATTGAGATTTAAGCATTTCTAACTTTTGCAAATTAAATCCATAATAGTAAACAGCTAAAGCAACACCTATTGCCACAAGAGACTTTGATAAGATGGTAAACATTGATGAGTATGAGTGTTTTTCATTAGCTAAATAAATTATTCCATTCCAAAATTCTTTTGAATTGTAACCCGCAAGAAGATTGTTGAAAAAGTATCCAGCAAATATAGCCCCAATAGATAATAGAATGAGTGGGGTTAACATCAAAATACCAGACTCATGGACTTTGTTATAATCATAATCACCTTTGTACTCTCCATGGAAAACTTTAAATATTAATCTAAAAGAATAAAAAGCCGTCATGGCCGAAACAATAGCCAGAATAATATAAACCAGAGAACCTAATTGCTCTAAATTAAAGGAAGAACTCAAAATCAAATCTTTTGAAAAATAACCAGAAGAATAAGGGAAACCAATTATTGCTAAGGTTCCAATCCACATCATAATGGCAGTAATTTTCATCTTAGAGAATAATTTTCCCATCTTGTCCATGTCTTGTTCATCATGAACTCCATGAATAACAGAACCTGAAGAAAGAAATAATAAAGCCTTAAAATATCCATGAGTAATTAAATGGAAAATTGCTATGTTAAAGGCACCTAAGCCACAGGCTACGAACATAAAACCAAGTTGGCTACAAGTAGAATAGGCAATAACTTTTTTTATATCTTTTTGAAAGAAACCTACTGAGGCGGCAAAGAAAGCTGTGAGCAATCCGATAATTAGAATAAATGTCATAACAAAATCTGACATCACCATTAACTCAGAAAATCTCACAGTAAGAAACACACCTGCTGTTACCATAGTAGCAGCATGAATTAAGGCTGAAACGGGGGTTGGGCCCTCCATAGCATCTGGAAGCCATGTATGAAAACCAAATTGAGCAGACTTACCCATTGCTCCAATAAATAAAAAGAAGCAAGCAAAAGTAAGGGCATCTATACTAAAGCCAAAGAAGTTAATTTGGAATAAAGGTAGATATTCTCGATTTTGAACTATTTCATTAATAGATAAAGTATCTAAGAAAATGTAAAGGGTGGCTATACCGATTAAAAAACCAAAATCTGCAACTCTATTGACCAAAAATGCTTTCATTGCAGCCAGGTTTGCTGATTTTTTATGATGCCAAAAACCTATTAACAAGTAAGAGGCCAAACCCACACCTTCCCAACCAAAGAAAAGCTGAATAAGATTGTCACTAACAACTAAAGCAACCATACAAAATGTAAAAAGACTCAAATAAGTCATAAAACGAGTTTTGGATTTATCATGAGCCATGTACTCAATAGAATAGATGTGAACAAGAGCCGAAACCGTTAAAACCAAAGTCAGCATAATCAAAGTTAATGAATTAACAGCTATCCCCCACTTAAAAAATTGACCTGAAATTAATAACCAATCTAAAACTGGAATATTAACCTCAGAAGAACCAGAGACATAAAAATTAATAAAAAAATACCAGCTTAAAAGTGCAGATACAGAAATCA
>Ga0213866_10001891_pt1 | contig 15236 bp, 12 predicted proteins | sample PICome_11_FD_160079 | JGI IMG/M metagenome (GOLD analysis project Ga0213866, IMG submission 160079) | Coastal seawater microbial communities near Pivers Island, North Carolina, United States - PICO284 | ecosystem: Environmental > Aquatic > Marine > Coastal | place: USA: North Carolina...
ATCGAGCTCTCCGACTCCATCCGCACCATCTTCCGACAGCAGGCCCGATCGATCCTCGACCGCGCCGGCCTCAGCGCCGACCTCTCCGCCGGCGTCGCTTCCTTGACCGACGACAAGATCGAAGACTCCCAGGCCCTCATCAAGCTCGCCGACCAACGCCTCTACCAGGCCAAACGCGGGGGTAAGGGCCGGACGTGCTGAACAAACATAATCACTGACGCACGCTACCCTGTGTTCATGGCGGTGGCGGTGGTCATCACGAGTCAGGCGGAGTCGGCGGCGCTGGTGGGCTGGGCCTGGCAGTGTGCGCGGGTACGGGGCGAGGACATCGTCGCGCTCGTGCCGGTGGGTAAGGACGCGGCGGAAGACGCCGAACCGCTGCCGACGATCCGCGCGGCGGTGAGCGATCTTGCTGACGCCCACGCGCGCATGGCCGCGGCCGAGGTCGAGAGCGAAGCGAGTAAAACGACCGACCCGGAGCGCGGCCCACAGGTTGAGGTGCTGCCGGTCAAGATCAACGGCGTGGACACGGGCGATGCGCTGCTCACTGCGATCAGCGAGAAGGGCGCGAAGCTGCTGGTGCTGGCCAAGCACGCGAAGGCAAAGGGCGACGAGGACGCGCTGCCGGTCAAGCTGTTCCGCGAGGCGGCGTGCATGGTGCTGCTGCTGAGGCTCGGTGCGCAGAGCACGGGTGCGCGGTGCCAGCACGTTCTGGTCCCAACGTCCGGCGGGCCACACGCAACCGAGGCGCTCAAGCTCGCGGACAAGCTTGCGCTGCTTTCCGACACAACCTGCGCGATCGATGAGGCCGGGCCGCCCGGCGTCGATGCGCTGTACATCGAGCCGGATATCGGGCCCGAGGCCGCGCTCGTAGGTCAACGCATCCTCGACAAGGCGGTGCGACGCGCGGTCGGCGATCCGGCCGGCCACCCCGGGATGCGCCCGATCGTCGAGGTGTCGCGCGACTTCCGCGAGGGGCTGACGCGTGTCGTCGAGCGCAAGCCCTACGAACTGGTCCTGATCGGCGCCGCGAACCAGTGGCACGCGCGCAAGGCACTCTTCAGCATGCTGCCCAACAAGCTGATGGCCGAGGACAGCGCGCTGACGCTCGGTGTGGTGCGCCAGCCCAAGCCATTAATGACCGCCGCGGCCGAGCGGGTCCGACAGACCATCAGCAGGGGCATCCCCCAGCTCACGCGCGAAGACCGGATCAGCCTCGTTGAGCGGGTGCAGAGTGCAAGCCAGTGGAACACCGACTTTATCGCGTTGATCTGCCTGTCGACCGCGATTGCGACGCTCGGGCTCATGCAGAACTCCGCGGCTGTGGTGATCGGGGCGATGCTCGTCGCGCCGCTGATGACGCCGCTGATCGGCTGCGGGCTCGCGGTCGTGCAGGGCAACGGGTATTTGATGCGGAATGCGAGCAAGTCCGTGCTGATGGGCTTCCTTGTCGCGCTGTTCATCGCCATGCTCATGGGCATGGTCATCCCCCACGCGGGCATCACTAGCGAGATGCTCTCGCGCGGCAAGCCCAACGCGCTGGACCTGGCCGTCGCGCTGATCTCCGGCATCGCCGCGGCGTATGCCACAGCGCGTCCCAACCTGTTAGGGGCGCTCCCAGGCGTCGCGATCGCAGCCGCGCTCGTCCCGCCCATCGCGACCTCGGGCGTCGCACTGTCCCATGGTGACTACGTGACGTCCGCCGGCGCGGCCATGCTCTTCTTCACCAACATCATCGCCATCGTGCTCGGCGCGGCAGGCGCGCTGTTCGCCGTCGGCATGCAGGCCCAACACCTGCACACCAAGGAAAAACGCTGGACCCGCCACGCCGTTATGGGCCTGACCGTCGGCGCAGTGATCCTCGCGATCCCACTGATCTACTTTCTGTACGACTCACTACCCAAACCAGGTATCGACGATTCTTTGATCGACGAAGTCCGGCAAGTCGCCGACGGGTATGAGGATGTGAGCTTCGATTCGATTGTTTTCGAATCCGACGGAGATCTGGCGGCACGCTATACCGTGACAATCTTTGCCGAGAAAGATGCCGACCTCTTTTCCCTCGCGGGGGAACTCGACACGCTGATTGAAGGGATCACCAATAAGGCCTGTCAGGTGCGCGTGGTGATGAAACCAATGGTTGAGACGAACTAATCACGCCGCCTTGGCGGACGGTTCATTGAAGTACTCGTCGATGATCTGCACCAGTTCGCTGAGCTGGGGCTTGTTGATCTGCCTCAGTGCGCCGACCTGCTTGCCCTTATGCTTGGTGTCTTCGGTGATCAGTGAAGAGAAGAGGATCACAGGGATCGAACTCAGTGCAGGGTCTTCGTTGATCCGGCGAGTCAGCGCCAACCCGTCCATCAAAGGCATCTCGATATCGGATACGAGCAGTTCGGGGAACGGCCCGCCCTTCTGCTTCAATTCACTCAGTGCTTCCCACGCCATCCCGCCGTTGCGGAAGAGCTTGGCCTGCTTGTAGCCACTATTGTGAAGCAGGTCGATCATCAATTTCCCGATGAACCGCGAGTCTTCGGCAAGGAACACACGCTTTGAGGCACGGTCCACGCCCAACGTGTTTTCAACCTGCTTGATATGGAGTTGATCATTCAACGCGATGTGATCGACGATCGACTCAAAGTCAAGCATCAGGATGAGCTTGTCATTGATCTCGGTCACGCCTGTAACGGAGAAGTGGCTGCCACCCTCATGGATCGCGGGGACCTCGCGCATGTTCTGCCAGGACATCCGGTGGATCTGCTCGACGGCATCAACGAGAAACGCACCCATCTGCCCGTTGAACTCGGTGACGATAATGCGGCGATTATCAGGGCCTTGCTGCTCCCTTGGGCCGAGATCGAAGTAGTGGTGCAGGTCCACCAGCGGCAGTACTTTGCCACGGAGGTTGAACATGCCCATCACGGCATCAGGCTGGTCGGGGCTGGCGGTGACCTTGGTCGGGAGGATTACCTCACGGACCTTGGCGACATTCACGCCGTAGCACTGGCCCGCCAAATTAAAAACCAGCACCTCCAGTTCATTGGTGCCCGACTCGAGCAGGATCTCGGATTGATTGGCGGGTTCGGTAGAGTTGGTCGTGTCCATATCCCCGGTATCGACCAGATTCCGGGCCGACTTAGCGGTTGTAGGACGTGTAACAATAAACCGGCCGCCGCTTAGCCCAGCGCGTCGAGCACCATCTTGCCGATCTCATCAGTCCCATAACCGCTGCGGTCCAGCCGTTTACCAGTGAATTTAGGCGTCACGGCCTGCACCGCCGCCGCGACCTGATCACCCGCAGCGATCAGCGCCTCGCGCCCGGTGACCCGGCCGGTTTCACGCAGCAGCATCGCCAGCGAGTCGATCGCCGCCAGTGGGTTGGCCTTGTTCTGGCCCGCGATATCCGGCGAGGAGCCGTGCACCGGCTCGAACATGCTCACGCTGTTGGCGCTCGGGTCGGGGTTGAGGTTGCCCGACGCAGCAATGCCCATGCCCCCGGCGACCGCGGCGCCCAGGTCCGTGATGATGTCGCCGAACATGTTGGGGACGACGACCGTGTCGTACACCTCGGGCTTCGTGGCCATGTACATACAGCAGGCGTCGACGTGGTGGTAGGCCGTCTCGACGTCGGGGTATTCCTTGGCGACCTCGGTGAAGGTGTCGAACCAAGTCCCGCCGCAGTGGGTCAGAACATTCGTCTTATGGACCAGCGTCAGGTGTTTGCGGGGGCGCGTCATGGCCAGTTCGAACGCGTAGCGCACGCAGCGCTCGACGCCGAAGCGCGTCGCGATCATCTCCTGGGTGCTGATCTCCTGTGCGGTGCCGACGCGGGCGCGGCCGCCGTTGCCGCAGTATAGATCCTCTGTGTTCTCGCGGACGCAGACGAAGTCGATGTCCTCGGGCGTCTTGCCGGCCAGCGGGGTGTCGACGCCGGGGTAGAGCTTGACCGGGCGGAGGTTGATGTACTGGTCCAGGTCGAAGCGGAGCTTGAGCAGCAGGCCCTTCTCGAGGATGCCGGGCTTGACGTCCGGATGGCCGACGGCGCCGAGCATGATGGCGTCGAAGGTGCGCAGCTCGTTGACCTGTTCGTCAGTGATGACTTCGCCGGTCTTGAGGTAGTGGTCGCCGCCGTAGCCGAATTGTGTTTTCTCGACGGCGATGTCGTGCTTAGAAGCGACGGCGTCGAGGACGCGTAGCGCCTGGTCGGTGACTTCTTGTCCGGTGCCGTCGCCGGGTATAACCGCGAGTTTGAGGGGAGTGGTCATGGTGGTGTCTTTCTTTCTCGTTTCTCAATGCTTCAATCCGGGCCAGAGCGTGCTTCTGGCCCGGATTGCGAGCCACGAGTTATAGAAACCCCCGCTCGACACGGCAAGTTTGTGGTCCGGGATCGCCCTACCCTGCGCTGTATGCGTGTTGGGCAGCGGCTACGGCTTGTGTTGCTTGATATCCGGCCGCTTGGGCTGGGGGTCAAAAAAGCGTGCGCCCTTGCCGATGCGGTCGTAGTCGCCGATGTCGTCCCGCGCCGATTCAGCCAGAGCGAGAAGGTCTTTGACGACGTCCGGGTGCTCCGTGAAGACGTCGGCCGTCTCGCCGATATCCGTCTTCAGGTTGTAGAGCCGGCCCGTGCTCAGGTCCAGGATGTCTTCATCCTTCGTAAAAACATCCCAGTTACCAAACGTCTTCTTCTTTAATGGCAGGTGCAGCTTCCAATCGCCCTTCCGCATCGCGACGAGTTGGGTGCGGGTGTAGTAGTAGAACGTGTTGGATGGGCTCTTGGCACCTTCGACGCCGTGGAAAAGGTCGGTCGCGTCTTTACCGTCGATGATGCGGTCGTTGGGCACCTCGGCCCCGGCCAGCATGGCGAAGGTCGGAAGGAAGTCGAGCGTGCGGACGATCTCATCACTCTTCACCCCCGCCGCCACTGTGCCCGGCCGCCAAACGATACAAGGCACACGCGGCCCACCCTCCCACGAGGTGACCTTGTGCCCGCGCAGCGGCAGCGCCGAGCCGCCATCCTTCTCCTGCCCCCAGTTAATGTGGCCCTTGCTCTTTTCCATATACCACGGGCCGTTGTCGCTGGTGAAAATCACATACGTGTTCTCATCGAGCTTGTTCTCTTTGAGGTAGTCGATGATGCGCCCGACGTTGTGGTCGAGTTCTTCAACCGTGTCGCCGTAGAGCCCGCCCTGCGACTTGCCCTTGAACCGCGGCGTCGCGTCCACCCTGACGTGCGGCATCGGGTGGGCGAGGTAGACGAAGAAGGGCTTATCCTTGTTGCGATCCATAAACGCGAGGGTCTTGTCGGTGAGCACCTGCGTGCAGGTGGCCATGTCCGCGCTCTTCTCGATCATGGTTTCATTCTCGATCCAAGGCAGGTGCACGTCGTTGCTCGACGGTGTACCGAAGTAGTAGTCAAACCCCTGCTTGCGTGGCATCAACTCGGGATCAAACTTGTAGGGGTGGTGCCCGGCCTGATCCCACTTGCCAAAGCAGCCGGACACGTAGCCCCGCGGCTTGAGCACCTCGGCGATCGTGATCTCATTGAGGTGCAGGGACGGGTGGGTCGTCACCCGGTTGTGCTTCTTCGCGTTGCGCAGTGGGTAGCAGCCTGTCAGTAACGCCGAGCGCGACGGGCCGCAGACGTTCTGCGCATAAAAGGAAGTGAACGAGACACCCTCTTGTGCCATCTGATCCAGCCGCGGCGTCTTGATCGTCTTCGAGCCGTAGCAGCCCAGGTCGCCATAGCCCAGGTCGTCAGCGAAGATGACAATGAAGTTGGGTGGTGGCGCTGCGGCGGATGACACCCCCGTAACAAGCAGGAGCAAAAGAAAGATGGGCAAGGAAGCAAGTCGCGACAATCTCATCAGTCGGCCTTTCTATGCGTAACAGACGCGGGCAAGACATGGCGTATACGGCCATGGATACAGAATAAACCGGGACAAACAATGGTTCACAACCATGCTTAAACCGCTACAATACCCCGCTTTCCCGTAAACGAACCGCACCGAAGCAAGGAGCCGGCCATGGCCGCTGAGCAAGACCAAACATTCGATCTCGTCGTCGTCGGCGGCGGCCCGGCGGGCTACGTCGGCGCCATCCGCGCTGCACAACTGGGCATGAAAGTCGCCTGTGTCGAGCGTGACCGCCTGGGCGGGGTCTGCCTGAACTGGGGCTGCATCCCGACCAAGGCCCTGCTCGCCGGCGCCGAGTTCTACAGCAAGCTCAACCACGACGCGGACAAGTGGGGCATCACCGCCGAGAACGTCAGCCACAACTGGGAGAAGGTCATCGGCCGCTCCCGCGGCGTCGCCGATCAGCTCAACAAGGGCGTCGGCTTCCTCTTCAAGAAGAACAAGATCACTCACTTCGAGGGCCACGCCTACATCCCCGCGCCCGGCAAGGTCCAAGTCTTCGCACCCGACGACACCGAACACGCCGGCGAAGCCACCGCCACACTCAAGGCCAAGAACATCCTCATCGCCACCGGTGCCGTCCCCCGCGCGCTGCCGGGCGCATCCTTCGACGGCGACAAGGTCATCGCCGCCAAGGAAGCGATGACCCTCAAGGACCAGCCCGAGAAGCTGCTCATCGTCGGATCGGGCGCCATCGGCATGGAGTTCGCCTACTTCTACAACGCCTTCGGCACCGAGTGCACCGTCGTCGAGATGGTCGACCGCGTCATGCCCATCGAGGACGCCGACGTATCCAAGACCGTCGAGAAGGCCTTCAAGAAACAGGGCATCAACATCAAGACCGGCACGATCACCAAGTCGATCGAGGTCACTGATAGCGGCGTGAAGGCGGTTGTTGCCGACGTCAAAGACGACTCCAAATCCGAAACCATCGAGGCCGACAAGGTCCTCGTCGCCATCGGCGTCCGCGGTCGCTACGACGGGCTGCTCGCGGACAAGCTCGGCGTCGAGCTGTTCAAGGACCACATCAAGGTCGACTACCGCAAAGAAGGCGCGACCTACGAGACGTCGGTCAAGGGCATCTTCGCCGTCGGCGACGTCATCGGCCCGCCGTGGCTGGCGCACGTCGCCTCCGAAGAGGCCGTGTTGTGCGTCGAGCGCATGGCCGGTCATAGCGTGCCCGACATGGACTACGAATCGATCCCCGGCTGCACCTACTGTCACCCGCAGGTCGCGTCGATCGGCCTGACCGAAGCCGCGTGCAAGGACCAGGGCTTGGACTACAACGTCGGCACCTTCCCCTTCCAGGCCTCCGGCAAAGCACAGGCGCTGGGCGAGACCGGCGGCTTCGTCAAGATGATCACCGGCAAGAAGCACGGCGAGGTCCTGGGCTGCCACATGGTCGGCGAAAACGTCACCGAACTCATCGCCGAGATGGGCCTGGCCAGACGCCTCGAAGCGACCGCCGAAGAAATCATCAGCACCGTCCACGCCCACCCGACACTGTCCGAAGCGGTGCACGAGGCGGCGTTGGGCACCGACGGCCGCATGCTGCACTTCTGATCCAACCAGAAGATCACAACAAGCAACCCGTCATAACCCCCGCCGCAAGGTGGGGGTTATTTACTTACTCATCATGGCTCGGCAACAACTCGAGACCGAGCGCGACCCGATCACATAAATCACCCTTGACGCGGCGACCCCGGCAACAGATAACAAAGGTATGGCTTCTCGGCTCGGCACCATCCCCATCGTGGCCGGCCCCGCGCTCGGCGTCGGCCTCTATGCCCTCGGGCTCACAGCACTGGGGCTGGATCACGGCGAGGCCTTTACCGCCGGTGTCACGATCTGGTGCGCGGTGTGGTGGTGCTTTGAGGCGGTGCCCATCCCGCTGACGTCCCTGTTGCCCTTTGCGCTCTTCCCGCTGGCAGGCGTGCTGGATCATTCACAACTCGCGCTGGCGTTCGGCGACAAGTTCGTGCTGTTGTTCCTCGCGGGGTTCATGATCAGCCGCGCGGCCGAGGCTTCCAACGCGCACCTCCGCGTCGCCGACACCGTCATCCGTCTGGTTGGCACGTCCTCCAACAAGCGCATCATCATTGGGTTCATGCTCGCCACCGCGTTCTGCTCGATGTGGATCAGCAACACCGCGACCGCGCTGATCATGCTCCCCGTCGCGATCGCTGTGATCCACCAGACCAAAGCCGACGGGCGCTTTACGGTCTGCCTGCTGCTGGCGATCGCGTACGGCGCGTCAGCCGGCGGGGTCGCGACGCTCATCGGCACGCCGCCCAACGGGGTCTTCGCCTCCAACTACGAAGCCGCGGTCGGTGGCGCGGGACAGGCGGTGGACTTTTTGTCCTGGCTGAAGATCGGTCTGCCCGTCAGCGCGTTGATGCTCATCGCCTGCGGCATCGTCCTGACCTTCGGCATCAAGGGCGGGGGCAACTACGAACACCAAGACCTCGGCCCGTGGACACGTGCTCAACGCAGCGTACTCTTCGTCATCGCGATCACCGCGCTCCTGTGGATCACCCGAAAACTACCCGGCGATCTGGGCGGGTGGAGTGTCTGGCTGAACATGCCCGATGCGCACGACGCGACCGTCGCGCTGCTGGCCGTCGTCGTGCTCTTTGTCCTGCCCTCGGGCGAGCAAGACGATCGCGGCAAGCGGTTGCGCCTGCTCAACTGGCCGACCGCGGTATCGATCCCCTGGGGCATCCTGCTGCTCTTCGCCGGCGGGCTAGCGATCGCGCGGGCCTTCGACCAAAGCGGATTGGCCATCGTCATCGCCGATGCGCTGCAGGAAAGCACCGCCGACCTACCGCTGTTCCTCGTGATCTTGAACCTCTGCCTGGTGGTCACCTTCCTCACCGAGGTCACGAGCAACACCGCGACCGCGACCCTGCTCATGCCCATCCTTGCGGCCAGCGGCACCGCGATGGGCGTCGACCCGGCCGTGCTCATGATCCCCGCGGCACTCTCGGCGAGTTGCGCGTTCATGCTCCCGGTCGCCACCCCGCCCAATGCGATCGTCTTCGGTGGCTCGCACCTGCTGACCATCCAGCAGATGGCCCGGCACGGGATCGTCCTCAACCTCATCGGCTCCGTCGTCATCGCCACGCTCTGCTACTTCATCATCAGCACCCAGACCGGGCTCGGCGGCTGACACCGATACGCATGGCGTAAGATGTTGCGCCCCTTTATTTATTCAACACAACGCCCGCAGGAGTACCCCATGAAGCCCCAGACCCGCCGACAGTTCCTCGCCGCCTCCGCCACCACAGTGGCGACCGCCGCTGCACTCGCGCCGACCACCGCCAACGCCGACGGGCACGAGGCGGATGAAAACAAGTTCCCCGAGCCCGCCGCCGACGCCAAGTTCGCCGCGCCCTACGGCCAGCCGCTCTTCCAGATCAGCGTCGCCCAGTGGTCGCTCAACAAGCTCTTCTGGGACAAGAAGGTCGACAACCGCGACTACGGCAAGTACGTCCGCGAGCAGTTCGACCTCGACGCCGTCGAATGGGTCAACCAGTTCTTTAAGGACAAGGCGACCGACTTCGGGTACATCCGCGAGATGAAGCAGCGCTGCGATGACCACGGCGTAAAGACGCTGCTGGTCATGGTCGACGGCGAGGGCGCGCTGGGGGACCCCGATGAAGCCAAGCGCAAGCAGGCCGTGGAGAACCACTACAAGTGGGTCATCGCGAGCAAGCTGCTGGCCGGCCACTCGATCCGCGTCAACGCCAAAAGCAACGGCAAGCTGCCCTGGGACGAACAGAAGAAACTCGCCGCCGACGGGCTCGCGCAATTGACGGAGTTCGCCCGCGGCTTTGACATCAATGTCATCGTCGAGAACCACGGCGGCCTGTCATCCAATGGCAAGTGGCTCGCCCAAGTCATGGACGAAGTCGCGCTGCCCGAATGCGGGACGCTCCCGGACTTCGGCAACTTCCCGGGCAACTACGACAACTACCTGGGCATCCATGAGATGATGCCCTACGCCAAGGCTGTCAGCGCGAAGTGTAAGGCCTTCGACGACAAGGGTGACCACGTCGAGACCGATTTCGCCCGCATGATGCGCATCGTGCTGGGCCACGGCTACCGCGGTTACGTCGGCGTCGAGTTCGAGGGCAAGGGCGACAAGACTAAGGGCGTCATAGACGGGACGACGCTGCTTCGCAGGCTGCGGAAAGAACTGACGGCGTAAGCACAGAAAAAAATTGATTCACGTAGCCGAGCTATCAACGCGCGGCTTTTCTTTTTGCTCCGCGTCCTTTGATTCGCTCGTGCCGCTGGTCGCCTGGATGTAATCGCTCAGGCGTCGTCCGACGTGGCGCTCTTCGTCAACAACAATGTTCGCGCCGGCGCCCTCGAGCAGGTTGAAGTAGCGGTGGTAGCGCGAGCGGGCGACGATTTTCGCGTCGTGGCACTGATCGCGGGCCTCGACGATGATCGCTGTGGTCAGGCGGTGGTCGGGCAGCGTGATCACGATCGCGCTGGAATCGTTGATCCGTGCGAGCTTAAGGATTGCCGGTTGGCTGGCGTCGCCCACGTAGGCCTCAAGCCCAAGCTTGCGCGCCTCGATCACCGATGTGGGGTTGAGGTCCAGCACGATGACGGGCATGGACTGGTTGCGTGCCTCTTCGACCACCTCGCGACCCGCCGGCCCGTAGCCGACGACGACGATGTGGCCCTTGGCGAGCTTCTCCGCGACCGGCTCCTGGCCGATACGGGCACGCGACCAGCCGCGGCGGCGCATGAAGCTGTCCACGACCATGCCCAGCGGCCGACCGAGCTGAACGGTGTAGGGTGTTAGGAACAGTGTCAGAATCGTCGCCGCGACCACCATGTCGAAGTGTGTCTGCTTGATGATTCCGCCCTGCAGCGCCATCTGTGCGAGCACGAACGAGAACAAACCGACCTGCGCCATCGAGCAGCCCGCGGCCACCGCGCTGCGCGGCGTCAGCTTCATGATCAAGCCGACGATCGTGACCACCGTGGGCTTGATCAGCACGATCATCGCGGTCAGTAGCAGCACGTACGCCCAGAAGAAGTTTGAGATGAACTCATTGACGTTCAGGTACATCCCGATCGCCGAGAAGAACAGCGTCACGAAGACGGTCTTCAGCGGGTTGACGTCACTGCGCAATTGCGGCGCGATGATGGATTCGCCCAAGAAGATCGCGGCGAGCAGCGCGCCCAGGGCCGGGGAGATCCCGACTTCTTGCGCCAGCCAGGCCGACCCCATCGCCATGAGAAACGCGAAGAGTGTGAGCACGTCCCGGTTGCGCGAGGGCACGGCGATGCGCACCAGCCAGGGCAGGATGAACATGCTGAACAGGTAGAACCCGACGACGAACAGCGCGATCACGCCGAAGCCTTTAAAGATCCCGAACACGATGTCCACCGCTGTCGCGGGTTCGGCCCCGGGCAGCGTCCCCAGCGCGCCGACGATCAGCACCATCGGCACGACCGCCAGGTCCTGGATCAGCAGCATGCCCAGCGCGAACCGGCCGTGTACCGAGTCGGCCTCGGCCCGCCGCTGCAGGACCGGCAGCACCACCGCCGTCGACGACATCGCCAGCGCCGCGGCGATCGCAAACGCGCCCTTCCACGGCAAAAACGCCAAGCCGATCCCCATCGCCACGACAATCGTCAGCCCGATCTGCATCGCCCCGGAGGTCAGCGCGGTCAGGCCCAGCCGCTTGAGCCGGGACCAGTTGAACTCCAGCCCGATCGTGAACATGAGCAGAATGACGCCCAGGTCCGCGAGCGCCCCGACGTTGCTCTGGTTGCCCAGCGCCTGCCCGATGTTGGCGACCAGGACGCCGGCGAGCATGTACCCCACTACCGCGGACTGCTTGAGCCGTTCGGCGATCACACCGAACACCATCGCCACGGCGAGCAGCACAATCAGATCGAGCAGGTTGTTCCAGAGTTCGGGCATCGGTTGCAATCGTCAGTCAAAACCCATGGTAACCGGACGGGCTAGGCACGCAGGCTAAGATACGGACATCTCACAACGCTCCCCGAGGACACCGCCATGAGCCTGACCCCTTCCACCATGATCCCGTTGGGCACAGCCGCCCCCGACTTCGCGCTGCCCGAGCCCGATGGCAACACCGTCACCCGCGAGCAGTTCGCTGGCAAACCTCTGCTGGTCATGTTCATCTGCAACCACTGCCCGTACGTCAAGCACGTCGCGCCCGAACTCGCGCGGATCGGCAACGACTATGGTGATGTCCTGGGCATCGTCGCGATCCAATCCAACGACATCGTGGCCTACCCCGACGATGCGCCGGACAAGATGAAAGAGGAGGCCGAGCTGCGCGGCTACACGTTCCCTTACGTGCTGGACGAAGATCAGTCCGTGGCCAAGGCGTACTCCGCGGCGTGCACGCCCGACTTCTTCCTGTTTGATGCCGACCACAAGCTGGTCTACCGCGGGCAGCTCGACGAGACCCGGCCGCACCGCGTGGCCTCGGGGCAGTACGACGACCGCGACGGGCATGCCAACGGCGAAGACCTCCGCCTGGCGATCGAGCAACTCATCGCCGGCGACCCGGTCACGGTGCAGCAGATCCCCTCAATGGGCTGCAATATTAAGTGGAAGGCCTAGGCGCCAGTTGCCGGTAGATACAACGCTGATCTTTTTTGCGGTGTTCGCGGTGGTGATCGCGGCGGTCGTGCAGGCGGCGATCGGCTTTGGCGCAGGCATGATCATCCTGCCCATCCTCATCTGGGCGGGGATGCCAATCGGCCAGATCCTCGCGCTGATGTCCGGCGCGGTCACAGCGCAGCTCACCGTCAAGCTCTGGCACTACCGGCGGGAGATCCCGTGGCGCCTGGTGCTCTGGCCGGTCGGCGCAGCTCGGCTGATCGGGTACGTGCCGGGCTTTGCGCTCCTGTGGGTGCTGGCGAGCGCGAGCACGGACATCGTCAAGCAGGCGGTGGGCGCTATGATCCTGTTCGCATTGGCGTTGCAGTTGGGGCTCCGGGTCAAGCCGCGCGAGCGCCTGGCGCAGGGCTGGTCGTGGTTGGCGGGCGTATCCGGGGGCATCACCGCCGGCGCGGTGGGGATGGGCGGGCCACCTTTGGTCTTGTGGGTCATCGCGCACGATTGGCCGCCAAAGCAGGCGCGTCTGTTCCTCTGGGCGAGCTTCTGGTTTGTCATGCCCATTCAGATCACCGTGCTCGTGCTCATGTTTGAGCCCGTCGAGCAATTAATACTCACGGGCATCGGCGTGTTGACTCTGCCCGCGGCGCTCCTGGGCACGGCAGCGGGGCTCTGGCTGGGGCACCGGATCCCCAAACGGCAGCTGCGCTGGGCGATGATTGGCCTGCTGCTGGTGCTGGGCGTCAGCTCGCTGGTCAGACCGATGCTGTAAGTCCGCTACGCTTTAGCGATGCGGATCCTCGCGCTACAACCGTACGACGCCACCAGCCACCGCGCGTTCCTGTCCGGGTGGGTCCGCAACAGCCGACACGACTTCGAAGTGTTCACGCTGCCGGGCCGACACTTCAAATGGCGGATGCGGCAGGCGCCGATCGACTTCGCCCAGCGGATCGACGCGGCGGCGGCCACCGCGCTGCCTTGGGACGCGCTGTGGTGCACGTCGATGCTCGACCTCGCGACGCTGCGCGGGCTCAGCTCGACGGTTCACGGCCTCCCCGCTGTGGTCTACTTCCACGAAAACCAATTGACCTACCCCACACGCCACGAGAAACAGCGCGATATCCATTTCGGGTGGTCAAACATGACGACCGCGCTGGCGGCGATCGCCTCACACCGTCGGGGGGGACGCGGATGTGTCTGGTGGAATTCGGCGTACAACCGCGACAGCTTCCTTGATGCGCTGGACGGGTTGATCAAAAGTATGCCCGACGAGCAGCCGGAGAACATCGCCGAGCGGATCCGCCAACACTCGGCCGTGCACTACCCAGGGATCGACCCGGTCGGCCAGTCGGACAAACCGATGGACGGGCCGCCGGTCCTGCTTTGGGCGGCGCGGTGGGAATACGACAAGGGGCCCGACCTTTTCTTTGAGGCGCTCGAAGTGCTGGAGGAGCGCAATGTTGATTTCCGCCTGAGCGTGGTCGGCCAGCAATTCGCCGAGCAACCCAAGTGTTTCAATGAAGCGAAAGAGCGCTTCGCCGACCGCATCGTGCGCTGGGGCTACCAGCCTGATAAGAACGACTATCGCCAAGCCCTGAGCGAGGCGGACGTTGTCGTCTCGACCAGTAAGCACGAGTTCTTTGGCATCGCCATCGCCGAGGCGGTCAGCGCGGGATGCGTCCCGGTCCTGCCCGACGCGCTGGCCTACCCCGAGGCCTGGGGCGAAGCGGCGCTGTACCACGACCAGACCGCCGAGAGCGTTGCAGACGCGATCGGGCGGGCGATCGCCCTGCCAGCGGGTCGCGATGTATCGTCCTCGGCCAACCGGTTCGCCTGGTCACGCGTCGCGTCGCAGATGGATGACGCGACCGAGGCGCTCGTGTCAGGCGCCTGAGTCCGGCGCTAGTTCTTGAGCCGTCTTCCCGAAGCGCGGGTCGCGGAGCGTCGTGTCCGCGCCGGCTTCTTTCAACTGCTCGGCAACGCGCGCCATCGCCCCGCCCGCCGACGCGCACCGGTGCAGCGGCGTAAACCCGCCCGGCTCCTTCGGACAGGCGTGATCCACATCAGCCCCGCCGTCGATCAGCGCGAGGGCCGGATCCGTGTGCCCGCCCGCAATCGCCCAGTGCAGTGGCGTGCGCTGCTGGTCGTCGACCGCATCAACCTCCGCGCCCGCATCAATCAATCGCTCTATCACCTCGACACTCCCCGCCTCCGCGGCGTGGCTCAACGCACTGCGGTGATTCGCATCCAGTAAACCCGCATCCGCGTGACGGCCCAGCAACTGATCAACGATCTGGTCGTGCCCGCACCGGCTGGCGATAAGCAGCGCCGTCTCCCGGCCGTGCATCGGCGTGCGGAACCGCGTCCGGGCATCGATCGATGCGCCCGCCTCCAACAACAGGCCAACCATCCCGACCCCACCAATCGCTGCCGCACGGTGCAGGCCCAGCCACATCTCCTCGCCCCAGTCCCTTTCCACCGGAATCGGCGTGCCCGTCAGCCTGGGCTCGGCGTCCAACAGCGCAGCCAGCACCGCCTCATCGCCGCCTTGAATCGCCTGGTCCATTGCATACGCCTGGTCTTCCCGCATCGCCGCACTATAGCCCGATCAACTCCCGCAATCCGTCGACCCGCCTGGGTTACAATCAACTCATGGCCAAGAAGAAGAAAAAAAACGCGCCCGCCAGCATGCCTTCGAAGTATGC
>Ga0213866_10001892_pt1 | contig 15235 bp, 10 predicted proteins | sample PICome_11_FD_160079 | JGI IMG/M metagenome (GOLD analysis project Ga0213866, IMG submission 160079) | Coastal seawater microbial communities near Pivers Island, North Carolina, United States - PICO284 | ecosystem: Environmental > Aquatic > Marine > Coastal | place: USA: North Carolina...
GCTCGACAATGGAGAGATGTTGGCGTGGGCGCACAAAGCTGCTGTGAACTACCTCCGGTCAGTCGACCACCGCCCGGTAGCGCCGACCAACGGCGACGTAGCAGCTCTGACTGGACTGGGTGGACCACTCCCCCAGACAGTCGGTAACCCCGCCGACGTCCTCGACGCCCTCGATCGGCTCGGATCGCCCGCCACCACCGGCCAGGCGAGCGGCCGCTTTTTTGGGCTAGTAAACGGCGGTGTTCTGCCAGTGACGCTTGCGGCCCGAGTGCTTGCCGATGCATGGGACCAAAACGCAGCGATCCACGCTGTGTCGCCTATCGCTTCGACACTTGAGGACGTCTGCGAAGGCTGGCTACGTTCGCTGTTCGGCCTGCCCACCGAGACCGTCGCAGGGTTCGTGAGCGGGTCATCGATGGCGACGGTTTGCGGCTTAGCTGCCGCCCGTTGGCGGCTCTGCCGCCGCCTGGGTTGCGACGTGAACCTTGACGGGATTACCGGCGCTCCGCGGCTGCGCATCGTCACCAGCAGACACGCCCACAGCACGATCATCAAGGCCGTGACACTGCTCGGTTTTGGCACAGCAGCGATCGAATGGGTCGACGTCGACGAGGAGGGCCGACTCATCACCGATGCGCTTCCCCAGCTCGATGATCGAACTATCGTCGCACTCCAGGCTGGGAATGTGAACTCCGGTTCGTTCGACCCGATTTACGACGTATGCGAGCGCGCCCGTGGCACCGGTGCGTGGGTACACGTCGACGGAGCATTCGGATTATGGGCGGCTGCCTGCAGCGAGCTTGCTCATCACGCTTCTGGCCTTGAGTTGGCCGACTCCTGGAGCGTCGACGCCCACAAAACGCTCAACACACCCTACGACTCCGGCATCGTGCTGTGCGCCGATCCCGACGCCTTGGTGGCCGCACTCCAAAACTCTGCGCCGTACCTCCCGGCATCGTCGGGTGGACGCGACGGCAGCACTCACACGCCGGAGCTCTCGCGCCGGACCCGAGCTGTCGAAATTTGGGCAGCGCTGCGCTACCTGGGCCGTGACGGCGTCGACGCCCTCGTACTGCATCTTCATCGACGTGCGCAGCAGTTTGCTGATGGCTTCCGAGCGGCAGGCTTCGACGTCGTCAACGACGTTGTGTTCAACCAGGTGATGGTGGAGGTCGGCGACACCGACGGGACCGATGCATTCGCCGAACAGGTGCGAGCGTCGGGCGTCGCCTGGGTGGCGCCGTCACGGTGGTTTGACAAAGCTGTCGTCCGAGTCAGCGTGTGTTCGTGGAGGACCACGCCTGCTGACGTGGAACGAACGATCAAGGCGTTCGTCGCCGCCCGCGACATCTCTTCACCCCACTAACTGCGTACGACCGCCATGCGCCCACCGTGTTCACGACTTCGGCTCTCCTCGCCCCCAGCATGGTCGTACCGCCTGGGCTAGCAACACCGTCGAGCCTCAGTTAGTTAGGGCCTAACGACAAAGATCTCGTACGCGGTGGTTGACTGGCCGAGTGACCGACGCAGCATCCACCGCTGGTTCGAATCATCAGCTGAGCGCCGACATCCGTCTGCTGGGTCGACTACTCGGCAACGTCGTTCGAGACCAGGCGGGCGACGACGTCTTCGAACTCATCGAACAAATCCGACGTGTCGCCGTTAGCGCACGACGAGATGGCATTTCGTCGGTCGATGACCTACGCGAGATGCTAAGCCACCACTCGATCGAGCAGCAGCTCCACGTGATCCGGGCGTTCGACTGGCTGTCCCTGCTGGCGAACACAGCCGAAGACGTCCACGTCGAGCGAAGGCGGCGTCATCACCGCGCTGCAGGAACTACGCCCCAGCCAGGCAGCCTCGCCGCAACCTTCGACGGTCTCGACGCCGCCGGGGTCGACCACAAACAAATCGTGGCGACACTAACTGGCCTCCAGGTGAGCCCGGTCATCACGGCGCACCCGACCGAGGTCCGGCGCAAGACGATCCTCAACGTGCTCGCCGAGGTCGCCCAACTACTCGATGAACGTGGCCGCCTCCCCGACGGCCACCCCGATCAGTTCGAGATCGAGTCGAAACTCGATGTCCACGTGCTAACGCTATGGCAGACCGCACTCCTGCGCCTCTCAAAGTTGCGGGTACGCGACGAAGTGAACGAGGCGCTTCGCTACTACGAGGCGAGCCTCTTCGAGACCGTACCCAAGCTTGGCCGAGACCTCGAGACCATGGCTGCCGAACGGTACGAAACCGACGGGCTCGATACGACCGCTGCCATCAGCATGCATTCGTGGATCGGCGGCGACCGTGACGGCAACCCGTTCGTAACTGCCGATGTCATGCGGCTCGCACTGTCTCGCCAAGCCAAGATCGCCTTCGACCGCCACCTCAACTCGATCCGAGACCTCGCCATCGATCTGTCGATGTCGGCCAGGCTGGTCACACCGACAGCCGACCTCAACGCGCTCGCCGAGTCGTCGGGCGACGATTCCCCTTTTCGCGCGGATGAGCCCTACCGGAGAGCGCTCCGTGCCATATATGCGCGGTTGCACGGCTTCGCCGAGCAGGTACTCGCCGGAATGGACGCCGAACTGAGCGGCCCTCAGCCCGCACTCGTTCAGCCGCCATACGGATCTCTCGACGAGTTACTCCATGACCTCAACGTTGTCGACACGTCACTCCGGAGTCACGGCGCCGCCGAGCTTGCCGACGCGCGTATCGAACCGGTGATGCGGACGGTCGCTGTGTTCGGCGCTCACCTCTGCGGCCTCGACATGCGCCAGAACTCTGCGGTCCACGAATTCATCGTGAACGACCTGCTGCGAGGTGCCGGTGTCGTCGATCGGTATCTCGAACTCGGCGAAGCCGAGCGGGTCGCCGTACTTTCGGCTGAGCTGCAGTCACCGCGTCTGCTTCGCCATCCCACAGCGGAGTACGAGGAGTTGACCCTCAAGGAGCTCGACATCCTTGACGCCGCCGCCGATGCGATCCGACGACTCGGTCGGCGAGCCGTGCCGCACTACGTCATCTCCATGGCCACTGCTGTGTCCGATGTGCTCGAAGTGGCTGTGTTGCTTAAAGAGGTTGGTCTCGCCACGGCATCGACCGGAGATCTACCAGCAACCTCGCAGCTCGACATCGTCCCGTTGTTCGAGACCATCGGCGATCTTGCGGGCGCAGGTGCCACGCTCACTGCGCTCCTCGCACATCCGGTATACCGCCAACTCATCGAGTCACGGGAACGCCGCCAGGAAGTCATGATCGGCTACTCGGACTCGAACAAGGACGGTGGCTACCTGTCATCGCAGTGGCACCTCTTCAGCGCCCAGGCATCGCTCGTCGCCGCAGCCGGCGACGCCGGCGTGTCATTGCGGTTGTTCCATGGTCGAGGTGGCACGGTTGGCCGAGGCGGTGGCCCCGCCTACCAGGCGATTCTCGCTCAGCCGCCCGGGTCGGTCGACCGCACGATCCGCATCACCGAGCAGGGTGAAATGGTCGCCGCGAAGTACGCGCAGCCGGCGCTCGCAAGGCGCAACCTCGAAACGCTGCTGGCTGCCACGATCAAGGCGTCATGCTCGCCGTCGACCGACGATCGTCGCCCGAACGACGAGACGACGATGTCGGATATCGCTGACACTGCGTTTGACGCCTATCGGAGCCTCGTCTACGGCGAGGACCGGTTCGTCGACTTCTTCCGCCAGATTACGCCTACGAACGAAATCGCCACACTCAACGTTGGTAGTCGACCAGCATCGCGCAAGAAGTCGGAGGCAATCGAAGACCTGCGGGCGATTCCCTGGGTGTTCGGATGGACTCAGTGCCGACTCATGATCCCTGCGTGGTACGGCGCCGGCACTGCGTTCGACGCATTCGGCGACGTCGAACGCCTCCGAGCCATGTACCGCGACTGGCCATTCTTCACAACGATCATCAACAACATGGGAATGGTGCTTGCCAAAGCCGATATCGACATCGGCCGCCGGTACGCCGACGCCCTAGTCGACGACGTCGAAATGCGGACTCAGATCTTTAGCCGGATCGAAGCCGAGCACACACTCGTACGTCGTTGGCACGCCAGCATCACCGGTTCCAGTGACCCCCTCGCCGACAACCCATTGCTGGCTCGTTCGCTGCGCAACCGTTATCCGTACCTTGACCCGCTGCACGTGATGCAGGTCGACCTCCTACGGCAATTCCGTGACGGGGCCGACGACGACTCGGCAGAACTCGTACAACGCGGCATCCAGCTGACGATCAACGCGATCGCCACCGGGATCCGCAATAGCGGATGAAGTCCCAGCGCCTCGCAGGACTGAGCACGCAGACGACACCCATTGCTAGCCTCGCGGCCATGAGCAATGGTGGACACGTAATCTCCATCGAGTACTGCGTTCCTTGAGACTATTCGTCTCGCGCCGTGAGCGCGGTCAGCGACCTGCTCTCCGACTACCAGCACATAATCGAGCGACTTGAGTTGGTAATGGGCGGCGCCGGCGTATTCGACGTCGTGGTTGACGGCGAGCTGCTGTTCTCGAAGAAGCGGATTGGTCGTCACGCTGAGCCTGGTGAAGTGCTTGAATTGTTTATTCAACGCTACGGACAGGGCGTTGCCAGATATGGCACCTGAACTAGCGTTCGCATCAGTTTGAATTCAGAGTTGCCGGCATTCTGGTGACGACGATATATTCCTGACTCGTTACGTCGGGTTTAATTGCTCGAGGGCTGATTCACCGAAAACGGAGTAGTTGGTGGCCATCGTCGAACACTCAAAGTTGCCCCCGCTCGACGGCGTCATGGAGCCGCGCTGGTGGACCGGTAAGGCAGCCACTCCGTCCGACCACTACGTCATCGATGCAGCGGGCTCGACTAGGTTGTCCCTTCTCGCCTCGGATGGATGGTTGGCACAGCGAATGCGGGCTACGTACGATGCTGTCGGCCTCGTTCACGTCGTCAACACGGGCCTCACCGCCTTGGATGATCAGCGCACCGTCGCCAAGCACATCATCGATGGCGAAATGCCCTACGACGGCGGAGCGAACCCTCGTGACGATATCGCACCGAACGTCTACGAGATCGGTGCCCCCCTCGCTGCGTGGCTCCACTACCACCATGAGATGGCCTACGTGAGCCGCAGCACGAAGGTCATTTCCTTTCTGGCGCAGCGCACCTTGCCGGTACCGCCCGATGGGTCGGCATCTCGAGGCGCCACCTTCGTGTCCGACTCCGTCGCTGTTACCGATGCGCTGCTCCAAACCGAGCTCGGCCGAAAACTACGAGATCTTGGGGTCTGCTACCACCGGAACCTCACCGATCGCGAGGCTTTCACCGGTCGAACGGAATACGGGGTCTACAACCACTGGCAGAAATCGTTCGGAACCGACGATGCATTGGACGCCGAGCTCCGAGCGATCAGCCAAGGCCTACAGGTCCAGTGGAGCGACGAGCGCGAAATGCGCACTCGCTACTACTGCGACGCCTTTGAGTACGACCCGCACCTCGGCCGCAACTTGCTCTACTCCAGCCTGGCCGACCACGGCATGTGGTTCGACACCTGGCCGCTAGTCCAGCATGTCCCCTACCCTCATCGTCCGCTCCACATGACATTCGGTGACGACAGCGAGTTCACCGATGCCGAGCGTCGCCAGTGGTTGGACTTGTACGGCGAGTTCGGCACCCCGATCAACTGGCGTCCCGGCGACGTGGGCGTCATATGTAACTATCGATTCGCGCACGGCCGGCCCGGCATAACGCTGGCTCCCGGCGAAGAGCGGCTGCTCGGTGTCGTGCTCGGCGATCAGTACGAACGGGTAGGCGCTCGCCCCGACGCCTGGTGACCACTCCGGTCCGGCACAGACGGTACGTGTCGGATGCGGAATTTGGCTGCAAAAGGCCCGGCTGGGCCGGTTTCTCTCACCCCAGCGACGGAGATGCAAGCTCAAGGCGTGCAACTCGCGGTGTAACACCATCAAAAGCACGGGCTTTTAGGCCGAGCTGAACGGAATAACAAACACTCGATGAGCCGACCAGGCGCCACCGCTTAACGGTTTGCATCCAAGTTGCCACGAACCACCACCCGCGAAATCTCCTGGTTGGTCCTGATTCACTGAGCGCGTCGGCGGCCAAACCGCACCGCCGCCGGCCAGAAGCCCAACCATGATCGATCAGCTACTGCACGGTCGAGCCCAGCGGGTCACTCTCGCCCTGATCATTGACGCGCCGCAGCAGCCGCCGCATCGGCTCGATACCCGAACACATCACCACCAACGCAACCACGCTTGCTGCGCTGTACCCGTCGCGCACGGCATGCGCGATCGCTTCTGCATCCGATGAATCACCCGCCATGTCATCACCCGAGAGCAGCCCGCGCACGACCTCCACCGATCCGAGCTGACGGTCCACCACCAACAGCAACACGGCGCCGCCCGCCGCCGCACCGACCGCAAAGCCCTGACTCCGCGCGAATTGATTGGCCGCACTGGCACGCCCGATCGCTGACTTGGGCGTGGCCGAACGGAGTTCGGTGAGGCTCGCGTTGGTCGTAAGCCCCACGCCAATGCCGACAAGCGTGAGGCCCCCGAAAACAAACCCAATCGGCGCTTCGAAGACGCTGCCACCGGCGGTGAGAGCACAACCCATGATCGAGGTGCCAAGCCCAAACGCCATCACCGACACGGCAGATTGACGATCGAGCAGACGGCTCGACAGGTTGGCCCCAATGGTCCAACCGATCGTGAAGAACAACACACTCCACGCAGCCCCACCGGTGCTCCATCCGCGTCCAGCCGACGTGTAGAGAGTGACATACACGTTGCTGCAAAAGCCTGCGGCCAACATGGCCGCAGGCACAAGAGCGAGACTCAAGTGCGGCTGCTCGGCAATGTGTTCGAGACGCACCAGCGGCCGAGGCACTCGTCTCGCGTGGCGCAAATATGCGGCGAGAGACACGACGGCCACCATGGCGTAGCCGAGCGCCGCTACTCCGAGCCCATCGACTGCGAGGACCGTCGTCACGGTGAAAACCCCAGCGAGTACGGCCCCGACGACATCAAGGTGCAGCGGTTCGGCACCGGCAAGACGCTCAGGCATCGTCGTTCGCCCTGCCACGAATGCTATGAGGCCGAGGGGGGCGTTGATGAAAAAGATCCACCGCCAGCTGGCCACCTCAAGCAGCAGCGCAGCGAGACCCGGAGCGGTTGCGCCCATGATCCCCCAAACCGTGGAGTTGGCAGCAAACGCACGGCCGGTGAGGGAACCGGGATAGCCGAGATTCACTGCAGCGATCCCAGCTGCGAACAAGAAGCCCGATGCCGACCCTTGCAGCAGGCGAATACCGACGAGCCAGACGACATCACCGGCCATACCAGCAGCCACCCCCGTCGAAGTAAACGCGACAACCGACCAGGTAAACAGACGACGAGACCCGATCGCATCAACCACAGGTCCTGCTAGGACCGTGCTGAGGCCCAGAGTCACGAGGAATCCCGTGATCACCCACGGTAGTAGCGCTACGTCGCCAAGTTCGGAGGCGATCGCAGGCAGCGCAGCAGCAACCGACGTTCCCTCAAAGGCAATCAGTGCAATGGTGAGGTAGACGGCGATGGACAGCTGGCGATGGGCTGGCGACAGAAGACCCCCACCCTCGAACGCCACACCAGAAAGGCTATGGCGTCGACCGGATGCTCACTGCTGCGCTGCGGTCAACCACCGTCCGCTACGGTCCGGCCATGAGCAGTCGCATGGCAGGCAAACGTGTGGTAGTGACGAGTTGTGAGTCCTTCATGGGGCCCCCGATCGTGGAGTTGTTCCGGGCGGAAGGGGCCGAAGTACTGGCGGACAGAGGAGACTTGATCGGCACAGATGAGCCAGCCGAGCTCATCGAACGCTCTGGCGATGTTGACGTGCTGATCGCCAATCTTGATGTCGCCGCCTACGGCGCTCGGGTGTGCGACATCGAAGACGACTTGTGGCTAGCAGGGTTCGAAGCGATGGTTCACCCGATGATGCGTCTTGTGCGAGCGGTAACTCCTCAGATGGTCGAGCGTGGATCAGGATCGATCGTGGTGGTGGGATCGTCGTCGCCGTTACGGCGGATGCGACCGAATACCATCAGCTATGTCACCGCTCGCGCCGCTCAAAACGCGTTCGTGCGTTCGGCAGGTCATGAGTTAGCGGCTCATGGCGTTCGACTCAATGGCATCGCCCAGAACTTCGTCGCTAACGATACGTACTACCCGCCATCGATCATGGAGAACCCTAAGTTTCTCGAACGGCTACGCACGGAGGTCCCGGCGCAGCGACTCGGTCGGCCCGCCGAAACAGCCGAGCTCGCGCTGTTCCTAGCCAGCGACACGTCGACCTTCATCGCCGGTCAAATCATCAGCAACGACGGTGGATGGTCGTAACGCTCCAAACAACGTCCGGAAGCGCACGTACCCGGTGTTCTGTAGCCGGAATGACAGCGCTGCACCGGGCATGCAACGGCAGACGTTGGGGTCAGGCCGAACCGACCTCGCCGAGGTACGACGCCCGCAAATCAGGGTTAGCAAGGAGTGCATCGGCCGAGTCGTCGAGCACCACACGACCGGTCTGGAGCACCCAGCCTCGGTCAGCGATTGACAACGCCATGTTGGCGTTCTGCTCCACCATGAAGATCGCGATGCCCTCCTGGTGGATCTGCTGGATCAGCTCGAAATTGGTCTGAACTAACGTAGGGGCGAGGCCCATGGACGGCTCATCCATGAGCAGGACTCGCGGTGACGCCATGAGCGCACGGCCCATCGCCACCATCTGCTGCTCGCCTCCCGACAACGTGCCGGAGCGCTGGTTGAGGCGCTCCTTCACCCGCGGAAACATCGTGAAGATCCGTTCGAGGTCAGACTCGACCTGATCCTTGTCGGTGCGCAGGTACGCACCGAGCTGGAGGTTCTCGAGCACGGTAAGCCGCTTGAACAGCCGCCGATTCTCGGGAACCATTGTGACCCCCCGCTCGACCCGATATGACGTGGGTTTGTCGTTGACGACCTCGCCGTCGAGGACTACGTCACCAGTGGTCGGCGTGACCATGCCGAGCAGAGTCTTCAACGTGGTCGACTTGCCCGATGCGTTGCCGCCGAGCAGGCAAACAAGTTCACCCGGGTAGATCGCTAGGTTGACGTCTTTCAGGATATGGACGGCGCCGTAGTGAGTGTTGATGTTGCGAAACTCGAGGAGTGGCGTATCGCTCATGAGCGCTTCTCCAGCGGACGGCCGAGGTAGGCCTCGATAACCTCGGGGTTGGTGGACACTTCCTCGAAGCTCCCCTGAGCAAGGGTCTCACCGTGGTCGAGGCAGACCACGCGATCCGACACGTTGCGCACGACACCCATGTCGTGCTCGATCATGACGATGGTGAACCCCCACTCGCTGCGCAGCAAGCTGATCAACCCGGTCAGCTCCGCTGACTCCTTTGGGTTCATGCCGGCCACGGGCTCATCGAGCAGGATCAGCTTTGGTTGGGTCGCCATGGCGCGGGCGATCTCGAGACGACGCCGGTTGGCGTATGACAACACCGAAGCAGGCTGATCGAGTCGGTAGCCGACTAGACGACTGCCGAAGAAGCCCAGGATCTCGATTGCGCGTTCGCGGATCTCCTGTTCCTCCGATCGGAAGCCGGTGCTGTTGAGCAACGTTTTAAATACATTCGCATTGGTTCGGCAGTGCTGGCTCACCATGACGTTCTCAAGGATCGTCATGTTGGCAAACAGCCGAACGTTCTGGAATGTGCGGGCAATTCCGCGCTGGGTGACCTGGTTGGGGTCAAGACCAATCAACGACTGTCCTTCGAAATTGATTTCGCCACTGGTCGGAGCGACCATCCCCGAGATCATGTTGAAAAACGTCGTCTTACCGGCGCCGTTGGGGCCGATAACCCCAACGATCTCTCCCTCGTCGACATGGAAGTCAAGATCTTTCAGCGCGTGCAAACCTCCGAAAGTCACGCTCAGTTTGTTGATATCAAGCAAGCGGCTCACGATGCACCTCCAGTGGCCGGAGCCGGGCCATTTGCGGCGGCTTCCGTCTCCGATGCCGCCTCGTCTCTGTCGACCTCGCCGCGCAGCCAGGCATCTTGTAGGAACTCTTCTTGGTGAAGCTCGCGGCTGCGCCGAACGTTAGGTATGAGTCCCTCGGGTCGTTTCAGCATCATCCACACCAGCAAGGCTCCGTAGATGAGCAGTTTGTACTCGGAGAATTCCTGAAGCAGACCTGGCTGCTTGGGTCCCCCGAGCACGCCGACCAGCACGACTGACCCAGCGATGACCCCGAGGATGTTGCCCATGCCGCCGACGATCACGATTACCAGGATGATGATTGACACCAAGATGAGGAACGACGTCGGGAAGATTGAGCCGACCTTGGCGGCGAACACGGAGCCGGCAAACGAGGCCAGCACGGCACCCACGACGAAAGCCATCAGCTTGACGTTCACCGTGTTGATGCCCATCGCCTCAGCGACGCTCTCGTCTTCACGGATTGCCATCCAGGCACGTCCGAGGCGACTGTTCTCGAGGCGCCACGACACATAAATCGAGATCGCTGCGAGCACCAGCACTAGGTAGAAGACCGCCCGCGGGTCAGTGCCCTTCACCTGAGCGAAGCCGAAGTCGGCGGGCGGAATGTTAGTGATGCCCTGGGCGCCGTTGAACCAACCATTAAGCCAATCAGACAGAAAGAGCAAGCGGATGATCTCACCGAATCCAAGTGTCACGATCGCAAGGTAGTCTCCGCGCATACGGATGACTGGCGCACCGATGAACAAGCCGGCGAGGGCCGCCATCAGGATACTGATGCCGACTGCAATCAACCAGCCGAATCTGCCGTCGAGCACGGGCAGGAAATCGAAGTTCGGCCCCCGATTCGGCGACGTAAGAACGGCTGTGGTGTAGCCGCCGACCGCAAAAAACGCCACGTACCCCAGGTCAAGGATACCGGCCAGGCCGACCACGATATTGAGGCCGAGCGCGAGGAGCAGGAAGATACCGATGTTGGCGAGGAGCTCCTGGGTGATCTTGCCAGTGATCATGGGGAGGATGATTAGGAACGCCGCGGAGCCGCCGATGAGTAGTGCAGTCTGACGCGTGTGTGCCGCCCCGGTGCTCAGCTGGTAGGAACTGCGGGCCTTGCCCACTTGCCGACCGGCGCCCGCTGCTGACAACCCGGCCGAGAGAACAGCGAGCACAATAGCCGCCGTAACCGTGAGGCCGCCGGTGTTGGCGTAGAGGTTCTCGAGCGGCTCGAGCACATCGACAATGAAAGTTTCGAAGATCGCAAAACCGAGCACCGTAAGGGTGGCTGCGAGCAGAGGTTTTTTCACCTTCGACGGGAGCAGCCTCACCGCAGCCCCAAACGCTCCGAGGCCGGCGCCGATCAGCGGCCACAGCAGAAGACCGAACCCGATGCCGCGACCGAACGAGAGGAATTCGACGAGCTGCGGTGACCAGTTAACTAACGGATCGCGCAGGTCGAAGTTATCGACGAGCAGGACTAGGGCCGACAGCCCGAGGCCGCCGAACAGGCCGACCAAGCCACCCGCGACCACCTCGCCGACACCGCCGCCCTCGGATTCGATTCCTTCCAGCTCTACACGCTGGCTCATCATCCCACCCATGACGAGCGGGATCCAGAGCAGTGACAGGTAGCCGAGTGAGAAGATCGGGTCGATCAACATGCGCGGGTTAAGGCCGACCGGCATGCCGGCGAGGGCCAGGAACACCAGTGCAAGGGCAGTGACCCCTCCACGGCTGGCGACGAGTTTCATGTCGAGGTTCATGCCCGGTCCTCCGACGAGAGTCGCTCGCCGAACAAGCCGGTCGGCTTAACCAAGAGCACGAGGATGAGCAGGGTGAACGCCACGGCGTCGCGCAACTGCGACACGCCTTCAACGCCGAGGGGTTCGAGAATCATGAGTGGGCCGAGCGCCTCGGCGCCACCGAGCGACACACCACCGGCCATGGCGCCAGCGAGGTTTCCGACGCCACCGACAACGGCCGCAGTGAACGCCTTAATGCCGGGTAGGAAACCCGTGGTCGCAATGACCGAACGGAACAGGATCCCCCAGAGGATCCCGGCAATACCCGCCATTGCACCGCCGACGGCGAAGGTCGTGACGATGGTCTTGTTGACGTTGATACCCATCAGCGAGGCGATCTCTTTATCTTCAGCGACTGCGCGCATGGCCTTACCGGTCCTGGTGCGCTCAACGAAGTACCAGAGGCCTGCCATCGACACAGCCGCCACGATGATGACGAGCAGGCGCTTGACCTCGATATTTAGGAACGGGATTCGCTCCTCAAGCCAGTCGGGGTTTGACGGGTAGCCCTTAGCGCCCGGACCGAAGAGCAGGATCACAGCGTTCTGGATTACGAACGACACACCAATCGAGGTAATGAGCGGGATTAACCGGGGACTGTTCCGTAGGGGTCGATACGCGACTCGCTCCATAACGACGGCGGCAACCGTCGAGACAATCGTGCAAACCACCACAGTGAACAACAGCGCTGGAATGAAAGCTCCCCCTTCCCACCAGCCGTTGTCGTCCATCTTGGTCGAGACAATGAACCCGGTGAACGCTCCGAGCATGAACACTTCGCCATGGGCAAAGTTGATGAACCCGAGGACGCCGTAGACCATCGAATAGCCGAGCGCGATGAGTCCATACATTGCGCCTTGGCTAAGGCCTGCGACCACAAGGTCGCGATACTGGGCACCTGTGAGGCGCGTTGCGCCATCTTCCCCGTGCGCCCATACGGCGAAGGGATTACTGGGCGCGATCTGTTGGGCAAAGAAAGCGATGAGGCCGACAGCGATCAAGCCGAGGAGACCCCACTTCAAGACAGCGAGAAAGCGGTCGATATTGGTTTTGCCCGCACCTTTAGCGCGGACGGCAGCAGTCACGGTACGAAAACCCCCTGCAGGTCTTCCGAGCTCTTCAACGCGCTCGGAAGAGGAACGAATAGATGGGCGTGGGCCGGTCCCCCGACGGCCCACGGGGAGGCCTCCCGCCGGTGTCGGCGGGAGGCCTCCTCAGTGGTTGCTACTGAACGATGCGAGGAACGCTGGCGGTCAGGCCGGCGCGTACTCGAAGACGACGTTGGCCTTGGAGGCTTCGATGTCGTCAGCGCTCAGGTGCTGAATGATGGTGATCTTCTGCGACCCGCAGTCGCCGAAGTCGTCACAGCTAATTGAGCCAATGATGCCGCTGTAGCCGTTGATGCCGTTCAGGTATTCCCGGATACCAGCCCGACTGATGACGAGGTTGTCACCGTCGAGCACCGAGGCAGCCGTGATGGCATCGAGGAGCATCGTGGTCGCATCGTAGGAGTGGCCCCAGAAGGCAGCTGAGGGCGCCTCACCGAAGTCTGCCTCGTACTGAGCGAGGATCTCCTCGGCGTTGCGGCTGGTGCTCTGGTTGGTGTTGGTGCCGAAGCGGGTGTCGGGACCCGACATGTAAATGCCCTCCGACTGCTCCAGCTCGAGGAAGCCGTCGACCAGCAGGCCGTCAGCGGCCAGCAGGACGGTGTCTTCGAGACCCGACACACCAGGCGCTTGGTCGGCGATGAAGTCGCCAGCCGGCTGGAAGATCGGGAAGAACAGCGCCTCGGGCGAACCCGCTGCGATCTCGGTCAGGACCGGGACCATGTCGGTGTCTTCCTTAGCAACAGCCGTGAAACCGGTGACGGTACCACCCAGTTCCTCGAAGGCGTTTGTGAACGCTGCAGCCAAACCGTTCGTGTACGGGTCTCCATCATGGATCGCCGCAGCAGTGGTCAAACCGAGGTCGTTGTACACGAACTCAGCCATCGCCGCACCCTGGAACAGGTCGTTGTGCGCCGTGCGGTAGTAGCCGACGTTGTAGTTGTCACCAGCGTTGCCCTGCTGATCCGACGTGAGCGCCGGCGAGGTGTTCGACGGCGAGATCATCACCATGCCAGCCTCGCTGATCAGCGGAGCAGCAGCGGTGGCCGCACCCGAGCAGGAGGTGCCGATGACACCGATCACCTGCTCATCAGCAACGATGGTCTGAGCCGCAGCCTGACCACCATCAGCCGAGCACAAGTCGTCGAGACCCGCACCCGAAGTGACCTCGAAACCCTGGATGGGTCCGTAGTCAGCAACGGCCATCTCGACCGCACGCTGGTTCGGCACACCGAGGAAGGCCACATCGCCCGTGATGGCGTTCAGCGAACGGATCTGGACCTGATCGCCAGCAGCGACCGTGACCTCACCAAGTGAGCCGTCGCCGAGATGGTCTCCACCACCGGCGTCGGCATCGCCGGCGTCGGTGGAGTCTTCGGTAGACGGTTCGTCTGCGTCACCGCCGTCGTCGTCGCTGCCACACGCAGCTGCAACCATGGCGAGAGCCGACAGTGCAGCAAGGGTGCGTAGACCCTTCTTCCTGTTCGTCACTCTGTTCCTCCTAAATTGGAATCATGTTCACGGGATGACTCCCGTTGCCGTCATCGTCGACGACGAACAGGTACCGTACCGTAGTTCGGGGTGACACATCACCAAGACGGGCTGCGGCCTGTCATATTGTCATCCATGTGCCATCACACCGGCGATTCTCAACGCGTGCGGAACGACGTCGAGCGCGACCGGAAGGGGGCCGAGGAACTCGCCATCGGCCCACACATCGACTGAGCTGTCGCCATCGATTGTGACCGAGCGTCCGATCGCAACATCGACTTCGGGGTGGACGACGTGCCGACCCGAGAACACCGTCGGGAAGAGCCGCATGAATCGTCGGCGTGCAACCGCACCGATGTTGACGACATCGAGCATTCCGTCGACTGCGGTCGCGCTCGGGCAGATCTGCATTCCACCGCCGAAGTACGGGGTGTTACCGACCGAGAGCAGCGTCGTCGACTGGATGAACTCACTGCCGTCGACCCTCACCGCCACCGAAATCGTTCGCAGACGCGGCAGTTGCATAAGGGTCGCAGCGGTGTAGCGACTGCCGCCTCGAGGCCACCGATAAGCGTTGGCGCGCTCGGTCACGTCGCCGCTGAAGCCCAGCGTTGCGACGCTGCACACCCAACCGCGGGTGCTGCGGATCGCATCGACGGGACTCGGGTTGCCGAGGGCCACACCGACTCGATGTTCAAGGTCGCCTTCGAGCAGTCCAAGGGCGCGAGCAAAGTCGTTCCCTGTGCCGTGGGCCACGATGCCGAGTACCACGTCAGTCTCAGCCAACGCCTGCAGA
>Ga0213866_10001895_pt1 | contig 15218 bp, 14 predicted proteins | sample PICome_11_FD_160079 | JGI IMG/M metagenome (GOLD analysis project Ga0213866, IMG submission 160079) | Coastal seawater microbial communities near Pivers Island, North Carolina, United States - PICO284 | ecosystem: Environmental > Aquatic > Marine > Coastal | place: USA: North Carolina...
CGTATTAGTTCTGCTTTGCGTTTTGCTGTCCAGCGTTTGACTTCCGGTTCTTTCATCATGCCTTACTCCTTTAATGGAGCGACTATAGCATGTGCAGTTATTTACTGGGTCATTACATCAATAGGACCAGAGCCATTAGATACTCGAGGCTGAGATCAATCGACGATGACCGGTTTGGTCAACCAGAAACGGCACGAAATTTAAGGTAAGCATGTTATTTTTTTAGCTTAACTGCAGTTCCAAATACCATAATCTCAGAGGAACCATCCATAATAGTACTTGTCGTAAAACGAATACCAACAACGGCATCTGCTCCCTTTTCTTCAGCAGTTTTGATTAGACGTTTAAAAGCAACGTCTCGAGCATCAGCAAGCATTTCCGTGTAACCGTGAATTTCACCACCAACAATACTTTTTAAGCCAGCCATAATATCGCGACCCACATGCTTCGCTTGCACCACGTTTCCTGCCACTATGCCTACTACTTCTTCAATTTCTTTACCGGGAATGAACTCGGTAGTTGTATAAATCATAAATTCCCCCTCAGAACCCAATTTTAGTTACCTATCGATCTAACTCGGATTGTGGAGTCAAGATTATTGGATCTCTTGATTGTCATTGTGACTGTAAACTTTGAATACGCTTCGACTCTGCCTCTATCATGGAATAGAGTTCGGCCATGTTTTCCTGAACGCGCGCTATACCAACTTGACTACTTTGGGCCATCAAGGTCGGCATTTTTTCGAGCGTCTTCTTGCCAGTGTCTGTAGCATAAAAACCCCTGATCTCTCTGAGCTCATCGGCTGTAAAAGCCTCCGAATAAATTTTTAACAGTTCAGGCTTCATGCTTTCATAGCTCATATACTTACTAAAAAACGCCAGCATTACGCTCCGATATGGCGCCAGTGCCGGATCATGTTGTAGCTCAACATCAAGCATTTGAGAGATAGACTGCGCAAAAACTTCCTCCATATCTATCAGGTTCAACAGCTTCTCCGCCTCTTTCTCGGAAGCAGCATCAGCCGAGGATAAGGATGGCAGAAATAGAAATACTAGCACTAGAGGTATTTGGGAAATTTTCATTGTCACTCCGTTAATCTGTTAACTAATGTAATGCGCTCAGAGGGTTGTGGCCAAGAGTGCACTTGTAAAATTTGCTACAGGTCAAAAGTCGACCAAATAGCATATTTCTTGAAATACCAAAGCATCAATGGTGTTTCAATAATCAAATAAGTAATCAAAGTAAACCAAAACCAATTGGCTGTTGTGAAAAACATATTGAATTCTGTCGCGCTATTCCAGTAAAACAAACCAACAATAAACACTGCCGTAGCACTCGCAAGCAAGTCATTGATAATAATTTTATTAACATCGGAACCACAAAATTTTGGGTAGATCCAAAAATATGTGCTGGCAATTAGGATGACATTGAGTGCAACAACAAATAATTCGGGACTTTCCATATCTCTCACTTTTATTAAATCTAAAGTACCTTGCGCAATTCAGCCGGATACGCCTCTTTGACTTACTAAATAGCTGAATTAAAAATAGCAGATTTTTATAGCTTTTCAATTTTTTTATACAAAAAAAAATAGATAACATAAAGCAAGCAGAAGCATTCCCTTTCCAAGCAATGGGTTTAAATTGCTTTCCAATAACCTGATTTGACGGGAATCAATCGGAAGCCCCCCTTCAACCGTAGCTTAGCGTGAAAATAATCGTCTTTAAGTTATACTTGAATAACAAATACCCTCCCACAGGAGAATCTACAAGGAAATGCCTAAATTACTATTGTTACTGGGATTAATAGTCGCCGTCTGGTATTGGTGGTCCTACCAAAAGCGTCTGCCTCAAGCGCAGCGGCGCGGTTTTCTGTGGAAAAGCGGGTTTTGGGCAGTGTTGGGTATTTCCATCCTGCTGGTCTATACCGGCCGTATGCACTGGCTGGGGGCGGGTCTGGCCGCCCTGGTTCCATTAGTGAAAGGGTTGATTGCCCTGAGTTTTCGCGCCCTGCCCCTGGTACGGATACTGCGGCGATTTAAAACTACCCCCTCGCAATTTCGCACTCGGTCACTGGTGGTAACTATCAATTTCTCCAGCGGTCAGATGGATGGCGAAATACTGGTGGGGGAGCATGCTGGTAAACAGCTATCACAGCTATCCAATGAGCAATTGAAAGCATTTGCGGAGGAACTTAAGAGCAACGATCGAGAATCTTCTGTTCTGCTTCAGGCCTATCTGCTGCGCAGCGGCACTCAGGGTTTTCAGGGGGCAGAGGATTTCAAACCCGGTGGGTTTGCCGATTTGTCTAAGGATGAGGCCTACAGCGTGCTGGGATTGGAGCCCGGTGCCTCACAACAGGATATTATCAAGGCGCATAAGCGGCTGATGCAGCGATTGCATCCAGACCGTGGCGGCAGTGATTATCTGGCCGCTAAAATCAACTCGGCAAAGGATAAGCTGATTTAAATTCTCACAGAGGTTTTGATAATGGAGAATCAACCTAGGACCTATCAACTCCCCCAAGCCCTAGCGGCAATCAATGAAGATACCCTCAGATTGGGTTTTGATATGCCCTCTGAGTTAAACACCTGTCAATTGTTAAAAACGTTAGCCGCTAGCAAACCCAACGGCCGGTTGCTTGAGGTCGGAACGGGTACTGGTCTTTCCACAGCATGGTTGCTGATGGGAATGGATCATCAATCAACCCTGATTAGCTTGGATAGCGACTCTGAGGTACAGCAAATCGCTCGCAATCATCTGGGACAGGATCCACGGGTTGATTTTATCTGTACTGACGGCGAGCTTTGGTTGAACGATAATCAAGATCAAACTTTTGATATGATCTTTGCCGATGCTTGGCCGGGGAAGTTTGCACAGCTGGATAAGGCCTTAAATCTGTTGGCACTGGGTGGCATTTACATTATTGACGATTTGCTGCCTCAAGCTAACTGGCCCGAGGGACATGCACCCAAGGTACCCGCGCTGATGGAAGCTATTGAGGCCAAGAAGCAGTTTACCTCGGTGCGAATGTCTTGGGCCTCGGGGCTTATGCTGGTGACCAGGGTATCTTTGGATTGATCTTTGGGTCTGGCTGATTGGCTATTCACCAAGTCAAACCACGCAAACTGGGAAAAACAAAGCAACCCTGCACTAAACCGACGAGGATAAATGGTACAGCTTCGGTCAGTTTTTTACCCAATTGCTGAAACGATTTGATCCGTTCTTAGGAATACCAATTATCTTAATTAAGTAATCTACCACTCCATTGTCTAGCCCAACAGCAAAATGCCCACTACAATAGGGATCTGAGGTTTTTGGTAAATAAGTACTGCTGAACAATTCCCTGCAAATGATGTTATAGGTTATTCGATGTCGACAGACTCACCCACTATTCGCTTGACTAAACAGCTTATCTCCCGGCCGTCGGTGACGCCGGATGACGCCGGCTGCCAAGCGATAATGATTGAACGACTGGCCGCGATTGGCTTTGCTATCCAGCGGTTGCCCTTTGGGGATGTGGATAATTTCTGGGCTATTCGCGGCGATCAGGGACCTATTTTGTGCTTTGCGGGTCATACCGATGTAGTGCCCAGCGGACCCAATGATCACTGGCAGAGCCCACCTTTTGAGCCAACCATCACTGATGGCGTACTGTATGGACGCGGTGCGGCAGATATGAAGGGTTCACTGGCAGCTATGGTAGTAGCGGTTGAGTCCTTTGTGGCAGAGCATCCTGATCACTCTGGGCGGATTGCCTTTTTGATCACCAGTGATGAGGAAGGTATTGCCATCAATGGTACGGTAAAAGTTGTCGACTGGCTGCGCGAGCAACACATTATTCCCGACTACTGTCTAGTGGGTGAACCCTCAAGTACTAACCAATGTGGCGATGTGATTAAAAACGGACGCCGTGGCTCACTGGGTTTAAAAATAACCTTTAGAGGCAAGCAGGGCCATGTGGCCTACCCTCATCTGGCGGTTAACCCAATTCATAGCGCGGCCCCTGCCCTAACCGAATTGACATCTGAGGTCTGGGATAAAGGCAATAAATTCTTCCCTGCCACCAGCTTTCAAATTTCTAATATCAATGCCGGCACAGGTGTGACTAATGTAATACCTGGGCAACTCGAAGTGCTGGCAAATTTCCGCTTCTCGACTGAGGTGACCGAACAGCAACTCCGACAGCGCACTGAAGCTATTTTAGATCGTCATAATTTAAACTATGAGATCGATTGGAATCTCAGTGGTTCTCCCTTTCTGACTGCCGAGGGCAGTCTGGTAGAGGCCTGCGTGTCATCAATACGAGAGATCACTGGACTGGAAACAGAATTATCCACTGCCGGCGGCACATCCGATGGCCGCTTTATCGCCCCTCTGGGCACCCAGGTAGTTGAGCTGGGGCCAGTGAATGCCAGTATCCATCAGGTTGACGAGCATGTGAATGTGGAGCAGTTGGACAAGCTTGCCCTTATCTATCAGGGCGTTCTGGAGCAGCTACTGGCCTAGTGTGACAATTCATTAGCCGGGCAGTTTTTTCAGGGCATAGATATCAAAGCGCGTGGATTTTCCCTTGAGACTATAGCTGGGTTTGGCCGACGCCAGAAAGTCGGCGTGCGCTGGTCGCTTAACTACCACTCTGTACTTTGCCGCAGCTATTGACCTCTCTAGCAACTCGACGGAATCATCGTCGCTGCCGACAAGTCTATGGAAAGACTGCATAGCTTTTTTAACCTTGGCCGATTTTTTTCGCGGTGGAAACATAGGGTCTATATAGATTACATCGGGGCGATTGCCCTGCTCTATGGCATCTAGATAGCATCTGCTGTCGATTTTTAATAAGTTTATTCTATCAAGAATCGCTGCCAGTTGTGGGTCGCTCTCTGCTTCAGTTATCGCCCTGCTGAGACCATCTTCTAGAAGCTTATACACAATCGGATGACGCTCTAGCAATCTGAGCTGACATCCCAGAGTCGCTAGTACAAAGGCATCAGCTCCCATACCGGCAGTCAAGTCTAATACCAGCGGCGCAAACTTGCCGGAAACACCCACAGCTTTGGCGATCGCCTGACCATTACCGCCGCCATGGTACATTCTGTGGCGATTTGCACCTGAGGTGAAATCGCAGCGCACTGTGGTAGAGGTATGGCTCTCAATACATCGCAATGAGAGACCTTCAACACCAAAATGCAGAATAAAACCCAATGCAGCGTTTTCAACGCTAGGGTCAGACTCGAGTGTCATTAAGTGATTCGATAGGCTGTTATCCTGGACGACAGCAAGATTGAGTTCTTGCCCGGCCTGTTGGGCGGCCAATTCAAATTCTGCCCCTGTGTAGGCAATTGCGATGCTGATCATCTGAGAATTTAATCATATATACCCAGATCATGGCACTGTTGATCTATAAAACCATAAAGATCTTCCAAATAGATAATTTCAGCCTTTAACAGGCCGCACTATTTAACCTGCAAAAATAGGATTTTTTTCATCGATGCTATAGCCATGAAACAGAAATTTAGGATTGCATAGAATTTTTGCGCCATACTGGTGCATACAATTTTTTAGTGACAGGATTATGACAAAAAAGTGGATTTCCAAGGGTGGCAGTTTTCCACAATTCCTGTGGATAACTTTGTGGGAAACTAGCTGAGCAACTGTATTTAACCCTTAAATAGTGGGGGATTAATACAAATTGGTTATTTTTTAGCCAATAGAATAAGTTCAATAAAAACAATAGGTTACAAATTCTACAATGAAGAATCAACAGGTTACAGGCGATAGTTAAATATTATTTTAGAAAGTTAGAGTATCTGTGGAAAAATTTATAGCATTGGATAAAATAAGAAGATTCGCCTGCCATTTTTATGGCTATTCATGCAATAGAAATCGATAATAATTTTTGACCCAATTTATCAAAATAGTTCTAGGCACTTATTTCAAGCCAGTCAAATCCACTGTTTTGACAGGCATAGTGTATTTTTCCCATCCCCTTGTAAACCTTGCCCAATCGTTCTTGAACAAGGTTAAGATTATTGTTGGCCTGGCTGATATGAGCGATCACTATATGCTGGACTCGCTGCTGATCTATATGAGCAATTAATTCAGCGGTTTGATTATTGTTTAAATGTCCCTGTGAACTGGCAACACGCTGCTTTAAAAACTTTGGATAGTCACCTGCTGCCAGCAGGTCTTGATCATGGTTGGCCTCAATAATAAGCCCATCACAATCTCTGTAGCTGTCCTTAATATAGGTAGTTATTGAACCCGTATCGGTCAAAATGCCGAGCTTATACTTACCCGCGGATAAGATATACTGAACTGGTTCACAGGCGTCGTGAGGCACTGGAATTGGCATAATCTCCAGATCCCCAATAACAAAACTGGAATGACTGTCTATCAGCTCAATTGCTGTATAACTCTCTGTCGTCAAGCGGACTGCTCGCAGACAGCCCTGAGTTAGGTAAACTGGGATTGAATACTGCGAGGAAAACGCCATTACGCCCTTCCAGTGATCGCTGTGTTCGTGGGTTACCAGAATAGCACTGATTTCCTCGGGCGACTTGGAGAGCTTCTGCAATCGCCGCGTGGTCTCTTTAACGGAGAATCCACAGTCAATCATCAAACAGGTTTGTTTCCACTGGACAAGGGTGGCATTACCCTTACTGCCACTTCCTAGAGAAGCAAAGCGCATAGTGTTTTTCCCTTAGACATATCACCTGTAACCACTATATAGCAATTTAATTGCCACAGAGATCGGGCCATATTTGTTGGGGCTAACAATGATTTTTCATCTTAGACTTGATGACTAAATTTTACCATAAAGAAACTTAATAATAGATTCCATCCGCTTTGTAAGCCCCAAAGAAATAGAAGAAATTTACTTGGAATTGTTGATTGCAAATTTTCCAGAGTAATTCTATACGCAAATTTATAGGCGATGACAAAAACTTTGTCCTAATTTTAGACCACTGTTTTTCAGATAATAGTTAATTAGATTACAAGGAAGTAATCAAATGTTTAAGAAAAATACTCTTCAATTGTTGCTATTACTAAGCACAGTCATTAGCACATGTTTTCTCTCAGTTGCTCAAGTGCACGCGCTGAGCGGTGACGTGCATGCAAGAAGTTTAAATATACCTGGTCTAGGGTGGGCTGGACATGTCGGGTTAGAGGCCATGAACGGCAGGATACTAGAAATGCTTGATGGTAATCCAATTACTTCCGGTTGGGGATACGAATCTAATTTATTTAAGAATAACGATATGGATTTTAGGACTTCATCACAATATTGGGGTTCAAGATACTGGAAATACCTGTTTGACAATCAATTTTGGAGAATCTCAAATTACGTTCTTAGAAACGCAGATTATATAGAAGATATCGGCGCTGAGTATACCTTCACTGCTCGGCACCATCACCCTTACAATTACATAGATGAGAATAATAGACTTAGAGTCCAAACAGGGAAATATAGATGCGACACCTATATCTATTCGATGTACATGACGGGTGGTATTAGATTCCCTTTCTATACGATACTCCCAAGGAAAGTTTTCTACGCCTTCCCCGACATATCACATGGGTCATGGCCAAACAGGAAGTAGACAAACGCGCTTAATATACAAGCCACAGCCTTGCTTCTAGGACGAAGCGTAGTTGTGGCTTGTACATACGCATAGTTCAATAAGATTGGTCGAACGGAGCTCAAACCATGAATAAAAGATATATCACTTTAATTTCTTCTTTGTGCTTGATTGCAGTAGTTGGCCTGATAGCACTCTTCAACTATCTACCAAAACCACATCAGAAAGAAAATGAACTATTAGACAGTGTCTCTTTAGGAGAACTGTCTATTGATGACATCAAATTGAAAGATCTTTCATTGGGGATGAATAGGATGCCCGATCCAGATGATAAAAAAAGTACGGGGCTGAAAAAGAGTACAGCTCAGATCTTAGATGATTTGTATTTAAAAGGATTTACCTTCAATAAGATCAAAAATTTATATAACACCATATTATTAGAGGAGGATGAAGTTTCACTTAGAGAGTTGGTCATGACATTTTTTGAAAGTTTCTCAAAGGCATCTCTCACTTTAGATGAATATGACAAGGTTCAAGAGATGGCACTCGACTTAATTGACAATACTAAAACAAGGTCAATGGCAATAAGGCGTGCTGCTCAAATCCTTGACGAAAATCATATGGAGTCTATTTTCGATAATTATAGTTATGACCTTTCACAGAAGGATAAGCAAACTCTTGCTGGACAATATATGAACTTAAGACTCCTTAACGCAGTGAGTGAAACTGCTCATCCTGAGATGAAAACCCTGTATGAAAACTCAACATCACCTGAACAGCATAATAGAAAAATTAATCAAATGGCCAGTATGGTAAGTACAATTGATAAGGAGCGTGCAAAAAAGATTGCCGAACAAAATACAACTATTGAGAATAATGACTGGGATCAAAATGATGGAAACTTATACGACTTTATCCCGTGGCTAAGATCAAAGACGCTATTAATGCCTCCTTTAGAAGCTGAGAGGTTTTTGATCAATCAATTTACCGAGTCAGACATAGACTTTAAAAATGAGTTCTTTATTTCCGGGGTTGACTTACTAGATCAAATTCCAATCGAATATATTGCCAACTATATCGACTCACTAAATACAATCTACTTAAACGCTTTATATGGCCAAAGACCATTTAGGGAATTCGAGATTTCTGGGATATTGAATCTATTCCGATCAGTGATGAAAAAAAGTCAAAATAATCAGCTCAAATTACTAATAGACAAAAAAATTAAAACTGGCATTGGAACATACCCAACCTATGTTGGCGGAATATTAGCACTCGAAATGATCAGAGACGAGAATATTTATATTCATGAGAATGGGTTTGATATAGGAGATTACCTACCTGAAAATAAAGGTAGTGAGCCTTTTGATAAAGGCGAAATAGAAGAATTATTTTAGAGTCCTTGAAAGCCGCGAGTCTCGACTCCGCATACTGTCATTTAGTGTATCCTGGACCTGATTTGTGCAATATGTGGTCGCCCTAAAATCAGCAGAAACAACTCTGACTGCATTTTACGAGGGTTTTACTGCCACTCACTAGAGAAGTAAATCGCATTTTCTTGATCTGCAATTAAGTCATATTGTTGCGCAGTACAGTCAGCAGCTTAAGCAGAGTCGGCTTATCCACACTGCCACCATTGACATCCACAATCCTGACTTCGGTGTTGGCGCCAACTGTCTGCACTAAGATTTGGAAATTGGCGTCAATCGTCTCCTGTTCTTCTGCCTTACCGCCAAACCAACTGGCAAAAAATCCCTGTTCGTCGCCCTCTTCAAGTTCACCGTAGTTGACCATCAATAGGCCGTCATTGCGGTTTTTATCAACTGTGGTAAACCCACCTCGAGATGCAGAGTAATCCACCGATGCCCAAGTGCGATCAAAGGCCAACTTGACTAGCAGATAGGGGTCGGCCACCTGAGGGTTGACCACATCGACCTTGGACTCGCCACCTATCTCTTGCGCTAACAAAGAGACTGAGGAGTAGTCTGGCTCGGCAGCCAGTTGATTGGCCAACAGGGATAGCATATCACTTTCCCGCATATCACTATTTGATTGATCGGGCCAAGTACTGCCCTCCTCCTCACCTCTGGGAACCTGATGGTGCAAGACTGAAATCTCTGTGCTGTTTATTTGCACACCGGGAGAGATGGAAAAACGGAATCTATGGGTATTTTCATCATCCGATTGAAAATTGAGCCATATGGTTTCAATCAGCCCTTCAGAGCCTTCAGCTCGCGCTGCAGGTATTCCATTTCTATTCAGACCATTGCGAATACGCGGCCACAATTCGCTGGGGAAATTGTTCACCAAAATCCAGCGCTGATCGCCAATACTCTGTATCTTAACCATTTGCTCAAAGGTATTGACAGAGATCGGCTGAGGTCGGGGAACTTCAAAGCTGGCTGACAATTCGGTTTGAGATTTGATCTGGGGAATCGGGTAGGCCTGACCCAGCTTTATATTGTCCAACTCAGCCGGTATAACAGTGGGCTCGGTTTCCTGTGCCGCCAAGTAATCTTGACCTCGATCGCGAATTCCCAACCAGCCACAACCAGTCAGGTTGATAATCAAACTGACTGAAAGACTTAATTTTATAAAGTTCATACCCCTATCCATAACTGCTTTATAGTTACTATACCCTTGCGATAATTACTTAAATCAAACCCAGCGTCTCGATCGCCGCCACCACTTCGACCTGATTTTTCTCTGATAGTTGCGTCATTGGCAATCTAATTGCGTCCTCAATCAAACCCATTTTGCTCAGCGCCCATTTTGCGGGAATTGGATTGGACTCGACAAACATGGCGTTGTGAAGGGGAAGCAATGTCTGATCAATGGCCAGCGCCGTATCTCGATCCCCCTCAAGGGCAGCTGCACACAACTGCGCCATTAGTTTTGGTGCCACATTGGCAGTCACTGAGATATCTCCCTGCCCACCCAGCAATATTAGTTCTCGTGCAGTGAAATCGTCTCCCGAGTAGACCGCAAAATCATCTGAGGTCTGAGCAATAAGTGTCGCAGCTCGCTGAAGATCTCCTGTTGCCTCTTTAACGCCTACAATGTTGTCAATGGCACTTAACCTGACAACTGTCTCCGACTGCATATCACAGGCAGTTCGGCCGGGCACATTGTAGAGAATCTGGGCAATATCTACAGCTTCAGCAATCGCTTTGTAATGCAGGTAGAGGCCTTCTTGGGTGGGCTTGTTGTAATAGGGGGTAACCAGCAGACAGGCATCGGCGCCCAATTTCTGAGCGGCTCGGGTCAATTCTATGGCTTCTCTGGTACAGTTTGCACCGGTGCCCGCAATCACTGGGATGCGGCCATTTGACTGGGTTACAACCCTGCCTATCACCGAACTGTGCTCTTCCACATCCAGCGTAGCTGATTCACCAGTGGTGCCCACAGCAACGATGGCATCGGTCCCCTGTTCTATATGCCACTCGACCAGCCTATCCAATGCTGACCAGTCAATTTCTGTGGTGCCCTCATGCATTGGAGTGACCAGCGCGACTAGGCTTCCAGTAATCATTTGCACTCCTCGAGGAATAAATCTGGTGACTTAAATATGTTCAAAGCAGACCGAAAAGGTCGGACAACAAAGTATAACACTTTATTTTATCTTCCTTTTGCTATCAGCCGAAAAATTGTAGACAGCTGGCTCTCCAGAGGGACGATTTTTAAATCGACGGTGGGCCCAGAGGTATTGCTCTGGAGCAACCGCAATTAGCTTTTCAATAATCTGATTAATTCTCGTAGCATCGGCTAAATCATCACCAGTTGGGAAATTATTCAAAGGGGGATGTACCCTTATATGGTAACCCTTTCCTCCAGGCAATCGTTGGCAGCTAAAGGGAACAACTGCAGCGTTAGTTTTTCTGGCAAACCTAGCCGTGGTGTAAACGGTCGCCGCCGGTACACCAAAAAAAGGGGCAAAAAGACCCTGTCTGATTCCGTAATCATGATCGGGCAGATACCAGAGATTGCGACCAGATTTTAAGCTTTTAACTGTTTCTCTAACATTGTCGCGCTTTAGGAGTCTGCTGCCCTCTATCACATTGGCTAAGCGGCCTCTGACCTGTAAAAACTCATAAACTGGATTGTTGTGGGCGCGATACATGGCATCTAACTGCAATCTACTGCTCAGTGCAGCGCCGCTTATTTCTATGGTGGTATGATGGATGCCGAGCATAATCACGCCTCGATCATCTAAGCCCGCCAAATGCTCTAATCCTTCAAAGTGCAGCAACTTCTGCAATCGCGCTTTGGGCCACCACCAGGCCATACCCACTTCCATCAGCGCGATTCCCATACTGACAAAATTCTCTTTGAGCAGCTGGCTTTGAGCATGACTGTCGAGCTCGGAAAAGCAGAGTTGTATATTGGTCAGCGCAATCTGCTTGCGGCGGGTGGGAAGTTTGTAAAGCAACAAACCCAGACCAGCACCCATGATCAATAAAACGCGATAAGGCAACAGGGTGATCAAATACCATAGCGCAAACCACAGCCAGGTTATCCATAAGCGCGGATGAAATAGCTGCAAGGTCAACGGCGATTGGGTTGGCATAGTAGTGACGGGCAACAGCACTAAGACAGATTTGTGATCTCTACTTCTGGATTGATATCAGCCTGATAGTCGACGCCCTCTATCTCGAAGCCAAACAGGTTTAAGAATTCCTTTTTATAACTCTCCAAATCAGCGTATTCAGGGAGATTTTCATCGCTGATTGCTGTCCAGTTTTCGGCTATCACATCTTGAATAGCTGCATCCATTTCCAAATCATCGACCCGCAGACGGCCGGCCTCATCGAGCCTTGGATTCTGGTTGAAGAGACATTCGCTAAAGAGACGATAGAGCTGCTCAATACAGCCCTCATGGATATTGGCACGTTTCATTTGTTTAAACAACATAGCCAGATAAAGCGGCATAATTGGAATTGCTGAACTAGCTTGCGTAACCACCGCTTTTAATACCGAGACTCTGGCATCTCCGCCCTTGGCTGCAAGCTTATCGCGAATGGCCAAAACCTTTTTATCCAGATCCTTTTTAGCCTGACCTATGGTGCCATCCCAGTAGAGATCCCAGGTTATCTTTTCGCCAATGTAGGTAAAGGCGGTGGTTTTGGCGCCCTCGGCGAGAACTCCGGCACTGTCCAGCGCATCTATCCACATCTGCCAGTCCTCGCCACCCATCACAGCAACCGTATCATCAATCTCCTGTTGGGTAGCGGCCTCAAGGCTAAACTCTTGAATTTGCTCTTTGTCTGTATTGACTCCCAGCATAGTCACATCCTTACCCACCGGCTTGAGGGTCGAATTAAAGACCTCCCCAGTTTCAGGATGTTGGCGTCGAGGGGCAGCCAAGCTATAGATAACCAGATCCACCTGACCCAGATCCTGTTTGATAATATCAATGGTCTGCTGCTTTACCTCATTGGAGAAGGCATCGCCGTTAATACTCTTGGCATAGAGACCTTCGCGGTCGACAAATTTATGGAATGCGGCACTGTTGTACCATCCCGCAGTGCCCGGCTTGCGCTCGCTGCCGGGTTTTTCAAAGAAAATTCCCAATGTAGAGGCGCCGCCACCAAAGGCCGCCGCTATACGCGCTGCAAGACCGTAGCCCGTAGATGACCCTACCACCAGCACACGCTTAGGAATATTCAGGGTCGGCTGGGATTTTATGTAGTTAATTTGGTTTAGGACATTGGCTTCACAACCTGTAGGGTGCGTAGTAATACACATAAAGCCGCGAACGCGGGGCTTAATTATCATTTGAGTGACTCCAGTTATTCTCTGTAACTTGGTTATAAATCGATAGGCGTATAATACCTTAAATGGTAGTTAATTGAGCACCTGTCACTAGCTTAATTAACACAGAATTGGAATTTCAATTTTAGCTAATCACAAAAGCCTGTAGCTATCGTATGATAATAGTGATCATATAGAATTTTCATGCTGTTCAATTATGCCGCCTACAGATTCCAATCAGCCTATCAGTAATCCCTTTATTCGCAGAGAATTTCTCGAGGCACTGGATAAAAGCGGCAGCACCACCGCCGATACCGGTACCGGCTGGGAGCCCATGCATATACAGCTAGATCAGGATGATGGCGAGCTGTTTATGCCACTGTATTTGAAACACCACAGCATGGGCGAATACGTTTTTGATTACGCCTGGGCTGACGCCTATCTCCGTCATGGGCTTAATTACTATCCAAAATTAGTCACAGCTATTCCTTTTACTCCCTCCACCGGCCCTAGAGTAGCCTATTCGGGTCATCTGCAATCCCAGCATTGCGAGCAACTATTTGAGACTGTGCTTGAGCAGGCAGAGCGCACTCAGGCCTCCAGCTGGCATCTCCTGTTCCCCGATCAACAACAACTGGCGCTATTTGAAGATCCGCGACTACTTCACCGCCGTGGTGTTCAATACCATTGGTTTAACCGCGGCTACTCGGAATTTGCCGACTTTACTGGCGCAATGACATCCCGCAAACGCAAAATGATCCGCAAGGAGCGAGAGGCGCTAGCAGCACAGGGCATTGAAACTGACGTACAGGTGGGCAGTGAGATTAAGACAGAGGTATGGGAGTTATTTTATTACCTCTATCAGCGCACCTATGCCAAGCGCAATGGCACTAGGGGTTATTTAACCGAGAATTTTTTTCAGCAAATCGGCAAATCCATGCCCGAGCAAATTGCTATGGCAGTTGCCTATCAAAACGCCCGTCCAATCGCCTGTGCCCTGTATTTTTTTGACCGTGAAACGCTCTATGGACGCTACTGGGGCAGTGTAGAAGAATATCAGTTTTTGCACTTTGAGCTGTGCTACTACTGTGGGATAGAGTTTGCGCTCTCCAGAGACCTTAAAAGGTATGATGCCGGCGCTCAGGGAGAACACAAGATAGTGCGGGGGTTTGAGCCGGTTATAACCTCTTCATTGCATTGGATTAGGCATCCTGAGTTTAGAAGTGCAATTGAGCGCTTCCTTGAGGAGGAAACATCCATGATTGATGCTCATATAGAGCAGGCCAGACAACTATTGCCCTACAAAAGTGGCTATTGACCACTTGCCAAAGAGCATTTCATTTATCTAAAAACCCTTAAAAAATACCACGGCGAAAGTCTCTGCCGGTAAACTATTGGATAGACGAAACTAGCTTTTCATGGAAAACCTGATAATCAAAATCATAATCAATATCAGTCAACGTTGTTCCAGGTAAAGAAATAGGGAAATTTATGGATGTCAAGTCTACATCAGCCAAATCTGAGAGAAAATCAGCCGGCACCTTCATTTTCTTATCGCCACCGCTAAATGAGAAATGCTTGTAAAGGCTGTTGCGCACTATAACCATCTGATGGTCAAAATCGATCATTATATATTGACCATTGAGGCCAACGGCGTAATAAACCGTCTTCGATGGTTGATCTACGGGAGAAAAACTCCAGAACTGCAAACCATAACCTGTGTTGTATTGCTTATTATTATCAGTCTGAACGATCTGGGCATTAATGCCTTTGATTGCCTCCATGTATTGCGTTGGGATGATTTGCTCACCATCCCAGAGTCCATTATTTAAAATTAACTGTCCAAACTTGGCAAAATCTCTCGAAGTGGCATCTAAACAGCAAT
>Ga0213866_10001897_pt1 | contig 15212 bp, 10 predicted proteins | sample PICome_11_FD_160079 | JGI IMG/M metagenome (GOLD analysis project Ga0213866, IMG submission 160079) | Coastal seawater microbial communities near Pivers Island, North Carolina, United States - PICO284 | ecosystem: Environmental > Aquatic > Marine > Coastal | place: USA: North Carolina...
AGGGTTGTTCAGCGGTAGATCTAACTTTAAAAGAGGGCGTGGAAAAAACGCTAATGGAAAAAATACCGGAGCTAAAAGGGGTCAGGGATGTTACTGACCATACCGATACCTCTAATGCTTATATGTAGGTGTCTGCATTAAGATTTTCTTGATCTAGTTTCATGTTGTTCTGTTTTTAATTTTATTTCTAAAAAAAAGAGCCCGCTGATGCGGGCTCTTGGGTTTAATAGCAGTCTGTTTTGTTCTAGCTAACTTCAACAATCTGCTCTGCTGCAATCACCTTGCCTTGCTCGGCAGACTTCTGAAATGATTCAATCTGATCAAAATTCATATAGCGATAGATTTCATCGGCCATGGAATCAATCTTGCCGGCGTACTGGTGATATTCCTCGGGGGTAGGTAGTTTACCCAAAATACCGCCCACTGAAGCCAGTTCAGCAGATGTCAGGTAAACATTGGCACCATCACCCAGACGGTTGGGGAAGTTGCGGGTGGAGGTCGAGAGGACTGTAGCTCCTGCCAAAACCCGTGCTTGGTTACCCATACACAGTGAACAACCGGGCATCTCGGTACGCGCGCCTACTTTGCCGTAGACATTGTAATAACCTTCTTCCATTAGCGTGTGAGCATCCATTCGGGTAGGTGGGCAGATCCAAAATCTGGAGTCCACGGAACCCGCTTCATCCAATAGCTTGCCAGCGGCGCGGAAATGACCAATATTAGTCATACAGGAACCGATAAAGACTTCGTCTACCTCATCGCCAGCGACTTCGGATAATAGCTTGGCATCGTCTGGATCATTGGGGCAGCAAACGATTGGCTCATTAATTTCCGCCAGATCAATTTCAATAACCGCCGCATATTCAGCATCGGCATCGGCTGACATCAGGGTTGGATTTTCCAGCCACTCTTCCATTTTGCGCACTCGGCGCTCGAGGGTACGAACATCACCGTAGCCCTCGGCAATCATCCAGCGCAGCAGGGTGATATTGGAGCGCAGGTATTCGCTGACGGAATCTTCGCTGAGTTTAATGGTACAGCCAGCGGCGGAGCGTTCAGCGGAGGCATCAGATAACTCAAAGGCTTGCTCTACAGTCAGGCTTTCAATGCCTTCACCTTCAATTTCAAGAATTCGGCCAGAGAAGAAGTTCTTTTTACCCTTTTTCTCGACGGTGAGTAAGCCCTGCTTAATGGCGTAATAGGGGATGGCATGCACCAGATCGCGCAGGGTTATCCCTGGTTGCATTTCACCTTTGAAGCGCACCAGAACTGACTCAGGCATATCCAATGGCATAACACCCGTGGCTGCAGCAAAGGCAACTAGGCCGGAGCCGCCGGGGAAGGAAATACCCATGGGGAAGCGCGTGTGAGAGTCACCACCGGTGCCCACGGTGTCAGGTAGGAGCATACGGTTGAGCCAGCTATGGATAATGCCATCACCGGGGCGCAGAGAAACGCCGCCGCGGTTCATAATAAAATCGGGGAGGTTGTGCTGGGTATCTATATCCACGGGTTTGGGATAAGCAGCGGTGTGACAGAACGACTGCATCACCAAATCTGCTGAGAAACCCAGGCAAGCGAGATCTTTGAGTTCGTCGCGTGTCATAGGGCCAGTGGTGTCCTGAGAGCCTACAGTAGTCATTTTGGGTTCACAGTAGGTGCCAGGTCTAACGCCGTCAACACCACAGGCCTTACCTACCATTTTTTGCGCCAAGGTGTAACCCGCTGAAGAGCTTTCGGGCACTTCGGGCTTGCGGAATACCTCGGAGGGAGGCAGACCCATATGTTCTCTGGCTCTTTGGGTTAATCCGCGGCCAACAATTAAATTGATTCGACCATCGGCTTGAACTTCATCCAGAATTACGTCAGATTTATGTTCAAATTCACAGATGACGTCGCCGGCCTCATTGAGTATCTTGCCGTCGTAGGGGCGAATATCGATTATGTCACCGTAGTGAATATCGTCCACAGGTGCTTCAAATACCAGTGCTCCTGCATCTTCCATGGTGTTAAAAAAGATTGGTGCCACTTTGCTGCCGATACAGATACCACCGGAACGCTTATTGGGCACGCCGGGCATATCTTCACCAAAAAACCACAACACAGAGTTGGTTGCAGACTTTCGAGAAGAGCCAGTACCAACCACATCACCCACAAATGCCACTGGAAGCCCTTTGGCTTTTATCTCATCAATCTGAGACATAGGACCAGTCACGCCATGCTCTTCAGGGTTTAAGCCATCTCTGGTCATCTTATACATGGCTTTGGCGTGCAGAGGGATATCGGGACGAGACCAAGCGTCTTGAGCTGGGGATAAATCATCGGTATTGGTTTCACCGGTGGCTTTGAATACCACCGCTTTAATACTTTGGGGCACGGCATCATTGCTGGTAAACCACTCAGCTTCAGCCCAGGATTGCATCACAGAGAGCGCCTTTGCATTACCAGAATCGGCTTTTTCGGCAACATCGTGAAATGCATCAAATACTAGGATGGTGGATTTCAACTCTGTGGCCGCTAGTCCAGCCAAGTCGGCGTCATCAAGCAATTCAACTAAAGTAGCTACGTTGTAGCCGCCGTGCATATTGCCCAATAACTGGACAGCAGCGGGGCGATCAATCAATGGTGATGTAGCTTCCCCTTTAGCGATGGCGCTTAGAAAGCTGGCTTTGACGTAAGCGGCTTCATCCACCCCGGGTGGAACTCGGTTGGCAATTAAGTCCAACAGAAACGCTTCTTCACCTGTTGGCGGTTGTTTGAGAAGCTCTACTAATTCGGAGGTCCATTCAGGAGTCAGAGGTTTGGGGGGTACGCCTTGAGACTGGCGCTCTTCAACATGAATACGATAGGCTTCTAACACAGGAATATCCTTTATATACAGTAGTTTGCAGTTGGATTGTAATTTTAACTCAAGCCGAGTTAACAGATAAGTCAAATTGTAAGTCAGTTGGTAGTTTTTTTACAGAAGCAAAGCTGATATTCGCTATAATAAAAAGAGTTCGCAGGCTATTTCTGACGGCAGAAAGTGTCATTTGGTTTATACTGCAATCCCTTTTATTCTAGGTTGGAATTCTAATCTATGGACGAATTGCTACAAGAGATTGATAAATTCTTGCCCTGTAAAACACCGGATTTATGGCTTCAAAATGCCGTCGAAAATCCTGAGTTAATGCTAATTGATCATGCCAACTGTGAAAAAAAAGCTGCCAGTACCGCAGTCAACCTGACGTTCCGCTATATTGATAATTTCGATTTGTTAAACAAGATGTCCAGATTGGCGCGAGAGGAAATGCGTCATTTTGAGCAGGTTATAGCGATTATGAAACGCCGTGGCATTGTCTATCGACAGATTTCAGCATCACGCTATGCCGAGGGCCTGCGCGCCTTAGTACGAGCCAATGAGCCTGACAAACTGGTGGATATTCTGCTAGTGGGGGCGTTAATCGAAGCCCGTTCCTGCGAGCGTTTTGCTAGATTGGCACCCCTGTTAGATGCCGAGCTAGAGTCTTTTTACCTATCGCTGTTAAAGTCTGAGGGTCGTCATTATCGCGATTATTTGGCCTTGGCGGCGGCAGTTGAAGACAGGGAGCTGATAGATAGGCGACTAACAGTGCTCTCCGAGCGCGAGCGCGAGTTGATCTTATCGCCGGACAGCGAATTTAGATTTCATTCGGGGCCAGTAGCCTAGTTGTCGGCGAAGTGAGTTAATCAAGGTGGAAAATCAACGCGGCGAGCTAACTGTTGCAGTCAATCTCGCCGCGAGTGTTTGATGGTTAGCGTTGGTCTATGGGTAGGTAATCCCGTGAGTCTGCCCCAGTGTAAAGTTGGCGGGGTCGACCAATTCTATAGGGATTGGTAATCATCTCATTCCAATGGGATATCCAGCCAACAGTTCGTCCTGTGGCAAAAATAACCGTGAACATCTCTACCGGTATGCCCAGAGCTTTGAGAATAATGCCAGAATAGAAGTCCACATTGGGGTAGAGCTTCTTACTGACAAAATACTCATCTTCCAGGGCGATTTTCTCGAGCTTTTTAGCGAGGCGGAATAATGGATCATTCTCCAGACCGAGTACCTCGAGCACTTCGTTACAGCTCTCTCGCATCACTGTTGCTCGCGGATCGTAGTTTTTGTAGACGCGGTGTCCAAAGCCCATCAGACGGAACGGATCATCTTTATCCTTGGCTTTGGCAATAAACTTTTCGATATTCTTTTCATCGCCAATTTGATTGAGCATTACTAACACCGCCTCGTTGGCGCCACCGTGGGCTGGTCCCCACAGCGCTGCGATGCCAGCGGCAATACAGGAGAATGGGTTAGCACCCGATGAGCCAGCTAGGCGGACTGTTGATGTTGAGGCATTTTGCTCATGATCAGCATGCAGAAGGAAGATGCGGTCCATTGCTCTGGCAATCGCCGGCTCAATTTTGTAGTCCTCACAGGGCGTGCCAAACATCATATGCAGAAAGTTTTCTGAATAGGAGAGAGAGTTGTCTGGGTACATGTAGGGCTGGCCAGTAAAGTGCTTGTGGCACATAGCGGCAATGGTTGGCATTTTGGCGATCAGTCGATGGGCTGAAATTCTGCGGTGACTCTCGTCAGTAATATCCAGCGAGTCATGGTAAAACGACGACATAGCGCCTACCACGCCACACAGCATTGCCATTGGATGCGCATCGTGGCGGAATCCACTTAGGAAGTGCTCAATCGAGCGATTCACCATAGTGTGGTACTTGATGGTGTTTTCAAAATCATTTTTCTGTTGTTCGGTGGGCAAATGGCCCTCAAGCAGAAGATAACAGGTCTCTAGGTAGTCAGATTTTTCAGCAAGCTGTTCGATGGGATAGCCGCGATGAAGAAGGACTCCTTTAGCCCCGTCGATATAGGTGATATCTGATCGGCAAGCGGCTGTAGCAGAGAAGCCGGGATCGTAGGTGAAGTAGCCATGGCCTCCTAGGGAGCCAATATCAATAACATCTTGTCCTCTGGTGCCCTTGTGAACGGGAAGTTCAATGGGAGTTCCACCATCAACTGTAAGCGTTGCTTTGCGATCAGTCATGCACAATCCTCGAGAAATACTGGTAGTGTGGGTGATTAGGCTTCGATCGCCACTATAATTGCTGAGACTAAATTGTCAATATACAAGTGGCCACAAGCCGACATCCTGTGAGTTTACACCAAGGTTTGTATTGATTAGATCAATGACCGTTATAAGCAGGTATATTAACCGCAGAGGTAGCTCAAAGGGGGATTCTTCGACCCTGCACCTTGCGCTATAGAGATTTAAATCACTATAATGTGCGGCCATCAAGGGTCGCTCTACTGGACTCTCAGCCCGCACTGAAAACTGGGCTCATTCAACTTCCGCCGTTTTTCGGAATCTCTTATTTGAGGAGTTCGTCTGTTGTGAATAAGAAAAGACCAGTCAACTTAGATATTGGCACTATCAAGCTGCCGATCACTTCGTACGTTTCTATACTGCACCGCGCTTCTGGTGTGATCCTGTTTTTTGCTGTTGCAGTACTTCTATTCATGCTGGAAACCAGTTTGAAGTCGGAGCAGAGCTTCGAGTCCCTCAGAGCCTGGTTCGCGAATCCAGTGCTGCAGTTTGTTATCTGGGGATGTCTGGCTGCACTTGCCTATCATGCAATTGCCGGTCTGCGGCATCTAATTATGGATTTTGGTTTTGGTGAGGATAGCTTTGAAGTTGGTCAACGCACTGCCTGGATCGCAGCAGTTGTGGCCACTGTAACTATTCTGGCAATCACATTATGGGTATTTTTATGGTAACTACAGTGACAAGCTTGGGCCGCAGCGGCCTATCCGACTGGCTGATTCAGCGGGTTTCTGCGCTGGTAATGACTGCCTACCTAGTCTTTATGGTGGGTTATTTTGCGATCAATCAAGATCTAAGCTACCAGCAGTGGGCAAGTCTTCATCAGGCTCTGCCAATGCGCATATTCAGTCTGGTGACGCTTTTAGCTATAGCAGCTCACGCTTGGATCGGCATGTGGTGTGTTCTCACTGACTATATAACCGTGCGCCTGATAGGACCAAAAGCGACAGCAATCCGTATGTCCTCTCAGTTAATTATGATCTCCATCTCACTTTTCTACGTGATTTGGGCAATAGATATACTCTGGGGAATCTAAGCAGATGGCAACTATTAGAACGATGAATTTTGATGCGGTGATTGTCGGCGGAGGCGGGTCGGGAATGCGCGCCGCTTTGCAGCTTGCCCAGTCCGGTTACAAGACTGCTGTTATCACGAAGGTTTTCCCCACCAGATCGCATACAGTTTCCGCCCAGGGGGGTATAACCTGTGCTATTGCCAGTGACGATCCCAATGATCAATGGCAGTGGCATATGTACGATACCATCAAAGGCTCTGATTATATTGGTGATCAGGCCGCCATTGAGTACATGTGTAAGACAGGGCCTGAAGCGGTATTTGAATTAGAGCATATGGGCTTGCCCTTTTCGAGAACCGAGAATGGGCGAATTTATCAGCGACCCTTTGGCGGACAGTCAAAAGATTACGGTTCCGGTGGTCAGGCTGCGCGAACCTGTGCCGCTGCCGACCGCACAGGTCACGCTCTTTTGCACACTCTCTATCAAGGCAATCTCAAAAACAAAACGGTCTTTCTCAATGAGTGGTTTGCCGTTGATCTGGTCAAAAATGCTGACAACGCTGTGGTTGGTGTTATTGCTATCGACATAGAGACTGGTGAAACCGTTTATGTGAAATCCAAAGCCACGGTTTTCGCAACTGGTGGTGCCGGTCGCATCTATGCGTCCACGACCAATGCGCATATCTGTACTGGAGACGGTATTGGCATGGCGCTGCGAGCAGGCGTACCCATGCAGGATATGGAGATGTGGCAATTCCACCCCACCGGTATTCACGGTGCCGGCACGTTGGTGACCGAGGGTTGTCGCGGTGAGGGCGGCTACTTGGTCAATAAAGATGGTGAGCGCTTTATGGAGCGCTATGCACCCAATGCCAAGGATCTAGCCGGCCGCGATGTAGTGGCCCGCTCGATGATTTTAGAGATATTGGAAGGTCGAGGCTGTGGAGAAAACGGCGACCATGTGTTCCTCAAGCTGGATCATTTGGGTGAGGAGACCCTGAATGCTAAACTGCCGGGGATTCTTGAGCTCTCGCGAACCTTTGCACATGCCGATCCCGTGGTTGAGCCGATCCCAGTGGTGCCAACCTGTCACTATATGATGGGTGGTATTCCAACTAACATTGACGGTCAGGCGCTGACGATCGATGCCGAGGGCAATGATCAGGTGGTCGAGGGCTTCTACGCCTGTGGTGAAGCCGCCTGTGTCTCCGTGCATGGCGCAAACCGCCTGGGCGGAAACTCTCTGTTGGATCTTGTAGTATTTGGTCGCGCTTCAGGTATGTTTATTGAGAAGCAATTGCGTGAAGGTATCGATCTTAAAGATGCTTCGGACGAAGATATTGAAAGAGCCATGGCTGGACTCAATCGCCTCAATCAATCCGAAGGTGGAGAGAGTGCGCCTGCACTGCGTGCTGAGTTGCAGACAATCATGCAAAATTATTTCGGTGTTTTCCGGCGTGGCGACTACATGAAGGAGGGTATTGAAAAGCTCAAAGCACTGCGTCCCCGCATTGAAAATGTCGCGCTTAATGACAAGAGTAATGCCTTTAATACCGCGCGGATTGAGGCATTGGAGTTGCAGAATTTACTCGAAGTTGCTGAAGCTACAGCTATAGCGGCTGAGGGTCGCACCGAGAGTCGTGGTGCCCATGCCCGAGAAGATTATCAAGACCGTGACGATGAAAATTGGCTCTGCCACTCTATTTACTACCCAGAGAACCAGAGTCTTGGAAAGCGCGGCGTCAATTTCGCACCACAAACGCGTGAAGCGTTCGAACCCAAAGTGCGAACCTACTAAATTCAGAGGTGAAATAATCGATGTTACAAGTTAGTGTCTATCGCTATAACCCAGAAGTTGATTCAGAGCCCTATATGCAGGACTTTGCTGTGGATACCCAGGGCAAAGACTTGATGGTGTTGGATGTCCTTGAGAAACTCAAAGCAGAGGATCCGACTTTGGTATTTCGTAGATCCTGCCGCGAGGGCGTATGCGGCTCCGACGGCGTAAATATCTCTGGCAAAAACGGTCTTGCTTGTATCACACCACTCTCCGAAGCGGTAAAAAATAACAAGCTGGTTATTAGGCCACTGCCGGGTTTGCCTGTTATCAGGGATCTGGTAATTGATATGACTCAATTTTATGCCCAGTATGAAAAGATCCAGCCCTATTTGGTCAATGAGACGCCTGCACCCGCTATCGAGCGTCTGCAATCGCCAGAGGACCGCGCCAAACTCGATGGTCTCTATGAATGCATTCTGTGTGCCTGCTGTTCTACTGCCTGTCCTTCCTTCTGGTGGAACCCCGACAAATTTATTGGCCCATCTGGTTTGTTACAGGCCTATAGATTTCTTGCCGACAGTCGTGATAACGCCACTGAGGAGCGCTTGGCAAACCTCGATGATCCGTTTAGCGTGTTCCGCTGCCACGGAATTATGAACTGCGTTCAGGTCTGTCCCAAGGGCTTAAATCCCACCAAAGCTATTGGCCATATTCGAAATATGTTGGTGACCAGCGCCACCTGATAATTTTATTGTCATTGGCGCGGGAAAATACTTAACTTTCACTAGCTGTTTAGCCGCTGAGCGTTTAAAATATTCGCCTTTAAATTCCAACTGTCGCAGTAGTCTAAGGGGATTTTAAGCGATGGCCAATGGCTTGATGGAGCGATTTCTACAATCCTCTCACTTTTCTGGTGGAAACGCCGCCTATATCGAAGAGCTTTACGAGATTTACCTGCATGAGCCAAATCAGGTGCCTGAAGAGTGGTGTCACTTTTTTGATTCGCTGCCTCGCACTAACGGTTCGATTGCACCGGATAGCTCACACGCCACCATAATCCAACATTTTGAATTGCTGGGACGGCGTCAGGCGCGTCCGACACCAGCACCTGGTTCTGGCGGCATTCACCTTGAGCATGAGCGCAAGCAGGTAAAAGTTGTTCAGCTAATTAGCTCCTACCGCTTCCGTGGTCACCAAAAAGCTAACTTGGACCCGCTGGGGATTATGCAGCGGGAAGAGGTGCCAGATCTCAATCTACATTTTCATGGTTTGACTGATGCCGATCTGGATACCACTTTCCAGACTGGTCCTCTCTATATGGGTAAGCCAGAGGCAACCCTGCGAGAGATTGTCGACACCCTCGAGGAGAGTTACTGCCAATACTTGGGTGCAGAGTTTATGCACATTACCTCCTTTGCTGAAAAGCAATGGCTGGCCCAACGGTTTGAATCGGTTCGATCAAAGCCCACCTATGGCGAGTCGGCGCGGATCGATGTGTTAAGTCGTCTCACTGCAGCAGAGGGTTTGGAAAAACATCTCGACTCCAAGTATCCGGGAACCAAGCGCTTTGGCCTTGAGGGAGGGGAGAGCTTGATCCCACTGGTCGATTGCCTGATACGGCGCTCTGGCGAATATGGCTGCAAAGAAATTGTTATGGCGATGGCGCATCGCGGTCGTCTGAATGTATTGGTCAATGTGCTTGGCAAGAATCCCACAGAGTTGTTTGATGAGTTTGAAGGCAAGCGCCTGGTCAATACCTCAGGCGATGTGAAGTACCATCAGGGATTCTCATCCAATGTGATGACCCCAGGTGGTGAAGTGCATCTGGCACTCGGATTCAATCCGTCTCACTTGGAAATTTCCTGTCCTGTGGTTATCGGCTCAGCCCGTGCTCGTCAAGATCGTCGAGATGATCCCTCAGGGCAAAAAGTTGTCCCAATTCTTATCCACGGCGACGCGGCCTTTGCCGGTCAGGGCGTGGTTATGGAAACTTTCCAGCTATCACAGACTCGAGCTTATAAAACTGGCGGCTCGATTCATCTGGTGATTAACAATCAGGTGGGGTTCACCACAAGTCGCCAAGACGATGCACGCTCAACTGAATACTGTACAGATATTGCCAAAATGGTGCAGGCTCCCATATTGCACGTGAATGGTGACAACCCTGATGCGGTGATGTTTGCGGCCATGTTAGCGATTGATTACCGCTATGAGTTTGGCAAGGATATTGTTATCGATCTAGTCTGCTATCGGCGTCGCGGACACAATGAAACCGATGAGCCCTCGGCTACCCAGCCGCAGATGTACGAAATCATTCGCAAACATCCCACTACGAAGACGCTCTATGCTGACAAATTAGTGTCAGAGGGAGTTCTCAGTCGCGCGGAAGCAGACAAATTGTCTGATGACTATCGCGCCAGTCTCGATCGGGGTGAATTCGTGGTTCACAACCTAGTGCGCGAGCCAGACACCAGCCTGTTCGTCAATTGGGATCCCTATTTAGATCACGACTGGCGCATGCCGGCTGATACCAGTATTGCGCTAAAAAAATTGCAGGCAGTTGCCGCTAAAACCTGTGCAGTACCAGACGGTATTCAGGTGCAGCGTCAAGTCGCCAAAATATACGACGATCGCCGTAAAATGGCCGGTGGTGCGCTGCCGTTGAACTGGGGGATGGCGGAGCTACTCGCCTATGCCACGCTGCTTGACGAGGGGTACCCAGTTCGGTTAACCGGTCAGGATGTGGGTCGAGGTACCTTCTCCCATCGGCACGCAGTGGTTCACAATCAAAAGGATGGCAAGACCTATCTGCCTTTGAAAGCACTCTCAGAAGACCAAGAGCGCTTTGATATCTATGATTCTGTGTTATCTGAAGAAGCGGTTCTGGCCTTTGAATATGGCTATGCCACAACTGCGCCCAAGGGTTTGATTATCTGGGAGGCGCAGTTTGGCGATTTTGCCAATGGTGCACAGGTAGTTATTGATCAGTTTATTGCCAGTGGTGAGCATAAGTGGGCCCGCCTGTCTGGTCTGACGATGATGTTACCTCACGGTTTTGAGGGGCAGGGTCCAGAGCATTCTTCGGCGCGGCTAGAGAGATTTCTTCAACTCTGTGCCCAGCACAATATGCAGATCGCTATCCCCACAACCCCAGCGCAAATTTTCCACCTGCTGCGTCGACAGGCAATTCGTCCGATGCGCCGTCCATTGGTGATAATGAGTCCCAAGTGGATTTTGCGTCATAAATTGGCCACTTCATCACTTGAGGAGCTTGCCAATGGAGAATTCCAAAACGCTATCGGCAGTCATCTCGAACCCGCTGCAGTTGAGCGTGTTATTTTGTGTTCGGGGAAGGTGTATTACCACCTGTTTGAAGAGCGAGCCGCCAGAGGCTTAGAAAATGTCGCTCTGGTGCGTATTGAGCAGTTATATCCATTCCCGGATACTGAGCTGACTGAAATTTTAAGCGCCTACAAAAACATGAAAAGTGTTGTCTGGTGTCAGGAAGAGCCAATCAATCAGGGCGCCTGGTACAGCAGTCAACACCATATGAAACGAGTGATCAAGCAAATAAATCCAGATTTGCAGCTCAACTATGTAGGGCGGGAGAGTTCCGCTGCTCCAGCCAGTGGATATATGTCTGTTCATCTCGAAGAACAGCAGAAATTCATTGATCAAGCTTTTTCCTTTGAAAACTAAAATAGTAGGAATTGATAATGGCCATTGAAATAAAGGCACCAACCTATCCTGAGTCTGTTCAAGAGGGCACCCTGGCCACATGGCATAAAGGTGTCGGTGATTCCGTGACTCGTGATGAACTTATTGTTGATATTGAAACCGACAAAGTGGTATTGGAAGTTGTAGCGCCAGCCTCTGGTACGCTGAGTCAGACCTTTAAATCTGAGGGCGATATTGTTCTGAGCAATGAAATCATTGCCCAGATTGAAGAGGGTGCTGTTGCACAGCCGGCGGCAACTCCTACAGCGCCAGCCGAATCCCCAGCACAAGCTGATGAGGCGGCCCCTGCGGTTAATCCCGCAGCGAAGAAGCTTGCCGATGAGCGCGGTATCAATCTCGATCATGTGATAGGGACGGGCAAAGGTGGACGCATAACCAAGGAGGATGTGGTCAATTACCAACCTCCTCAAGATCAGCCTCCAGTATCTCCAGCCGCAGCCGAATCAACAGCAGGCAGTCAAGAGGTTGCTGAGGTCGGTGAGCGCGTAGAGCGCCGCGTGGCAATGACCCGTATGCGTAGCCGGATCGCCGAGCGTCTGCTGGAGGTGACCCAGACCACTGCATCGCTCACCACCTTCAATGAAGTCGATATGTCGGCGCTGATGGGTCTGCGTAAAAAACATCAAGATCAATTTACCAAGACCCACAGTGGAACGCGGCTGGGCTTTATGGGTTTCTTTGTAAAGGCTTCGGTAGAGGCTCTCAAGCGATTCCCGCTAGTCAATGCCTCCATAGACGGCACTGATGTGGTCTACCATGGTTATCAGGATGTAGGTGTTGCAGTATCCACTGATCGCGGGCTTGTGGTACCGGTGTTGCGCAACGCTGAGAATATGAGCATTGCGACTATCGAAAATTCGATTTCGGATTACGCGGGCAAGGCACGAGAGGGCAAATTGGCCATCGAAGAGATCACTGGTGGTACTTTCACCATCACCAACGGCGGTGTCTATGGGTCTCTGCTGTCCACGCCAATTATCAACCCACCTCAGACTGCCATACTGGGTATGCACAGCATTCAGCAGCGCCCGGTAGCTGTAGATGGGCAGGTTGAAATTCGTCCGATGATGAATTTGGCGCTCTCCTACGACCATCGCCTGATTGATGGCAAGGATGCAGTTCAATTTTTGGTCACTATCAAACAACTAATTGAAGACCCTGCTAAAATACTGCTTGAGATATAGCAGATAACTTATTGATTAATAGGTATTTAAATGTCAGAAAAATATGATGTGATTGTTATCGGAAGCGGCCCAGCAGGGTATGTGGCTGCTATCCGTGCCGCGCAATTGGGACTCAAAACTGCCTGTATTGAAAAGTGGCAGAACACTGCGGGCAAGGGCGTTAATGGCGGTACCTGTCTCAATGTTGGCTGCATACCCTCTAAAGCGCTTCTCGATAGCTCCTACAAATACCATGAGGCCAAGGAAGATCTACAAATACATGGGATCAGTGCCAAAGAGGTCACCATTGATGTTGCGGAGATGCTTAAACGCAAGGACAAAATTATCAGTCAGTTAACTGGAGGCATTGCTGGGCTGTTTAAAGCCAATGGCGTGGTGCCACTTTATGGTACAGGTAAGTTATTGTCTGGAAAGCGAGTTGAGCTCACCGATAATGAGGGTCAAGTCACTATCCTTGAAACTGAAAATGTTATTCTTGCCTCCGGTTCACTGCCCATTGAGATTCCCGTTGCGCCAGTCGATGGTAATTTGATTGTGGATTCAACCGGCGCCCTTGAAATAGACAGTGTTCCCAAGCGTTTAGGCGTTATTGGTGCCGGTGTGATTGGTCTGGAGTTGGGATCAGTCTGGAACCGCATGGGTTCTGAGGTTGTGCTGCTCGAGGCCATGGAAGATTTTCTGGCGATAATGGACAAGGCGATCGCCAGAGAGACCAAAAAGATATTTGGCAAACAGGGTTTGGATATTCGTCTCGGTGCACGGGTAACTGGTACCGAAACTAAAGGAAAGAAAGTACAGGTTACCTACCAGTCCGTTGATGGTGCTGAACATCAGGAAACCTTTGACAAGCTTATTGTTTGTGTGGGTCGTCGCGCCTATACCGATGGTTTACTGGCAGACGACAGCGGGGTTCAGTTAGATGAGCGCGGTACGATATTCGTCAATGAACAATGTGCCACCAATGCACCGGGTGTCTATGCCATTGGCGATGTAGTTAGAGGCCCGATGCTAGCGCACAAAGGCTCTGAGGAGGGCGTTATGGTGGCAGAGATTATTGCCGGTCATAAAGCGCAGATGAACTATGACGTGGTGCCAAATGTTATCTATACCCATCCCGAGGTCGCCTCGGTGGGGCAGACCGAGGAGCAGATTAAAGCTGCTGGCGAACCCTATAACGTGGGCACTTTTCCCTTCGCGGCTAGCGGTCGCGCCATGGCTGCCAACGACACTGATGGCATGGTCAAAATTATTGCCCATGCGGAGACAGATCGTATCTTGGGCTGCCATATTGTCGGTCCCAGTGCCGCGGATCTTGTACAGCAGGTGGCCATTGCCATGGAGTTCGGCTCTAGTGCAGAGGATATAGGGATGACAGTTTTCGGTCATCCCACCCTGTCGGAAGCCGTCCACGAAGCCGCACTGGCAGTTAATGGAGCGGCCATTCATATTGCCAATCGCAAGAAACGGTAACTTTTTAAAATTTTGTAGATGCCCCGGAGCGTTCTTCGGGGCATTAATGTAACTAAAAACCAATGGGAATAAATCTATGAACCTGCATGAATATCAGGGCAAGCAGTTATTTGCTGAATACGGCCTGCCTGTGTCCAAAGGTATAGCTGCTGAAACAGTGCAAGAGGCTGTGGCGGCAGCTGATGAAATCGGTGGAGAGCGCTGGGTTGTTAAGGCCCAAGTCCATGCTGGTGGCCGCGGTAAGGCCGGGGGCGTTAAGCTAGTGAGTTCAAAAGCCGAAATCGAGGATTTCGCCAGTCAGTGGTTGGGCAATAATTTGGTAACCTACCAGACTGATGCCAATGGGCAGCCAGTGAGTCGTATCCTGGTTGAGAGTTGCACAGATATAGATCAAGAGCTGTACTTGGGTGCAGTAGTGGATCGCGCCACCCGGCGGATTGTGTTTATGGCCTCCACGGAAGGTGGGGTGGAAATTGAGAAAGTTGCCGAGGAAACCCCAGAAAAAATCCTTAAAACTATTATTGATCCAGTTGCTGGAGCCCAGCCCTACCAGGGGCGAGAGCTAGCGTTTAAATTGGGTCTGGAAGGTGTTCAAATCAAGCAGTTTGTCAGTATTTTTCTCGGCTTGGCGAAATTATTTCAAGAGCGAGATCTTGCACTGCTAGAGATCAATCCCTTGGTGATCACTGATCAGGGCAATCTGCATTGCCTGGATGCGAAGCTAGTTATCGATAGTAACGCAATGTACCGCCAGCCAGCACTCAAGGAAATGCACGACCCCTCGCAAGAAGATGCCAGAGAGGCCCACGCCGCCGCTTGGGATCTCAACTATGTAGCCCTCGACGGCAATATAGGTTGTATGGTCAATGGTGCTGGTCTAGCTATGGGCACTATGGATATTGTTCAAC
>Ga0213866_10001898_pt1 | contig 15207 bp, 13 predicted proteins | sample PICome_11_FD_160079 | JGI IMG/M metagenome (GOLD analysis project Ga0213866, IMG submission 160079) | Coastal seawater microbial communities near Pivers Island, North Carolina, United States - PICO284 | ecosystem: Environmental > Aquatic > Marine > Coastal | place: USA: North Carolina...
TTAAAACTGATGATGGTGGAGTTCATGATAAAGATCATACCTACCGTTGGGGTGGTCAAACGGCCTTGTATATGGGGGGTACGCGTTATTATGATTGGAGTACCCTAGTTGTTCAAAGCAATATAGAAGCTCTATGCGGCCTCTCTAACTGGAGAGTGCCTACCCATCATCAATTGCGCCATCTCGCCATCATGGACATGGTCAAGTCTATGCAATATTTTCCCAATACCAATTATTCCTCATTGTATTGGTCGTCTGTACCCTATGTATACTTTGCGTACTACTTTCGTTATTACTATGCGTGGTATGTTAATCATAGTAGTGGATTTTCATACTATTACTTTCCCTATGAATATAATGCGGTGCGATTGGTGCATAATGCACAGTAATTCTGGAGTTCTTCGATTTGAGCGGTGTGGGATTTGGTATAGGTAATATGCCATATCCTACAGTTTGCAATTTTAGACCCTATATCGACTTATTTTGCTGTGCTAAACTTCTGTAGATTTCTCAGCCAGATCGATCAGAGCCTGCCCGCAGAGGCGGTTGACAGTCCAGTCGTCCATCGGCTCGGCGCCTAGTGAGCGGTAAAAATCTATTGCTGGTTGATTCCAATCTAATACCGACCACTCTAGTCTTCCGCAGTTTCGTGATACAGCAACGGAAGCCACATAGGCTAATAAGCTTTTGCCAAAACCTCGGCCGCGCATTGATGGGCTAATATAGAGATCTTCGAGGTAAAGCCCTGGTTTGCCAAGAAAGCTGGAATAATTATGGAAAAAAAGCGCAAAGCCCACAGCTTCCTCCTGATAGTCAGCGATAACAGCCTCTGCATAGGGCCTGTCTCCGAACAGGGTATTCTCTAATGCGCCTATATCAGCAACCACTTCATGAAGCAGCTTTTCGTAGTCTGCCAGTTCGCGAATAAACGACAGAATTAGTCCGCAGTCTTCAATAGTGGCAGGGCGAATTAACAAATTTGGGTTGGGTTTTTGCGGATTCATAATATGACAGCTATTATTTTGTGGCGCTTCTATCTTAGCCTTCAGAGTAGTTATTTTGAACCCTTGATATTTTTGCCATTGATAAAACAGCGCCAGTGGTTTACTGTATAAAAAACCAGTTAAAAGATTTTCCAATTGGAGGTCCCCATTGCCGGCAAAAATTAAATCCGCCTATGTATGCAGCGATTGCGGTGCTGATTACCGCAAGTGGCAGGGACAGTGTAGCGAGTGCAATGCGTGGAATACCCTGACCGAGGTGCGTCTGGGGGCGACGGCAAAAAGCGCAAAGCACTCTCGTTTGGGTTTTGCCGGTCAGGTGGATGGTAAAGTTGCGTCCCTCGCGGATATTGCTCTGGAAGAGATCCCTCGTATAGGTACCGGTGTTGGCGAGCTGGATCTGGTACTGGGTGGCGGGCTGGTGCCCGGCTCGGCAATTCTGGTGGGCGGTGAGCCGGGGGCCGGTAAGAGCACCCTGTTATTGCAGACCCTCTGTCAACTGGCAGAGCGTCAGTCGGCACTCTATGTCACTGGTGAGGAGTCCCCCCAGCAAGTGGCTATGCGGGCTAGTCGACTGGATCTGCCCACTGAGAAATTGGAGATAATGGCTGAGACTTCGGTGGAGACGGTCTGTGCCATCGCTGAACAAAAGCGACCCAAAATTTTGGTAGTGGACTCTATTCAGGTGATGCATGTGGAGGAGATAGCCTCCGCGCCGGGCAGTGTATCCCAGGTTCGCGAGAGCGCCTCGATGCTGGTTAGATTTGCCAAACAGACGGGAACAGTGTTGATTATGGTGGGCCATGTGACCAAAGACGGCGCTCTTGCTGGACCCAAGGTACTGGAGCATATGATCGATTGCTCGCTAATGCTTGAAGGCTCCAGCGACAATCATTTCCGCACCCTGCGCAGCCACAAAAATCGCTTTGGCGCGGTCAATGAGCTGGGTGTGTTTGCTATGACTGACCGGGGGTTAAAAGAGGTAGCCAATCCCTCGGCAATCTTTTTACAGCGCGCTGAGGAAATCTCCTCCGGCAGTCTGGTGATGGTGGTCTGGGAGGGGACTAGACCCTTGTTAGTGGAACTGCAGGCGCTAGTGGATGACAGTCATCTCGGCAATCCGCGTCGCGTTACTCTGGGTCTGGACCACAACCGTCTCTCCATGTTGCTGGCAGTACTGCACCGCCATGGCGGTATTATGGTCGGTGACCAAGATGTGTTTGTGAATGTGGTGGGCGGGGTCAAAGTGATGGAGACCAGTGCCGATTTGGCGCTGATACTGGCAGTTATCTCCAGTTTTAGAGATCGCGCGCTACCAGAGGATCTGGTGGTGTTTGGTGAGGTGGGCCTAGCCGGTGAGATTCGACCTGTAGCCAATGGTCAGGAGCGTCTGCGCGAAGCGGCAAAGCATGGATTTAAGCGCGCCATTGTGCCGGCGGGGAATGCCCCCAAACAGCCGATTGCGGGAATGAAGGTTATCCCAGTGCGCAGGGTTTCCGAGGCGCTGGAATCTCTGTCCTAATTTTCCCACAGTTCGCATCGGTGCAGGAACTGATCAGCGCTTGTATATTGTGCGCTCAACTTATTTTTCCTATTTACCACTATCTTAATTGACTTCTAAATAGTGCAAGGTTAGATTGACCCCTGCTTTGGCAATAGGTTCTCTTTCGGATACAGATTCATGTTATCCAGAGAGTTAAACGGGAAATCGGTGCACCCTAGACCCTCTCAAGCTAGTTTGGGAGTTGGGTAACAAGGTAATTCCGATACTGCCCCCGCAACGGTAGATAAGAATGTTTGGCGGTTTTACCACTGTGCTTTTATAGGTATGGGAAGGTGGCTAAACAGAGTGGTTCTTTTATAGTTAGCACTCACTTATAAGTCCGGAGACCGGCCTGTCGCTACGCAGCAAACCGCGGGGTGCGGTCTGTGCTGGAAGACAATCGCTGTCTCTGTACCTGTTCGCTCCCCTAATATTACCAATAATAAAATGCTCGGGTGTGAGCAACGGGAACAATCAATGAAAAAACGCTTATCGACGTCAGCTTTAGGGCTGCGCCTTTTATTACCCATTTTTATACTACCTACCTTTCCAGCTGCAGCAGATAGTAACGACCAAATTGAAGAAGTTGTGGTCAGTGCTTCACTGTTGCCTATAGCCGCCAACCGTTCTGCCAACGCCATTACGGTGATAGACAGTGAGCAGATAAAATTGCGTGCTGCTCTAAGTGTCAGTGATCTATTGCGCGATGTACCCGGATTAGCGGTTAACCGCAGTGGTGTTCTCGGTTCACTTACCGATATACGCGCACGAGGTGCAGAGGCAAACCATTTGTTAATCCTAGTTGATGGCATTGAGATGAATGATCCATCTCAGGGTGACCAGCTTAATTGGGGCACATTATCGGCTGTGGAAATCGATCGCATTGAGATTATTCGTGGCCCGCAGAGTTCAATTAGCGGAAGTGATGCTATTGCAGGCATAGTTAACATTATTACTGCTAGTGCTCAGGAACCACTTTCAGCTCAGGTTTACTCCGAAGCTGGAAGTTGGTCTACAACAAGGAATGGGTTCAGTGTAGGTCATCAATCGGAACGATTTAATATTCGATTGGGTGCATCTCATCTTGAATCCGAAGGGAACAATATAAGACCTGTAACAGGCAGTACTGACAAGGATGGCTATCGCAATACGGGTGTAAATCTAAAGGCGGGGTATAAGTTGAATGAACAATTATCACTGTCATTTACTACTCGCCACACGTATGGAATGGCTGAGTTTGATGAATCTTCCAGTGAAGATCATTACAGTGACTTTAACAGGGACTTGACGAAAATTCAGGGCAACTACAATTCAGCAAGTGCGCTATGGAACCATGCTCTTTCAATCACTGTTTCTAATTTCGAAAATGATAATTTTAATGCGGGCGTTGCAAACGGAAGTACCGAATCGAGTAAGCAAAATTTTGGCTATGTTGGATCGCGCTTTTGGGAAGTTGGAAATCAGCGTTTATCTCTAGCGCTGGAGCATGAGGAAGAGGAGTTTAAGCAATTTGGTGGATATGCCACAGGCGCTGATGCAAATAAATTTGTTGAGAGAAACACAGATTCTGTTGCCCTTGAGTACCGTGTTGAGCTACTAGAATCTCTAGTCCTAGCTTTGAGTTCGCGCCATGAAGATAACGATAAATTTAAATCGTCAAATACCCAAAGGTTTGAGGCTATTTATCAACGAAACGATAATCTAAGGTTTCGTGGGGCTTGGGGTACGGCAGTTAAAAATCCCACCTTTACCGAGCTGTATGGCATTTACGGTGGATTTCAAAGTAACCCTAACCTGATTCCAGAGCAATCCGAAAGTTGGGAGCTTGGTTTTGACAGAACTTTATTAGATGGGCGTTTAGAATTCGGTGCAACTTACTTTGATGCAGAACTTGAGAACGAAATAAGTGGTTTTGGGATGCCGCAAAATTCTGAAGGCATAAGTGAAAGGCAGGGTGTCGAGCTATCTTCATCCTTTGTGGTTAATGACAGCGTCTCGCTTACGGCAGCCTATACCTATACTGACAGTACAGATGCATTTGGCGTTGCTGAGAAGCGTCGACCTAAAAATATGGGTAGCGTTAATATTGCTTTGAAAACACTCTCGAACACGATGGTTAACTTGAATGTCCAATATAATGGTTCACAGATAGATAGCGCCTTGGCCTGGGGAGATCCCGATGTAACCCTCAAGGCATTTACACTGGTGAATATCAATGCAACTTATGATGCAAGCGATGAACTTGATGTTTATATGAGTTTGAATAATCTGTTTGATGAGCAATATCAAGAAGTCAATGGTTATGCAGCTCTCGGCTTTGGTGTCAATTTAGGCTTACGATATAAGTTTTAAAAATTAGATAGACTGTTGCGTAGTAACTTTCATTGCCGCGCCACAGTAAAGGACATAGCTATGACAGATATGCAGTCTCAAAAGCAGAAATCTCACCAAGCTAAGATGCAAAAGCTTAAAGAGAGTGTGGATGCCTCGATTGCCGAGGCGACTACGGAGCAGGGTGTATTTATTCTGCTAACTGGCGATGGCAAAGGCAAAACTAGCTCGGCTTTCGGCATGGTGCTGCGCGCTCTGGGCTATGGCTATAAGGTGGGCGTGGTACAGTTTATTAAGGGTGCCCAGCTCTCCGGTGAGGAGTTATACCTGCGGGATCACTGCCCGCAGGTGAGTTTTTATCAGATGGGCACCGGCTTTACCTGGGATACTCAGGATCGATCAGCGGATATTGCTGCTGCGGAAAAGAGTTGGTTGCAGGCGGAGAAAATGTTGCAGGATCCCAGTTACCATCTGGTGGTGTTGGATGAGCTGACCTATATGCTGAGCTTTAAGTACCTGGACAAACAGCGGGTATTGCAGGCACTGCAAAATCGACCCTCGGAGCAGTCACTAGTGGTCACTGGTCGCGGTGGGGGCAGTGAGTTGGTGCAGCTGGCGGATACGGTGTCTGAGGTCAAAGCAGTTAAACATGCCTACGATGCCGGGATTATGGCGCGCAAAGGCGTGGATTATTAATGCGCTACCTCCAGTCAGTTGCCACTGCTCTACAGTTTTGCCCTGATCGGGTTAATCCTGTGGCAGAGGGAGGTCTCTAGATCCATTGCGATATCTATCTGCCCCTAAGTTAATATGGAGTCTGGCATTGCTAGTGCCAGTGTTCACCCTGATATCTCTGGGTTTGGGGACTGTGGCTATCCCCTTCAATCAGATTGTTTCTAGTCTGCTGTTCAAAATTATCCAGAACCCAGACAGTTCACCCATGGCAAGCATACTGTTGGATATCCGCTTGCCGCGCACGCTGTTAGCGCTGATGACCGGTGCGGTATTGGCGACCACTGGTGCGATATTGCAGGGGCTATTTCGCAATCCCTTGGCAGATCCATCGCTGATTGGGGTATCTGCCGGTGCCTCGGTGGGTGCTAGCGCGGTGATTGTCCTATTGGGTGGAGTCGTTGAATTGACAATGTTCTCCGGCCTGTCACTGGTTGCTATAGGGGCGTTTGCCGGCGGTTTTATTGCCACTATCACAGTCTATCGTATTGCCACCTCAAACCTTGGAACCTCAGTGACCACCATGTTATTGGCGGGCATTGCTATCGCCGCTGTGGCGGGGGCAGCCAACAGCCTGATGGGCTATTTCTCCGACAATCAAATGTTGCGTCAGATCAGTGTCTGGGAGATGGGTACCCTGGCCACCGCCAATTGGTTAAAAGTTGGTATTATGGCGCTGATTACGCTTTTTTTAGGGGTTCAGCTTCCGGCCTATACCAAGGCTCTCAATGCGCTGTTATTGGGGGAGTCGGAGGCCCGCTATCTGGGTATTGATGTGCAGCGGGTAAAGCGCAGTTTAATTTTACTGACTGCACTGGGCGTGGGTGTCAGTGTAGCCCTAATGGGATTGATAGGATTTGTCGGTCTGGTGGTGCCCCATATGGTGAGATTGATGATAGGCCCAGATCACCGCGCACTACTGCCGGCATCTGCGTTAGCTGGTGCGCTGTTACTTTTAGTAGCGGACAGCTTGGCGCGGGTTGTGGTGCTGCCGGCGGAGTTGCCAACTGGTATTCTCACCGCTTTGCTTGGGGCACCTTTTTTTGTTGCACTGTTGATTCGCCAGCGTCGGGAATTTTAGAAAATGGCGCTGGTTGCTGAAAATATCTCCTTGCACACAGCGGGTTTTGAACTATTGCGGCATATCAGCCTGAGTATTGCGCCGGGCAAAGTGACCGCTGTGGTGGGTCCCAACGGAGCCGGTAAATCCAGTTTGCTCAAAGTGTTGACCGGTGATTTAAAGCCCACTGTGGGTCGAGTATTGCTGGATGACTCTGATATAGGTGAGTGGCCATTGGCTGAAAGGGCCAAGTTTCTGGCGGTGCTGCCCCAGCATACTGGCCTAAACTTCCCTTTTACCGCCGATGAGGTGGTTGCCCTGGGCAGGATTCCCCACCAGACTGGCTATGCCAGAGATCGGGAGATTGTTCACAGTGCACTAGCGTTAGTTGATGCCAGTTATTTGCAGAAAAGGTTATACACCCAGATGTCAGGGGGTGAAAAACAGCGAGTACAACTGGCTCGAGTACTGGCGCAAATCTGGGAGCCCAGTGATTTTGGTCAACGGTTTTTGGTGCTAGATGAACCGACCTCCGCCTTCGATCTCTCTCATCAGCAATTGACCGCGGAGATAGCAAAGCGACTGGCCGCCAGCGGGGTGTCCGTTTTGGTGGTTGTACACGATCTCAATTTGGCAGCCAGATGTGCTGATCACCTCGTGATCCTCAACAGTGGTTTGATTGCCGCCGAGGGTAGCCCTGAGAAAGTGTTATCGGAGCGCTTAATTAGAGAGGTGTTCGATGTGGATGCGGTAATTTCCCAGCACCCAGTTAGTCGGACACCGCTGGTGATAACCTGATGGCCACATTGATCTGCAGCAGTTGGCGATCATTAATTGTCCGGCTATTTGTTTTCCAGCTCTGCTTTGCTCCCTGGGTATATGCCGCTATTGAGCTGATTGATGACGATGGCACCAGGATTAGCTTGGTCAAGCCCGCGCAGCGAATTATCAGCTTGGCACCCAATATTACCGAGGTGCTTTTTCATATTGGCGCCGGTGATCAGATTGTCGGTGTTGATGAATACAGCAATTATCCGCCCGAAGCAGAGGAGATTACTAGGGTCAATAACTATGCTGCCGCCAATTACGAATTAATAGTATCTCTGCGGCCCGATATCGTTATTGCCTGGCAATCGGGAAATGGCGAGCGCATTATCCAGCGCATTAGAGAGTTGGGCATTCCAGTGTTTTTGGTTGAGAGCCGCGAATTAGATGCTATTCCCAAGCTGTTTGATCGCTTGGGTCAACTATCCGGTCACACCGACCAAGCACAGCGCAGCGCTGCTGAGTTTGAACAGGTCCTAGATGAGCTGCGGTCACACAACCGAGACAAGCCAGCGGTGCGGGTATTTTATCAAATATGGTCCGATCCACTGATCACCCTGAATGGCCAGCATATGGTCAGTGATGTGATCGAGTTGTGTGGTGGCATCAATGTTTTTGCCGATGCCATACCCCTAGTGCCCTATACCAATATTGAGTCAGTGCTAGCCCTGAGCCCACAGGTGATTATCTCCGGGGGCAGCGAACAGGATCAAATTACCAACAGCCACTGGTGGAAAAGGTGGTCTAGTATTCCAGCGGTACAGCATCAGCATATCTATGCCATACCTGCAGATCTTATGCAGCGCCACAGCGATCGCATTTTAAAGGGGGCTCGAATGATGTGTGATTATCTAGATCGGGCAAGAGTCTCCAAACCTGAAAAATCCCCACTTTAGTTGCTTAAAAAAGATACATAAAAAAGCCGCTGACTCAGTCAGCGGCTTTAGGTGTCCCGTTATTGTATTAGTTTTACTTGAGGACTATGCGATTCCGTTCACCTGATTTTTATAAGTCGTACCCCTTCTCATCATGCTCTACAAGATCTACACCCTGCAGTTCTTGCTCTTCATTGACACGCAATGTTAACAGGTTGTCGACAAGTTTCAAGAGTATATAAGAGACAATTGCGGTGTAAACCAAAGTGGCTAGAATTCCGACAATCTGCACCTGAACCTGACTGGCCATGGTCATCCCCTCATTGTAGCCTTGACCGCTGAATACACCCAGAGCATCAGAGGCAAACACGCCGGCCAGCAGGGTGCCCAATATGCCGCCAACACCGTGCACTGGGAACACGTCTAGAGAATCGTCAATTAGGAATTTCTGCTTAATAGCTTGTGTCGCGTAGTAGCAGATAATACCGGCGCTAAAGCCGATTACCAGTGCTCCGCCGGGTCCGACAAAACCGGAGGCCGGGGTAATAGTTCCCAGTCCTGCCACCATACCAGTTACTATGCCCAGTACCGAAGGTTTGCCGTGACGCAGCCATTCCATCATCATCCAGGCCAGGGATCCGGTGGCGGCAGAGATATGAGTTACCAACATGGCCATACCCGCATCGCCGTTGGCGGCCAGTGCAGAGCCGGCATTAAAGCCAAACCATCCGACCCACAGCATACCGGCACCAGTGACCGACATAGTCAGGTTGTGGGGAGGCATCGCCTGCTTGGGGAATCCGCGGCGGTTGCCAATCACCAGCGCCGCTACTAGAGCGCCAACACCAGCGGTAATGTGAACCACAGTGCCACCGGCAAAGTCGAGCAGTCCCATCTCTGCAAGCCAGCCGCCACCCCACACCCAGTGGGTGATCGGCGCATAAACTGCTACCAGCCATAGGGCACTAAACAGCAGCATGGCACTAAAGCGCATTCTTTCAGCGAAGGCGCCGACAATCAGTGCGGGTGTGATCACTGCAAAGGTCATTTGGAACATGGCGAAAACTGATTCCGGTATATCCCCGGCCATGGAATCCTCTTGGATCTGACCCATCAGGAAGTTATCCAGATTACCGGCAAACCAGTTCCATGAGCCGCCATCCCCGAAGGCGATACTGTAACCAAAGGCAAACCAGATCAGAGAGGCCAGACAGGTGATAGCAAAGCACTGCATCAGCACCGAAAGTACATTCTTAGATCGCACCAGCCCGGCGTAAAACAGCGAGAGGCCGGGAATGGTCATAAATAGAACCAGTGCGGTTGAGGTTAAAATCCAAGAGGTATTGGCGCCATTGAGATCTTGGCCCAGAGCCTGGAATGAAAAGCTGGCTAAAATAATTGCAAGTAGGGCCTGGCTGGGGCCACTAAGTCGTCGAAACATGATAAATCCTCTGCAAGTGAATGCACCATTGAGGTGCTATTTATTAATTATTTTACCTAAAATGCTCTTTTAAAGAGCAAATAAGGCCCCATACGCTGTAATTAGGCACTGCCTACGAGAAATAAGGCAAAATTTATGCCATTTTTAGGTGCAAGCGCACAATAATGTAGCCTGAATGGGTTGGTGGCACCCAATTAACAGCATCAGAGAATCGCACTTGTAGGGAGTGATTAATCTAGTGGAACAATGGCCAAAATTAGCTTGCACAGGCAGGTGAGTTTGCCCTGTTCATTTTCCAAGCGTATTTGCCACACATGAGAGCGCCTGCCCAGGTGAATCGGTCGCGCAGTGCCAGTTACCAGGCCGGAAGCTACAGGTCGAATATGGGTGGCGCTAATCTCCTGTCCCAAGATTTTATTATTACTGAAATCGATAACATGAGCGCCGGCAAGACTGCCCAGTGACTCCGCCAGCACTACATTGGCTCCGCCGTGGACTATCTTATAGGGCTGAAAGGTTCTGGCGTCTGCGGGCATGGTGCCGCACACATAGTCATCACCCACCTCGGTATACTGAATGCCCAGATGCTCATCAATAGTGCCTTTGGACATCTGTTGATTAATCAGATTAAGGTTGGGTTTGTTAAACCAGATGCTACTCATGTTGATACCCCTGCAGTTATCCTATCTAGTCCTTTAGTGATTTGTGCTTGACTCTTTTGGGTTGTATTTCTGCACCACTTCGCTTTACCAGATCATCATGGTATTCGCTGTAGTTGCCCTCAAAGAAAGTGATCTGGCTCTCATCCTCGTAGGCCAGTATATGGGTGGCAACCCGATCCAAGAACCAGCGGTCGTGGGATATCACCATTACGCAGCCGGGGAATGAAAGGATCGCCTCCTCCAGTGCCCGCAGGGTTTCTATATCCAGATCATTGGAGGGTTCATCGAGTAGCAGTACATTGGCTCCCTGCTTCAGAGTGTTGGCCAGATGCAAACGCCCGCGCTCACCGCCGGACAGTTCGCCAACCCGTTTCTGTTGATCGGTGCCCTTGAAATTGAAGCGCCCCACATAGGCGCGGGATGAAACCTCATAGTTGGCACCTATTTTTAGTATATCCAAGCCATCGGAAATAGCCTGCCAAACTGTATCACTATCGTTGAGACTATCCCGACTCTGTTCCACATAGGCCACTTTAACCGTCTCGCCAAGACTGATAGCGCCACTGTCCGGTTGCTCGGTGCCAGCTATCATTCTGAACAGTGTCGACTTGCCGGCGCCGTTGCCGCCGATAATACCGACAATGGATCCTTTGGGAATCGACAAACTGAGGTTATCAATTAACAGCCTATCGCCGTAACCTTTGCACAGGTTGTTTATTTCAATCACTTTATCGCCCAGTCGTTCCCCAGGCGCTATGTAGATTTCATTGGTTTCATTGCGCGCCTGATAATCTTGCGAATTTAATTCTTCAAAGCGCGCCAGGCGGGCTTTGTTTTTGGCCTGACGACCTTTGGGATTTTGTCGCACCCACTCTAATTCCTGTTTGATGGCGCGCTGCCGAGAGGCCTCCTGTTTGGCCTCGGATTGCAGTCGCTTGTCTTTGGTCTCCAGCCAAGTGGAATAGTTGCCCTCATAGGGAATGCCGTGACCGCGATCCAGCTCAAGGATCCATCCGGCCACATTGTCGAGAAAATAGCGGTCGTGAGTGACCGCCACTACGGTTCCGGAGAAATCCTCGAGAAACTTCTCCAGCCAGTAGACCGACTCCGCATCCAAATGGTTGGTGGGCTCGTCGAGTAGCAGCATATCTGGCCGCGATAGTAGCAAGCGACACAGGGCCACACGGCGTTTCTCACCACCCGACAGGGCGTTAATATCAGCATCCCAAGGCGGTAGGCGCAGTGCATCTGCGGCAATATCCAGAGAGGTCTCTAAGTTGTGGGCATCCCAGGCATCGATAATCGCCTCCAATTGTCCCTGTTTTTTGGCCAGGGCATCAAAATCTGCATCTGGCTCGGCATAGTCTGCATACAACTGCTCCAGACCTTTTAGCGCATCCATAGCTTCGCGAACACCATCCTCCACATTGCCGCGCACATCTTTGTTGGGATCCAGTTGGGGTTCCTGAGCTAGGTAACCTACCTTGATTCCAGACATCGGCCGTGCCTCACCCTGAATCTCACTGTCGATGCCCGCCATAATTTTAAGCAGTGTGGATTTACCCGCCCCATTGAGGCCGAGAACACCGATTTTCGCGCCGGGGAAAAAAGACAGGGAGATATCTTTGAGGATCTCGCGTTTGGGTGGCACGATTTTGCTCACCCGATTCATTGTGTAGACATATTGAGCCATACAGTCAACAACCATTCATCCTGTGGTAAAATAAGTGAGACAGTTTAAAGGAAATCCAACTGGCTGAATAATAGAATTTTGCTTCAAGCAATAGCCCTCAGACCAAAAATTTTAATCAGCGCAATGCTTAAAAGGGTTGAGGTAGAGGGGTTTTTTTTCATCGAGATAACATGCTAGTGTAGTTAAGTGTTATACGACACAAAACATAAAAAAATACTAACAATTAACAACAACAATATGGGGTAACAACATGGGTGCATTAAAAATTGTACGTCTATTATAACTCGCAGTGGCAGTTATCGGCGCTTTCGTCGCCATTCCTGAAGCAGCATTAATCATGGCTGTTCTCGGTTTGGTCGGTGGTTATTTAGCTGATGAAGCTGATAAGAGCAACCGAACCTACTTCCTAGTCTTTGCTGTTGCACTGGGCGCTGTATCTGGAGCCGCTGGTGCTATTCCAGTTATCGGTGGACCTGTCAGCGATATTATGGGTAATTTGAGCACTATAATTAATGCATCTGCTCTTGCCATAATTATTAATGCTATCAAAGACCGCGCTATGGAATAATTTGGCACGCGCCAGATGAAAAAGCCCGCGCCATTAGGTGCGGGCTTTTTTGGTTACCTTTAGTGCTTCCGCTCTACAGCAATAACCGTTATTTGAGATCTTGGTTTTTTTACAGAAACCTGACGCTACTCAATTACTTCAAACCCTAATCCAGCGTGCTGAATCAGCCTCTTCACTAGCTTATCACCCATGGCGGTGGAAGGTGTCCAAAAGCCACCGGGCAAGTCGGTTTTCTCCACATCCAAGGCCATACAGAGGCCCGCCTGTGCGAGCATTTTGGCCGTGCTGCCATAACCTGGATCGCGGTCTCCTGTAACCTTAATGGCCATTTGCTGTTGTTCATTCTGACCCACAACTCGCAGATCGTAGTAGCCATTTTGCTGCTGAGTTTCACTGGGTCCCTCACCGGGCTTGGGCAGTAAAGACTTCTGCATCAGCCTGCGCAGCGGGCCGATCATCATGGCAACCACAAATCCAGCCAGTCCCAGTGACAGGGTCAACCCTCGAAGCCAGCCTTTAAAGCCGACGCCGGTCAGCATTACTTCCTTGTAGGAAAATTTATCGCTGTAGCGCATATTTTGTAGGGCGTTGGAGCGCAGAACCACTCTGGAGTTTATAGCCTCCATCACAAAAGGTGCTGACCAGCACTGAAAATCACGATCGTAGGCAGCGCGCTTTAGTGACGACTGGCGAATTTGATAGCGTTGACTCTCAGGACACAGAAGATAGGGATCGCCCATCGCCTTGCGCACTTTAGGGTCTGCCTTGGCAGCGTTCAGCATTTCAATCATGCTGGCAATGGTACCGCCGGAAGCGCCGCCCTTAATGGCTTCGACACCCAACTTCACCTGATTAAAGTATTGGCCAAATTTGTTGTGCGCCTGTTGCTGAAGGTAGTGAACCCCGAGATCCGATGGAATGGAATCGAAGCCGCAGCAATTGATTAGTCTGGCTCCGGACTGCTCGGCTGTGGCTTGATACTTGTCTATCATCAATTTAATCCAATAGGCCTCACCGGTTAGGTCGCAGTAGTCGGTGCCATTTTCGGCACAGGCTTTAATCATCGGCTCGCCATACAGCAAGTAGGGCCCCACCGTGGATATAACCACTCGCGATTGGCGGCACAGTGCATTGAGGCTGTCAGGATCATTAGAGTCGGCAATAATCAGTGGAATACTGCGCCCGGCTTCGTCAAGGGAGGTTCTTAGCTGATCTAACTTTTGCTCTGAACGGCCCGCTATAGCCCAGCTGACTTGCCCGCTTGGGTCCAACTTGTCCAGCATATATCGCGCAGTGATCTGCCCGACAAAACTGGTGGCACCAAAAAGTACGATATCGAAGGGTTTATTATTCATTGCTATTCTCGGTGAGATTCGCCCAGATCACTTTTTTAGTGATGAGCCTGTTACTATGGTGGTCACTTACTCAGCAGTATTATGCCCTAAGTGGTGTGCCCAATCTATGTTGCCAGTTCTCTACTCCTTTCGGCGCTGTCCCTACGCAATTAGGGCGCGCATGGCGATTGCCTACGCTGGGGTTACCGTGGAGCTTCGTGAAGTGGTGCTGTCGAACAAGCCCGGGGAAATGCTGGCGCTGTCTGGCAAGGGGACTGTGCCAGTATTGCAACTCGAAGATCAGGTGTTGGACGAAAGCCTGGATATTATTCACTGGGCGCTTGAGCAATCCGACCCAGATCAGTGGATCGCGCCGCATTTAAGCGTTGAAATGCAACAGCTTATTGAACACAATGATGGCGAGTTTAAATGCTATCTGGACAGGTATAAGTACTGGAATCGATTTCCCGAGCAAACCCAGTCCCAGTATCGTCGCAGTGCCGAAGACTTTATTGCCCAACTTGAGAAATTACTCTGCGCATCAAAGTTTTTGCTCGGGGATGAAATCTGCCTAGCGGATATCGCAATTTTCCCCTTTGTCCGGCAGTTTGCCTTTGTAGACCGCCCTTGGTTTGAGGCATCACCTTACCCTCGGGTGCGTCAATGGCTGGAGGATTTCCTCAAATCACCACTGTTTTTACAGTCCATGGGCAAACAGCCTCGCTGGCAACTCGGTGACACCTGTCGGCTATTTCCAACCGAGCAGTGCGAAAGCTGATTTAGCCGTTCCAGCGTATTAGATCAACATTTGGAGACCACTGCATTAGAGGTCAGGCGATAGTCAGAGTAGGCAAAAATAGGCGAAATACCGGAGTTTACATGGCGTAAATGAGGTATTTTTAACGACCTATGAGTGAGTATGATACTAATGCAGTAGTCTCACTTGGTAAGTCTGCGTTTAAACAGAATAGATATAAGGTCATTACTGACAGCTACTTTCCATACACCTGCTCCCTATAGAGCTGAAGCACTATAAAATGACACAATCAAAGCGGTTATTTTCACACTTCACTGCGTTGCTTATTTTGTCCATAGCCACCACTATGCACTGCAATAAGCGCCTTGTGAATCGCAAAAATTCC
>Ga0213866_10001900_pt1 | contig 15206 bp, 9 predicted proteins | sample PICome_11_FD_160079 | JGI IMG/M metagenome (GOLD analysis project Ga0213866, IMG submission 160079) | Coastal seawater microbial communities near Pivers Island, North Carolina, United States - PICO284 | ecosystem: Environmental > Aquatic > Marine > Coastal | place: USA: North Carolina...
CGGTCGAAAGAAATGATGACGACGACGACGACGACGGATGCGAAGACTCGACGGATTCGACGGGCGATGGGGTACGTCGCGGCAGCGGTGGCGCTCGTGGTTGTCTACGCGTCGTACGGATCGTCGTCGTACGCCGAGGACGACGGGGTGGCTGACTCGGATGAGGAGGATTTCGCGAAGACGACGACGGTTGGTGGAGATGCGCGTCTGACGGATGTTGACGGGACGACGGCGGTCGGGGAACGGGGTGGAGGAAGACGAGGAGGAAAGAGCGGTGGACTTGGATTGCGAGGGCGGGACGGCGGGGATAGCGCGGAGGTGCTTCGAGGACGAATCGGAGAACGAGGGAGCGGTCCGAGGAGCGGGTCGGCGTCGAGCCGAGAATCCGTCGGACGGGAGGACGAGACGTGGAGCGACGGGGAGTCGAGCCGGGCGAGCGGGGATTTTTTCGGGGATGACGGCGGAGATGACAGTCGGGATGCGTCGATGCCGGATTTCTTTGCGAGGACAAAGTTTTTTAGCGTGCTTGAGTTGGATTTGTCAAAGGAGTTGTTTGAGGCGAGCGCTGAGGCGAGGTTGGCTCCAGACGAGGTGTTGTTTAGGCAGGGAGATTCGAGCGAGAAGGGGATTTACATCGTCGTCGAGGGGTCTGTGGGAGTGTACTTACATCCAAGGAACGGGGCTCCGCCGGTGTTGACGAATATTTTGCAAGGAGGGGAGTCTGTGGGGGATATTGACGTGTTGGACAGTGCGCGAAGAAGCGTCAGTTGCATCGCCATGCGTGACGGAGCAAAAGTGGTGCAAGTGTCTCAGGCTGTCTTCTTGGAGTTTGTTCGACGACATCCGCACACGTTACAGCAATATCTGCAGCAAGCGATCGCGAGGCTCTGGCGCGTGGCGCAGTTTACCCTGATTGATTTCCTAGGAATGCCTCGGCACGCGCTGCTCGGTCAACCCGAGGCAGATGACGCATGTTCGCTCGACGCAGACTTTTTAGAACAGATACCACTTCTGAGCAAACACTGCACCCGGAGGACATTTGCCAAGGGGGAACAGATATTCACGGAAGGGGACAGCACAAGTGTGTTTTACATCCTCTTGAAAGGATCGATAGTGCGGCAAGCCGTGCCATGGCCAAAGGGAGACGGTTTGCGTGGTCAACCGGTGCGGGCACCACAACTTTTAGGCTCGACCCACTTCATCACGCGCACACCATTCAGAGAAACTCAGAGCGTTGAAGAAAATTGTGAGATGCTTGAAATCAGCTCGGAGACTCTAGAGGCGTTGCGCGAAGCGGACACGGAAGCTTATGTTGCCCTGTTGCGACAGGCGTCTTCGTCGCTCGGCGTACTCATCCGCAACTTTATTGGGTTTGGGCTCAACCGTGTTTGGCTCAAGAGTGGTGAACACGTCTTCTTGGTTGATGAAGATGCAACGAGTATGTTTGTTGTCATCAGCGGTCGCGTACATCTCAAACAATCGAGCAAGCACGATAAAAGCGATGTCATCACCCGGGAAAGAGGAAGAGGAGACACGCTCGGTGAAGCGCCGCTGCTCGCCCATGGCAAATATTCATCCACAGCGATCACCTCGAGAGACTCAGAGCTAGTTAGAATGTCTCACGGCGCACTGAAACTCATTAACGCGCACCACTCCGAAGTTTCGAGTCGTTTGCTAGAGCTGGTTGCGTGCAAGTTACAAAACAATCTGAGAGATGGAGATCGAGCTCAAGCAGAGCTCGTTACCATCTACCTCATACCTGCAGATCCGGCGACGAAAATGAATGAGTTTTCAAACGCATTACAAGATGCTTTGTCCATGTTTGGATCCACCGTATTGTTGAGTAGCTCAGCCATCGATGAAATCTTCGCCGACGGCACTACCCAAAGATTGGACAATTACTTCTACAGATCAAAACTCACCAGCTGGATGGCTCAACAAGAAGAAGAACATCGATTCATCATTTTACAAGCCGACCCGCGGTCCAGCAGCTGGAGTAAAGTTTGTGCAAGTCAAGCGGATTGTGTTCTCGTCGTGGCTCACGCGAACCGAGAGAACAAAACACCTCTGGTTCACGAGCAGCGACTCATTTGGCGAGCTCGCCACAGCGTGCGCGCAGAACTTGTGTTGATCCACGAGGCTGGAAGCACACCATCTGGAACACAAGCCTGGCTAAAGAACCGTCAAACATTATCGCGTCACCATCACGTGAGAATTTCATCTAAAGATGACATGGATCGACTGGCTCGGTACATCTCGGGTCATTCTGTTGGCGTCATTCTCACTGGTGGCGGCGGCGGCGGTCTCGCGCATCTCGGAGCGCTCAGAGCCCTCGAAGAAAACGGAATTCCGATTGACTGCATTGGAGGAACAAGTCAGGGAACTCTCACGGCTGGGATGTACGCGCGCACGTTATCGACGAGCCACATATTGCCGATGCTGAGGAACAACATGCACATGTTGAATTCTCCTCATCACTTGCTGACTGATTTGACCCTTCCGTTGCTGTCACTCTTCAGTGGTAAGGGATTGGACAATGTCATCATGAATTCCGTTGGATCTGACTCACAAATTGAAGATCTTTGGCTAAATTTCTTTTGCTGCAGCACCAATCTCACCAAGAACTCTTTGACTGTGCACACCTCTGGACGTTTATGGAGGTGTGTCAGAGCATCGATGACAGTACTCGGTCTGCTACCTCCGGTGCGTGACGAAAACGACGAGCTCTTAGTCGACGGTGGATATTTGAACAGTGTGCCAGTCGATGTCATGCGCAAAGAGATGGGAGTCGAGACGGTCATCGTAGTGGACGTCGAGGATAAAGACTTCATCACTTTCCGCGACCTCACTCCTTACGACGGCGGAATGAGCACTTTTGGTTTGCTATGGGATCGTCTGAACCCGTTCACACGGAACAAAAGTGAAGATGAAAGAATGAAACACCCTTCGTACGCTGATGTGCTGAATGCTCTCACCGCAACGACGAAGAAGAAGCAGCTGGAACTGGTTGCTCGCGATCATCGAATCAATTTGCACCTCAGGCCGCCGGGCGTTTCACTTTGGATGGCGAATAGCTTAACCTTACCACAGATGGACGCCGCCGTTCGCAAGGCACAGGCGTACACCAACGTCGCTGTCAACATGTGGAAGAAGAAAATGCTTGAGCCAGAGGACACGGAGACGGCTGCTAACAGGCCTCACAGCGAACGCTCAGCGATGGCATCTCACGCTGCTCAAGCCACCGACTTGGATTCACCAGCCGTTAGCCCGAGCAGCCTGTCTCCGCACGTCTCTCCTCGCACGAGTATGGACTCCGTAAGAGAGATGAAGCATATACCCATCCCTTTGCCGCATCTCTCACTCGACGTCGGGGGCAAGCACAAGCGCATATATCGCCGTAAAGTCGGATCGAGAGCCGTACACCTGCCGTCAGAAGGAGATGGTCCATCCACGCCGCAGCACAGCTCGCAACTCGTTCGAACCTTCACAGATCAGGCACAAATTGGCAACGAGTCTACCGACCCGGCTGTCTTCAGGAGCGCGACGCACCCCGCTTAGCATGTACAACGCGTATACAGTAACAATGTAAAAAATACCCTGTATACTGTGGCCCTCACCAGCCACTGCGCTGAAGCGTCACTTCCGCACCGACATGCTTTCCGCCACGCAATCTATCGCCTCTGTTTCCGCGTTCAGACGCACCAACGGCATCGCCAAGCGCTCCGCGCCGGTGCGCGGCCCGGTCAAGGTTCGTCGTCGACCGCTCTCGGCGGATAGCGTTCGCCCTCACGCCGCCGACGTCAACACTTTTAGGAAACCTTTTTACTGACCGTCACGCGTCTCTCGCACGAAACAGGTGAACGCGCTCTCGTGCTCGACCGCCGACTTCAAGGTTGGACTCTCTCTCGAGATCGATTCCGCCCCGTGGAAGATCACTGGTACGTCACAGAAGCGTCAGCGGCGCCGTCGTTTCGACTGAGAGTCGCTCATGCTCGCGCTCGACTATGATTATTCGCTATCCTATTCAAGCACAGGCTGTCGAACGCGCGTAATCACAGGGCGACGACTAACGTTTCACTTTTCACGCGACAATAGAGTTCATGCACGTCCAGCCGGGTCGTGGTTCCGCGTTCGTTCGCACCAAGCTTCGCAACTTGCTCACCGGTAACACGAACGAAAAGACGTTTCGCTCTGGTGAAAAGTTTCAGCTCGCCGAGGTGAGCAAGGCCCAGATGCAGTACACTTACATGGATGGCGACGATTACATGTTCATGGACATGGAAACATTTGAAGAGCTTCGCGTGCCGCCGGTCGCCGTGAGCAAGTTTGTTAAGGAGGGAATGGAGTGCGGCATCGTGCAGTGGAACGGCAAGGTCATTGGCTGTGAAGTCCCGAACCCATACACTTTCGAGGTTGTCGATACTGATCCGGGTCTCAAGGGTAACACCGCCAGCGGTGGTGACAAGCCGGCGACGCTCGACTGCGGTGCCGTCGTCACCGTGCCACTCTTCATCAACATTGGCGAACAAATCATCGTCAACACCGAGGAAGGTACCTACAAGTCTCGCGCGTAAAAACTTTCTTTCAATAACCATACCCATTCCCCACACGACGTTGCAGTCTTCACCCCTCCGCGCTCCCGACCAATGTACATGAGATGTCCGCTGCGAAACGAGTGTTGGATCCGGTCGCCCGAGAGGCCAAGCGCCTCGGCTTCGTCGCCAGAAGCGCACTAAAGTTGTTGGAACTCGACGAGAAGTTTTCACTTTTTCGAAGCCTCAGACCGACCGGACCGCGTGTTTTGGATCTCGGATGTGCGCCCGGAGCGTGGATACAAGCCGTACATAAACGAGCCCCTCGGTCCACGCACGTTGTCGGCGTCGATCTCACCGAGGTTGACGTTTCTGGGTTACCTTACGTCGACCAGAGCCGTGTCGTGACTTTGGTCGAGGATGCTCGAAACTTTCATGAGTTTGCTGGAGATTTGAACGTCCAAACCCGCCCGTTCGATTTGATTTTATCCGACATGATGGCGAGCACGAGTGGAATCGCGAGCCTCGATGCGACGCGGTCATTGGAGCTCGCAGAGTGCGCGGTAGACGTTGCGCTCGGAGGTTCGGTTGCGTTGCGGCCGAATGGAAATCTGGTTGTTAAAATTTTAGAAGGTGGCGGAAGTGTGGAGGAATTAGCGAAGGTGACGAAGCCGCATTTCGAAAAAGTCAGTTGGTTCAAGCCGAAAGCGACGCGAACTGAAAGCAAGGAGATATATCTCGTTGCTCGAGGACGCAAACCATGATTAGAACTGTGCGCATTGAAAAGAAGTAGAAATATACCGGTACCAATACATGTAGACTAAGATCTAGTTTGGGCATATCTAGCGTAAGCGAGCCCCGCGACTCCAGAGCAAACGCCGATAACGAGTAAGTTTTCAATCGTAAACACGCGCGAGTAGAGACTCTGGGTACTGATGGAGCCGCTGCCGCTGCCGCACGGCTCTTCTGCGCCGCAAGTAGCGCAACCTTGCATCTTAGTGGCATCACTTGGCTTTTTGATGCGGACTCGCTTACCTTTTGTCAGCTTTTCTCGAATCGCCTTGGATTCCTCTTCGCTCGATATCACGCAGAGTTCGACCCGCGCGACGGTTGGATCGGCTTCGATGACTTTGACGACGTGCGCCTTACACGACCAGCGCGACGCTTCGTAGATTTCAACCATGGCACTTCGTCCCATGAGCCTCGCACGTTGTTCTTCGCCACCGGGTAAAAGAATTTGAGTGTAATTCTTCGTGTGAGCGACCAAAGAGGTGCCGTCTCGAGCGATATCGCTCACCCAAACGCGTTCGGTCCTGCCCACCATTTGCGTGTGCGGCTGGTACGACTCGAACAAGGCAGTCAGCTCCCGGGAGCGAGCCTTGACGATTTGTGTGGGAACGCGCTTCATCTTTGCGGCGGGAGTACCCGGACGCGGATAAAACTGAGAAATATGGACCTCTGGAAATTCGTAATGCTTTATGAGGTCCATCGTCTCCTTCCATTGCTCGTCAGTCTCGCCAGGAAAGCCGCAAATGATATCCGTCGCAATCACCATGCCTGGCACAGCCTCGAGCAAGGTATCGCACACTTTTCTAAACTCTTCAACCGTGTATTCACGCTTCATGGCGTCCAATACTGCGTTTGAACCGCTCTGAACGGGAATGTGCATCCAAGTGTACACTGCCGGGTGGCGCATAGCCTCAGCCACGGCGTCGAGGTGAGCCAAAATATACGGTGGGTTCGTCATACCGAGCCTCAACATGACTGAACCATCGGTGGGGAGCACCGCAGTGATGGCACGAAACAAAGCCGCGACATCTGTACCGAGATCGATGCCGTAAGCGCCCGTGTCTTCGCTTGAGAGCCAAATCTCTGACACGCCCTCAGATATGGCTTGCTCCACTCGGCTCACGAGGGCAGATATCTCGTACGAACCGAGATCACCTCGCGCGTGCTTCGTCTTACAATAGGTGCACGCACCCAAGCAGCCGGTACTGAGGGGTAAAATCTCGACGAATTCGTTGCGTCGAACCTTCGGCAAATCGAGTGTTGGGAGCGCTTTTTTCTCCAACATTCGCACCGTGTCCCCCGCGAGCGTCCTTTCCATCGCCTCCACGACCCGATCGATCTGCGTCACTCCCAACAAGCTGACATCTTTCAACTCCTTTGCCCCCTTATCCCCTTGCGGGACGCATCCCGCGATAACCATCGCCTTATTCGCGGCTTTACCTCGTTCAATAACCGTGTTCATCGCGCTTTGACTCGGATTCTTCACCGTACACGTGTTCACCAACCACGCGTCCGCGTCCTCCGCCTTATCGACTAAGTCGTACCCATACGCCGCCAACTGTCCCGCCATAAACTCAGAGTCCGAGTGATTGTGCGAACATCCAAAGGTGTGCACGAAAATCTTCCCCGAGCCCGGCCGCACGCCCACGCCCGCGTCCTCCTCTTCACCTCTCGAAACCTCTCCGTTCCGTCGACGCGCGCGCGAGACCTCCATCTCCATCACTCGTTCCCGTCCCGCACGTCCATCAATCACCTCGTCGCCACCCTTCACCGTCGCGTCGACCGCGCCGCGCACGCCTCCGAAGCTACCGCCGCCCACTTTTTCCTCCTCCTCACTCTTCGTCATCGTCGTCATCGTCGCCGCCGTCCTCCTCCTCGTTCCGTCCATCAATCCCGACGAAACCGAAACCGCGCGGCGATCGGTGACGAATATATCCTCCACATCCTCCACCTCGTCATCCTCCGTCGCCATGATCGTCGCCGCCGAGGACGACGCCGCGTCCAGCCACCACCACTACTGGACGGGAACTGACGGCTCCTCTCCCCCGGCTCTTCGATCGCTGGCGACTTTCGACGACCGACCGTTCCATTCGCGTTCCGTGTTTTACTCGTCTCGGAAAAAAACAAGATCCCGGGTTCCCGCGAGAATCTTTGGGGAGATCTTTTCTTAATTGGGTACGATTGACGATTGAAGACTCGCGAAAATGCCCACCCTGGCAGATGAGATCTTTCATAAGTGCCCGGTAACCCTCGACCTTCATTTCGACGGTTCGTGATCCGTCAAAAAACGAGCCGAGCCATCGCGTCGCGTCGTCCCCAGATAGGGGGACGACGACGCGAGGGTCTGGATCCCGAAAAAACGAAGAAATCCCGCCAAGAAATGGGTACGGATCGACGATTCGTGACTCGAGACGAACGAAACAGAGCGAGCGACGCGACCCTCGTTCGTTCGTTCGTCCGCCTCACGCGTCCGTCTCACGCGTCCGTCTCCTTCCAGCAGCGTCGTCATCGTCTTCGCCTTCGTCTTCACCTCGTCAGTCCTCCTCTCGCGCGTCGAGCGGTTCGATTCGATTCTTTTACATTCGACTTTTGCGTGCGTGACGCGCGATCGTCCACGGGTCGGGAACGCGACGACGCCCGGCTTTTGTTAACCCGTCGCGCTTCCGCGAGGTGCGTGTCGCGTGATGCTGAGTGCGATGCCCGGTCGTTGCCGGTTCGAGGAACCTCGCGCGCGTCCGTCCGGGCGGCGTCCCGTCGCGCGTTTCGGCGTCGCGTTCGGCGCGGAAACGACGCGTGATTTTTTTGATGTTTTTCTCGCGATGCATCCCTTCGTGGGCGCGTTCGTCGCCCGTCGTCGTCGTCGTCGTCATCGGAACGCGACGCGGCACGCGAGGTTTCCCATCGCCGGTCGATCGGGGAACGTACGGACGGGCGAGAGCGGCGGGGCGGGCCAGCGAATGAGTGGGAGGCGATTGAAAAATATCCTCGGTGGATCGAGACTAGAGATCAGATCCTCTATGACGAAACACTCTTGGCTGATTGTTTTTTTTTGCATACATTCCATCTCGACTGACGTCACAGTGTTTGTTTTGACTCTTTTTGGCCCGCAGGCGACTTGAGTCCCGTTTTTTGGGACTTGAAGATTTATTAACCGCGAGCTCTTGAGTAGCCGAGACATTTGCGGCGATTTTGGGTTGGATTTCAGCAGTGCGTTTTTGAACGCAGACGAGACACCACACAGACAAAACAGACATTCATATATTTAATTCATCATGTCGTTGCTCGACTTTGGATACGGAAGCGACGCCGGCGTGCCGAGCTACGCCAACCTGGGAATCATGGGTACCGACCAAGTGAGCTGGATTTTCGAGGAGGATAAAATCTTTGATACCGGTTTCGCTTCGATCGACGGTGCGTGGTCGCTCATGGGTGATGATTACTGGGGTACTCTCCAAAAGGAGTTGCCGCAAAAGCACACGACTTCGGAAATTAAGAGGCGCTTCAACAAGTTTGAAGAGGACGCGCGTGTGCTCGATTCTGAAATCTTGCCTCTTCCAACGTTTGAAGAAGACGAAGCGGAGTACCGCGCAACAAAAGGTTTCGTCACTGCTGAGGTAAGCTTTGGAATTGAGGAGCCCAAAAAGGCTGAAGTGGCACCGATGCCGGCACCGGCGCCGGTTGAAAAGCAAGAAATGCCCCCACCCGCTCCCGTCGCGACGGTATCCTTGCCGATGGCGACGAAAAAGTCCTCCAAAATGCCCGCCAAGTCTGGTGAGGCTTCAGAGCGACGCAAGGGTGTTCCATGGACAGAAGAAGAACACCGCTTGTTCCTCCTCGGCTTGGCCAAGTTTGGCAAGGGTGACTGGCGTAGTATCAGCAGAAACTTCGTCGTCTCTCGCACGCCGACGCAGGTGGCCTCCCACGCTCAAAAGTACTTCATCAGGCTCAACAGCATGAACAAGAAGGATAACAAACGCAGATCCAGCATCCATGATATCACTTCACCAACCGCCAAGGCGTAATTCTTATATTCATTGCGAGCAGGCATCCGGCTGTGGATGCCCACCAACTACGCTTAGCGCGGCGTACGCACAACATCTGTTTTATTATGGTGCAAGCAGCTGTAAATTTGTAAAAAATCTTTCACACTTTTGCCTGAAAAGTTTGATATACTTCAACAAACCGCTACGTTTCTACTATTAAGTCTTCTAGGCTGCTATTCAAACGCTCGTCACGCGCTTGATCAAATCGTCCACGACGGCGCCCTTCGATGCGGCGATGCGTGACTGCAGTTTTGACAACTCGGTGTCAAACTCTTGTTTCAGCCGGTCCTCAGCCTCAGCTTTGTTTCCAGATTGCTAGAAGAAGAAAGAAATAAAAAAACAGTTAGTCATCTCCACACGACGAATTAATTCTTCACGAGCGATTCACCAAGCCAATATTGCGCGCCAATCGACGAGCCAATCGCGCGCGCACCTCTTGAACCAGCCGTGCGTACCGCCCTTCTCTCTCCGCCCGGTACGTCGCAATCTCCGCCTTGGCCTCCTCCACTGCGGCACGTAAACGTGCCGTTTTCTCTACGCGAAATCGCGTCGTTATCGTCGCATCGTCAGTCCTTCCGTCCGTCGTCTTACAAACGTTCACCACGAACCAAACAAGTCACTGTACACGCGTACGAAAAAATCACACGTCTCGTCGTCGTTCGTCTCCCTCGCCGTCGCCGCGCTCATCCTTTCGCGCGGAATTAACCGATTCTCGTCTCAACCTTCGTACCTTCCCTCGCCGCGCTCACGATGGCTTGCGCTTCCTTTTCCGCCAGCATCAACTTTGAGATCCCGTCGCGAGAATCCATGCCTGACTTCGACTTCGCTTCGCCTTCACACCGCTCTTCGTCCGAGCGCGCGCGTCCGTCTGTCGACTGGGGACTGACCCGTTCGGGCCGGGGTCTCGGTTTTTTTTCTTGTCATTTACACGCACAAACAGTGAAGACCTAAAGCCCTACCCGATCGCAACGCCGTAGCCTCTCGATCGGTAATTTTATCGATCGAAGGTTGTCGATCGATGAATTTCCGCGATGTCGACGACTCGCGTTGAAAGGGGTGAAAGCGGCGAGCGGGGGACGCGGCGACGTCACAAGACGACGACGCAGAGACGAAATGTTTGCGACGACGGCGCCGACGCTCACGAACGCGTTCGCGCGAGGCGGTGATCTCACCGCCAAGTTCCGTAAGATGACCGTGTCGTCCAGCAGGGCGACGACGGGCAATCGCACCGGTTTGGTCGTGGAGAGTACGTGTTTTTCTGATCTTCGCGCGGGTTGCGAGCGCTCGCTCGCGGGGTGGATGACGGCGCTCGATGTCGGGACGGGCGACGCGGAAGGCGACGGTAATCGAACGGGAACGGGGGTGAATTGAGATGAGTGTTTTTCAACCGCATCTAGCGACGAGCGCGCGGGGCGTTCGACGCGAATTTGCGGGCTACGACGTCGGGTTTTCGAAACCTTCGCGAGGACGAGCGCGCCGACTGACACTTTGGACTCTACCCTTTCCGCGCAGACATTCACGGCATGTCCGGCCGCAAGTGCATGCTAACGGGCAAGAAGGCGAACAACGGTCGCACTATTTCTTTCTCGCACATTCGCAACAAGACTCTTCAGCAAGTCAACTTGCAGGTGCGTGCGCGACGACGAACGCGATGGCGATGTGACCCGGTCGATTGGGGGGGGGCAACCAACCCTAGACCCTCAAGCGCGCGAAGAAGTTGAGGGAGTGAACGGATGGTTTTTCGGCATTTTGAGCTCGGACTGACGGTTAAATCTCGTTACTCTTATAATGACGCAGTACAAGCGCGTGTACTGGCCGGAGCAAAAGCGCTACGTGCGCCTTCGCATTTCTACAAAGGCGATGAAGACGCTCAACAAGCTCGGGTTGGAGGAGATGGCGAAGCGCGCTGGTTTGGACTTGGAATCGTTGCCGTACATCGATGCCGATCCGGAGCGCAAGCAATGGTTGGCGGAAAACGGCTCGGAGCCGGCGAAGAAGGACAAGCGTGCGCCGAAGGGCCCGAAGCCGCTCTTCGTCCCGAAGTGGAAGGAGGCGAAGTTGGCGAAGATGGACGCCTCTGCGGCTGCTGCGGAAAAGAAGCGCTTTGCTGAGGCGAACAACATGATTGTTGCTTAATTCGGTACTATTCTTTGCGCTATATTATTTTAGGTGATTTCGGTGGAAGATTTTGTTAGGATGCGTAAGATGGCTTTGTAATCAATCTTCTTACAAGAGTTTAAAAAGAGTCTCCTCGCGCGCGCCCTCCCTCACGCAACTCTGGATTGGACGAATGTCGCCTCAGGACATGAATCTCAAGCAGTAATCTGCACCATCTTCAGCATTCAAACCAAAATCTGCGGGACGACTACCTATTGCGATGGCTGTTTCCGAGGCTTCTCGATACTGCATCGGGTTCTGGATCACAGCCTTGGCGATGGTGCCGTTGAGCTCGGCGAGATTTTCCTGAGTGACGTGCCACGTTGGATCGTACGCGGGCACGCCCGTGCGTCTCGAGGCTCGACCTTTTAGTTTTACGTCGTCAACCTCGAATGTGATGCCATACGTATCGTGAGCCGCGATCAAGGGCATGGAGTCACCCTTTTTGACCTTCAACTCTTCGATGTATTGCACAGCTTGCTGCCAAGTCTTGCCCTTTTGAGTGCCGACGTGAGGAGACGTTGTCAGTTCGATTTCATCGTCCAGCTCGAGTTTAAACCAGAAAGCTATCGCGTTGAACACGCCATCTTCTTCAATGCCAAATTCGAGCGAAGACTGCGCGGGTTTGAGATTTTCGACATAGTTGTTAAAGTCGAAATCGAACACTTCCTTGAATGGCGCGAGCGGTTTCCATTTGTCGCGACAGTCTTCAAGATTGATACCCTCGTAAGAGGGCCGCCATCTCCAGCGATTCGCCTGAGCAAAGTCGAAACCAGCAACGTTACTGATTCGGATTTGAATTGGCTGTGCGTAGACCGTCGCGGCTCGGGGTATGATGCTCGCGTCGTCGTTGAGCAATCGATGTTTTGCCATGCCGACAATATGAAAGGCTCCTTCACCAATCAAGCCGCTGTCAAAGACTTCGTAGACGAGTAAGTCCGCCTTACGTTCCATTTCAGGGTAGCTACCGTCTGGTTTCAATCCGTGCTTGATCAAACCGTCTGATTCTTTGGTGAATATGCGTCTCGCGTCTCGATTGAGAAACATGATGGAGGTGCCGTAACCATTCAAGCACACCGTCTCCTCGCCCGCATCACACATGTGGAGACTCATCTCCGCCGCGTATACTTTATCCGCACCCGCTCTCATGGAAAACATGGATAACAAGCCACTCCCTGCTCCCACATCCAACACTTCGTTTTTCAGCTTCAATCCTTTTCTTCGACTGATTGTCTTTTTGATTGCGCTCTCATATGCATCATTTCTCGCCGAGTCGTTCAGCATGTCGTAATGCCAACTCGGTATGTTGGCATGTCTTGGACGCGTCGAAGGTGGAGTGGAAGAAAAGTAGACGCGATCTGCATCGCGTTGTATTTTTAGTTCGATGTGCTCTCCACGTTTCACTGGAATCTCGTCCAAATATTGAACAGCAATTCCCCATGAGTTTGCCGCTGAAGATTTATCCCCGTTGATGTCATAACTCTTGAGTTCAACGCCATCACATAACTCCATCTCATACCAGAACGCAATTGCGTTCCACACACCATCTTTCGTTGCTGTGACGTACGTTATGTCATCTTGCTCGAATCTTTGTGCCGTCGTGTTGCCGTTTATCGCGGCAACCAAGCGCGCTTGCATGTCAATGTTAGACACGTCGAACGGGTCTGATAAGACGACGTGAGGCTCAGAGTGCAAGTCTTGTTTAGAAGCTTGAGGATGCCATCTATATGCGTTCAACGCGCTCAAGTCAAACCCGCTCACGGCTTCGAGACGGAATTCAATCAGCTGAGCTTTGATGCAGACATTTGAAGGAATGACACGTGCATTCGGACTCGCCAACTTTTGTTTGCCAATGCGATCTATGGCGCGTAAAATCCCCTTACCCAACAACGCATGATCGAACAAGTCTGTGATGACCAGATCACACGGGTTTGCGAGCGTTTCCGGAGATTTACCGTCTACTTGGGCGATGACATCTTCTGCACCCGCAAGGGAGCATGCGTTGAGTTTCTGTGCAAGGAGTTGAATGACGCCTTTCGGAACGCTGGCAGCGTTTGACTTGATGACTTGCTTTGCCATTCGATAGAGAAACTTATTTTGCTCGATGGCAACCACTTGACGCAAGCCAGCGCGGGCGGCTAAAAGAGCCAAAATGCCAGTCCCCTCGCCCAATACGAGCGCCGACGCGAGCTCGTCTGATTTTGCATCCTCAACGGTGAGTTCAATCGCTTCTTTATACGCAGCGATGCGAACGTCGTCATTCAATATGGTAAGAACCTTCTTCGGCGCGCTCAGCTCAGCCAAAACGGTGGCGTAATTGATCAAACTCAACCTTCCCGGATCCATCTCAAACCGAGAAGGATCCAGTTTACGGAGACACATTTGCGGGATGAATGTCGGTCTCCACTCGTAATCCTCGACCTCCCAATCCGGCCCTGAAAGAGACTGTTTCCATTGGTTTTCCATCTCGGTGCGGCGGTCCTCCGCTCTCGCGTCTCTGAGCTGAAGCGCGAAATCTCTTCGCGCCGCCTTGACGTCTGCTGCTATGCGAGATTGCTCCTCCTCGTAGCGCTCCTTGGCCACATCCAACCGCTCCTTTATATCAACGCTCCCGGGTGACAATTCCAACCCTTTTGCCAACACCGCCACCGCCTGTCCGTGCTCGAAAGCCGCCATGAGCGCGCACCCCAACCTATAATATCCCTTTGCCCAAGTCTCGTCGACGCGCACGCACTCCGCCCCGTCGCGCAACGCCTGCTCCACTCGACCCAACCCAAGCGCCGCCGCCGATCTATTCGAATACAACGTTTTATCCCAATCACACGCTGCGATCGCCGTCGTGTACGCCTCCAACGCACCCTCGTAATCCTTCTTCCCGAACCGTTCGTTCCCCAGTCTCTTTGCTTGCTCCACGCAGTGTCTCAGTGTCTCCTGATCCACTTCTCTAGGATCGAATCCCGCATTCTTCGCAAACGTCTCCAACGCCGCGCGCGAGGCGTCATCCTTCGCGCGTATCTCGTACCGCGTCGTCGTCGTCGTCGTCGTCATCTCTCTCGCGTCGCCCAGTTCCGTCCGTCCGTCTCTCTCTGTGCGTATTCAACAAATTGAAAAAAACGCACGAAACGCACGAACCATTCGTTCGTTTGACTCTTCATTTTTATCACGAACGCGCCCGACGATCGCGCGCTCAAACGCGAGCCAATCCGACGCGACCAGAGGCGTAAACATACTTACTTTCACCGTCTTCTTTCCATCGCGATGCGCTACGGACGCGTTTAAAGCACTCGCGTGCCTCGTGGGCGATGCGCGCAACAAGTTGCCACGAGAGTTGCTGATTTCTCTCGTGGAGTTTCGCGACCCGGGGCGTCGCGGGCGCTCGCCGCCGACGCTCGTGCGCGTCAAAATAGCGTCGACGATAAACGTTTCCTTCGACGTCGCTCGTTCGCGCGCTCGTTCGCGCGCGCGTCGACGATGTGAGTTACGTGGACACTTTAATATACTGACCACTTCATCACGAGGTGCGGTGCTTTCGTTCCCACATGTCCGAATCGGGTGTTTCGTGAAAGGCACGCGCCCAATCTGGACGGGACGGTGCTTGCCGAGCGCCGAACACGCCGACGCCCGGGTGGTGCCGCACCGACGCGCGAAAACCGCGACGAGGGGTGTAGTTGTAATCGTTCGTCGT
>Ga0213866_10001901_pt1 | contig 15202 bp, 13 predicted proteins | sample PICome_11_FD_160079 | JGI IMG/M metagenome (GOLD analysis project Ga0213866, IMG submission 160079) | Coastal seawater microbial communities near Pivers Island, North Carolina, United States - PICO284 | ecosystem: Environmental > Aquatic > Marine > Coastal | place: USA: North Carolina...
GAACCTGCCAGGCGGCCACCAAGAGGAAAGAAACGATGAGTGAGTGGGCACCCAGAGCCACCGTTGCCACGGTAGTGGAGCGGGACGGCCGCTACCTCGTGGTTGAGGAGCGGGACAAGACTTCCGGCATCATGGTATTCAACCAGCCGGCGGGTCACCTTGAAGCCGGTGAAAGCCTGGTAGACGCCGCTTACCGGGAGACTCTCGAGGAAACTCGCTGGGAAGTTGGTCTCAGCGCCTTGCTGGGCGTCTCGCTGTATAACGCACCCAATGGCCAGACCTATCTTCGTACCACCTTCCTAGCGACCGCAGAACGTGAACAGCCAGAGCGTGCACTTGACCCGGATATCACCGCAGTCCACTGGATGAGCTACGAGGAAATGCTGGCACAGTCTGCTAGAATGCGCAGCCCTTTGGTGCTGGCAGCAGTCAACCAGCACCGTAAAGGCATTTGTTACCCCCTGGACCTTATTTTCGGACCATGAGTCACAACGCGTCGACCAAGGTCATTGTCGGCATGTCCGGCGGTGTCGATTCCTCCGTTTCCGCACTGCTCCTCAAAGAGCAGGGCTACGATGTGGAGGGCCTGTTCATGAAGAACTGGGAAGAAGATGACGGCACCGAATACTGCACGGCCAGGGAAGACCTCGCCGATGCACAGTCGGTCGCCGATAAGCTGGGCATCAAGTTGCACAGCGCAAATTTCGCCGCGGAATACTGGGACAACGTCTTCGAGCACTTCCTGCTTGAATACCGGGCGGGCCGCACGCCCAATCCAGACATCCTCTGCAACCGGGAAATCAAGTTCAAGGCGTTTCTGGACTACGCACTGCATCTGGGCGCTGATTGCATCGCGACCGGGCATTACACACGCCTGGGGGAAGCAGACGGCAAGGGCACTCTCCTGAAGGGGCTGGACCCCAACAAGGACCAAAGCTATTTTCTCCACGCCGTCGGCCACGCTGAACTTGAACGCACGGCTTTCCCTATTGGCGCTATTGAAAAATCCGAGGTGCGGCAACTGGCGGAACAGGCCGGGCTGGCCACCGCCCGAAAGAAAGATTCCACCGGGATCTGTTTCATCGGTGAGCGACGCTTCAAGGACTTTCTAGAGCAGTACCTGCCGGCCCAGCCAGGCGACATTCACAGTATCGATGGCGAGCTGCTGGGCAGACACCAGGGGCTGATGTACCACACCATTGGGCAACGCCAGGGCCTGGGCATTGGTGGCTTGGCCGACCACGACGATGCGCCCTGGTATGTTGCCGGGAAAGACCTGCAGAACAACATCCTGCTTGTCGCCCAGGGCAACGACCACCCTGCCCTGTTCAGTTCCAGCCTGACGACGTCTGACGTCTACTGGGTTGCCGGTAACGCGCCGGCGCTGCCCCATCGCTGTCACGCGAAAGTCCGCTATCGCCAGAGCGACCAGTCCTGCGAAGTGGTACCCACCGAGCAGGGTTACAGAGTGTCGTTCGATGAACCACAGCGAGCCGTCACACCGGGCCAGTCCGTCGTTTTCTATGATGGCGATTTGTGTCTTGGTGGTGGTGTTATCGAGGAGGCTCACTGAATGGGCACTAGTGAGCCTGACAACTTCGACAAGCAGCTGATCGCACTGGCAGGTGTCGCCCAGGCCGCTCGCCTGGTGGACCAGATATCGAGGACCGGTGCCTACCCCCTGGAGTTCCTGGAACCCACAGTGCACAGCCTGTTTATCTTCGACTCAGACACCGTCGAAGAGATTTATGGCGGGCTGACCGGGGTAAAACTGGGACTTCAGAACCTGGCCGCCATGCTTGCCAATCGCCAGGGGCCCGAGAACAAGGATGTGATCAGGTATGTGTTCTCTATCCTCTACCTGGAGCGTAAGTTCGCCGCCAATCCGGAAATGATGACCGTCGTACGCTCCCGCCTGGAACACGCCAGCTTCAAGGCAGAGCATTTTTCCGGCCACGTGAACGAGGTGTGCCACAACGTGGCCGGGATATACCAGGACACGCTCAGCAAGCTCAATTACAGAATCAAGGTGACAGGCAGCGCGCAACATCTTCAGGATTCGCAAAACGCTGATGTTATTCGCTCACTCCTGCTGGCAGGCATACGCGCGGCCTTCGTCTGGCGCCAGATGGGAGGCGCCCGCTGGAAGCTGCTGTTCCAGCGCAAACGCCTGCTCCTGCGAGCGCAGGAACTGTCACGGCATATGGACGTGGTGTAACATTCCACCCTCTTCCCATATCGGAGCCAACATGGATCTCTCACCCCTCTCTGCCGTGTCACCGATAGACGGTCGCTACGGCAGTAAAACAGCTGATCTTCGCGAGATCTTCAGCGAGTTTGGCCTGATCAAACGCCGAGTAATCGTGGAGGTGCGCTGGCTGCAGCGACTCGCCGGGCACCCCGGCGTCGAGGAGGTGCCCAGCTTCAGCCAGGCCGCCAACGCCCTCCTGGAGGCCCTGCTGGCCGAATTCAGCGAGGTAGATGCCCGCCGCATCAAGGACATCGAAGCCACTACCAATCACGACGTGAAGGCCGTGGAGTACGTTCTCAAGGAACGTTTCGCGGGCGTCGATGAACTGGAGGCGGTCAGCGAGTTTGTTCACTTTGCCTGCACGTCTGAAGACATCAATAATCTCTCACACGGCCTGATGCTGCGAGATGGCATCAGCCGGGTAGTTCTGCCAGCAATAGATGATGTCATCGAAGCGATAGGCCAGCAAGCGACCGAGCACGCAGAGGTCCCCATGCTGTCGCGCACCCACGGGCAGACGGCCAGCCCCACCACCATGGGCAAGGAGTTCGCCAATGTGGTGGCTCGACTGAAACGCCAGCGCCAGCACATTGCGGCGATAGAATTTCTCGGCAAAATCAATGGCGCAGTTGGAAACTACAACGCCCATCTTGCCACCTATCCGCAGATCGACTGGCAATCCAATGCCCGGGAGTTTGTGGAATCACTGGGGCTGTCCTTTAACCCCTACACCACTCAGATAGAACCCCACGACTATATGGCGGAGCTTTTTGATGCAGTGGCCCGCCTGAATACCATCCTCATCGACTTCGATCGGGATGTGTGGGGGTATATTTCACTGGGCTACTTCAAACAGAAAACGATAGCGGGTGAGGTTGGCTCTTCGACCATGCCACACAAAGTTAACCCGATCGATTTTGAAAACTCCGAGGGCAATCTCGGCCTGGCCAACGCGCTGTTCGGTCACCTCTCTGCGAAGTTGCCCGTCAGCCGCTGGCAACGCGACCTGACCGACAGCACCGTGCTGCGCAACATGGGAGTAGGTTTTGGCTACAGTCTTATTGCCTACCAGGCCACCCTGAAAGGTGTGGGCAAGCTCGAGCTCAATGCCGCCCGGCTGGCTGCGGATCTCGATGACGCCTGGGAGGTCCTGGCAGAACCCATCCAGACGGTCATGCGGCGCTACGGCATAGAAAAGCCCTATGAAAAGCTCAAGGCGCTGACCCGGGGTCAGGCGATCACGGAATCAACTTTGCGAGAATTTGTCGCTACGTTGCAGCTACCAGAACAAGCCATGGAAGATCTGCTGGCGCTATCGCCCGACAGCTACACCGGCAACGCGGCACAGCAGGCGCGCGAACTGGATTGAGCCCTTTACAACAATAGGCGGGTAGCGGATGTTGAATATCGATACCGAAATTTTTCTCGCCAACCACTGGCAGCGAACCCCCGCCCTGCTGCGCTCAGCTATCCCGGATTTTCAGCCCCCGATCTCGGCCGACGAACTGGCCGGGCTGGCGATGGAGGCCGAGGTCGAAGCACGCATCATTGAGCTGGAAGACCCTTCGTACCGACTGTCTCACGGCCCCTTTGAGGCCGGCGATTTTAACCGCACGCTGCCCTGGACGCTGCTGGTACAGGCGGTCGATCTCTGGGTACCAGAAGTAGCCGCCTTACGAGAACTGGTCAGATTCCTGCCTAGCTGGCGCTTCGATGACATCATGGTCAGCTACGCCAGCCACGGCGGTGGCGTAGGCCCGCATTTTGACAACTATGATGTCTTCCTGCTGCAGGGCGAAGGTTGCCGCCGCTGGCGCATTGGCCAGTGGTGTGACGAGCAAGAGCCTCTGGAAGCCCACCCGGATCTGCGGCTGCTGGCAGAATTTCGCCAGCAGGATGAATATTTGCTTGAACCGGGAGACATCCTCTACGTGCCCCCGCGAGTTGCCCACTGGGGTATTGCCGAGGGCGACTGCACGACGTTCTCTATCGGGTTTCGTGCGCCGCGCATCAACGAAATGCTTTCGCGCTGGACTGACGCTGCGCTGGAGAGACTGGATGGCGAGTTGTTCTACGCCGACGCACATAGCGAACCGGCCAGCCGACCCGGCGAAATACGGCGCCAGGACCGATCACGGATCAGCATGCAGTTGCAGGCCGCGATTGACCAGATAGAGGACGATAGCTGGTTTGGAGAACTGGTGACGGAACCGCGCGAAGCCGCGCTGCAGTTTGGGTCCGACGCACAAAGTTTAAACGCTCTCGGCGGCCTCGGATCATCGATCAGCCTGGCCCCCGGAGCCCGGATTGCCTGGCAGGAAGACGCCGACGCCATCTGCCTGTTCGCCAACGGTCAGAGCACCACGACGACACGAGACTACTTGCCCACCATTATCGATCTATGCGATACCTGCGTACTGCCACAGGCAACAGTGACCAGCCTGCTGGAAAGCAGCCCTGGCCGTTCTCTGCTGGCATTCCTTCTCAACACTGGGTGTCTGGATGCCGATCACTAATTCAGCCCGCGAACTGCACTGGTCTTCCGAGGGGGAGCGCGTACGCGCGTTGAGAGAGACCGTGTTCACGCAGGAACAGCAGGTAGACCCCGCCATACAATGGGATGACAAAGATCCACTGTCGCGACATGCGGTAATCGAACATGACGGTAACATCGTGGCTTACGGGCGCCTTCTGCCCGAAGGCAAGATCGGTCGATTGGCAGTTGCGAAAGAGCATCGCGGCAAAGGTCTCGGGCGGCAGGTGCTGGACGCTCTGATCGAGCTGGCCCGGGAGGACAACCTGGACGCCGTATTTCTGCATTCACAGGCCCATGCCACCGAGTTTTACCGCAGGGCGGGATTCGAGCCGGAGGGCGACGCCTTTGACGAAGCCGGCATACCTCATCAAGCCATGCGCCTCCCCCTGCTCAGCCTGTCGCCTGGCTTCATCACCGGAGTGCACTACCCCACACCCTTCAATGAGCTTGCGGTGGAACTGGTGGCCAGTGCGTCGCGGCACATCGATATTCTCAGTCCAACGCTAGACCACGACGTGTTTGATCGCCGGGAACTCTCTGAGGCACTGGCACAACTGGCAAGACGCGGGCGAGAATCGAGAATACGCATACTGGTCAGCGATTCTCGGGCCATTGTGCAGCGAGGACATCGACTGTTACAGCTCAGCAGACGCTTACCCAGTTCGATCAAACTGCACACCCTCGCTGAACATCCCGACTGGAAAAGCGAAACCATTGTTATACGTGACCGCGATGGGGTGCTATACAAGCCTGGCGATGCCGATCACGAGGGCTTCTTCGAACCTGATTCGCGGGCTTCTGCCCAAAAACACGCCGACCTCTTCGAAGAGCTCTGGCGCCATAGCGCTGAAGACATCGAGTTCCGATCCTTCAGTCTTTGATATCACCAAACGGAAACACAGCATGACTATTCGCCTGCTAACCGCCTTTCTCGCGCTGACATGTGCGTCCACAGTAGCCGATGAAGGCATGTGGACCCTGGAAAACTTTCCTGCGCAACGCGTAAAAAACACTTACGGCAGTACCATCGACACGCCCTGGCTGAACAGGATTCGCTCTTCCGTCGCCCGTCTGGACGGCGGCTGCAGCGGTTCCTTCGCCTCCAAAGAAGGGCTGGTACTCACCAATAATCACTGTATTTGGGGCTGCATCCGCAACCTGTCGTCAGCCGAGAAAAACCTGTCTGAGGAAGGGTTTCTGGCAGCTTCCCGCGCGGAAGAGCGCAGCTGCCCTGGTATGCGCATTTCAGTGCTCATCGAGACAGAAGACATCACCGCAAATGTGGTAGCGGCCACTCAAGGAAAACCGGAAAGCGAGGCCAATGAGGCCCGCAAAGCCAAACTCAGTGCGCTGGAAAAAAGCTGCGAAAAGCAATCAGGCCTCGGCTGTGAATCAGTCAACCTCTATCGGGGCGGGCAATACTTCCTTTACAAGTACCGCCGTTTTGACGACGTACGATTGGCTTTTGCCCCGGAACTGCCGATAGCCGCATTTGGCGGCGACCCGGACAACTTCAACTTCCCGCGCTGGAGCCTGGATATGTCTTTACTGCGTGTCTACGAAGACGGCAAGCCGGCGACAACCACGCACTTTCTGCCCTGGCGCAAAGCCGGCCCCAACGCCGATGAACTGGTGTTTGTCGCCGGCCACCCGGGTACGACGCGTCGACTAATGACGGTAGATCAACTGGAACACCGGCGCTCAAGCCTGCTGCCACAGCAGCTTTTGCAACTTTCGGAACTACGGGGACGCCTGCTGGCCTGGGCAAAAACTGGCGAGGAACCAGCCAGAATCGTACAACAACGCATTCTCAACTATGAGAACGCCATCAAGGTGTATCGGCAGCAGTTGCGAGCACTGAGTGACGAGCGGCAGATGGCGGCGAAACGATCGTCCGAGCAGGCACTTCGCGATGCTGTCGCCAGTGATCCCAAACTCGCCGGGGCCTACGGATCGGCCTGGAAAGACGTGGCGGTCGCCACGCAGCGCTACACCGAGATAGAAGACCGTTACCGCTTCATCGAGGCCGCCCAGGGGTTTCGAGGGAGCCTGTTCAGCTTCGCTCGCACCCTGGTGCGAGGCACAGTGGAGCGCGAAAAACCCAACGAACAACGACTGCGGGCTTATCGCGACACCGCCCTCCCTCGTGTTGAGCAGCAGTTGTTCGCAGACGCGCCCGTTTACCCCGAGTATGAACAGCTGCAATTGGGTTTTTCGCTGGCCAAACTGCGTGAATGGCTCGGGCCTGATGACGTAACGGTGAAGCGCGTCCTGGGCACCTCCTCGCCCGATGATCTCGCTATGGCATTGGTGTCCGGCAGCCGACTTGCTGACCCTGAGGTTCGCAAACAGCTATGGCAAGGCGGCGTTGACGCCATCAATCAGTCGGATGACCCGATGATCGCACTGGCCAGAGACATTGAAAGTGAGGCTCGGGAACTGGACCAAACCTTCCGCGATGACATAGAAGCGATCTGGAACGACGCGGCAGAAAAAATTGCCAAGGCGCGTTTCGAGATAGGCGGCACGGATGTCTACCCGGATGCGACGTTTACCCTGCGTGTAACTTATGGCTCCGTGACAGGCTGGAAGGAAAAAGGGGCCACGGTTGATCCTTTCACCTACTCGGATCGCCTGTTCGAACGTACGACGGGCTCGGACCCTTTCCGCCTTCCCCAAAGCTGGGAAAACGCCAGCACAGTACTCGCTCCAGACCTGCCCTTTAACCTGGTCGCTACAACCGACATTATCGGCGGCAACTCCGGCAGTCCGATGATAGACACCCAGGGCCGGCTGGTGGGATTGGTATTCGACGGCAACATTCACTCTATTGCGGGTGCGTTCTGGTTTAACCCGCATAACAACCGCACAGTCGCAGTACACCCGGCGGTCATGCTGGAAAGCCTGGAGAAAATCTACGGGGCCTCGGATTTACTTGACGAACTGACAGTCGTCAACTGAGCGCTCAGGACAGCAGGCGAGCGAAGAAGCCTTTGCTGGCCTGCTGAGCCGACGCTGGGGGTGCCACCTCCGGTGGCGCAACCTGCTCTGGGGGAATGTCATCAAGAATGGCCCTGGGCCGGTCTCTCACCAGGCGCCAGCTTTCTTCCTCCCCAACCCATTCGGCGGCCGCAACCCGCGCCTCGGACAACACGGGACGGCGTTTTTTGAGATTGTGACCATCCGATGCCAATAGGTGGACGAGGCCGTCACCCAGGAACCGTTGCGCCACCGCCTGCACACGATTTCCAAATCGTCCGGTCACAGCGCCTCCGGTAATCTGCATCCAGGCGCCCATGTCAACTGCCCTGCGAAACTCGTCGTAGTAACTGTCGACATAACTCAGGCGTTCCGGATGAGTCACAATCGGTACGTAACCAGCTGCCAGCACTGAATGCACCAGGTTGAGAAGGCCTGGCGGAGCAATATGGTGCGGGGGCTCGAACAGGAAATACCGGCCACCGTTGAACGTAGGCAGGCGACGAGTGCGCAGGCCATCGACCAGCTCGGGGGTGATCTGAATGTCGGCTGCGTGTGTCACTTCCAGGGGTAGCCCTGCGCGATCCAGCTCCTGGCGAAACGCAGCCACGGCCGCCTCGATATCCTCGATTGTGTTATCAAAAAGCCCCGGGTAGATGTGCGGCGTACAGGCCGTTACTTTGATGCCGTCGTCGATCGCAGCCTGAGCCATCGCCAGCGCAGTCTCAAGATCCGGCGCGCCATCATCGATACCGGGCAACATATGGCAATGCAGGTCTATCAAGTGCGCTGATGTCCGCTAGAATGCGTGTCTATGATATCGCGTCGCACGCTAGCCGCACACACCCCAAGACTGCTCCTGCTTCTGAGTGCCATCGGCGTGTTGCTGACAGGATGTTCCGGCAGCACCACAGGGCCCGACGGGACGTCGACGCCGCGAAACCTGGCCGGCGGTGAGTGCCCCGCCTCAATCCTCAGTATTCACTCGGAGAACCAGTGGGACAGGCGTCGCTACGGGCCCGGGGTTGATGTCGACAAGGCCAGGGAGCTCCAGGCGCTGGAGATCAGTAACTGCCGCACACGGGTTGCCGAGGGTGATGTACGGGCGCTGAGGGTGCTTGAGAGCCACTTCAATCAGCAACGAGATATGCCCAGGCTGGTATCGACTGCCAGCAGCTTCCTGTCATCCCCGGGCGATACCGCGTCTAAGCGCCAGGTCGCTCTTGAAATGCACCATCTGTATCGTGACGGGCGATATGAATTTCGCCCGAATCAGGCCGAATCCCTGCGCTATCTCGGCCTGGCCGTGGCCTATGGCGAAACCAACCTGAGACCGCAGTACGCGGCAGCACTGATGCAGGCTGGAGATTTCGACCGTGCGTTTAGCGAGTACTCCACGCTGGTAAACGAAAACACTGGTGACAGGGAATCCCGCTGCGAGTATCAACTACAGCTGGGGTATCTCTATTTCGCCGGCGCCGGTGCACCACAGAACAGCTACCTGGGCTATTACTACTGGCAGCGGGGCCTGGCGCTTGCGCTAGGCCCCCGCTGGGGCTCCTGTATCGCAGACAACTTCAGCGACCAGCAGCGCTGGCGCGTCGAAACCGATCGCCTCAAGTATGTTTCTCCGTTGATCGAAGCGCTTTCCACCACGGAACAAAGCAGGATACGAGACGCCACGCGCCTGTCGCTGACCAGTGGTCACTCGGCAGTAGCCGCGATGGATTACCAGCCAGCTGCCCCGGTGGCGGCGATTGCCAGCACTCCAATGGCAACTTCCGCCGCAGCGGCCAGCCGCGGCACATGGCCGGGCTGGGCGCCGATGCGCGGAGGCATCTGTGCCATGCAATACAGCAGCACTGCCGTGTCCCGGGCAGAACTGTTCAGTGAAACCGGAAACGCAGTGTGGACACTGGTGTCCGCCAACGGCGAACAAGCCGTACTCGGTTCTGCGGTCGCTGTGTCGGCGTCGATACTGCTGACTAACTGTCACGTCATTTCAGATCCCGAAGCCATTGCCCTGCGCAATCCTCTCGGCCAGCGCACAGCCAAGCTGATTTCCGCGGATAAAGCGGGCGATCGTTGCATACTGAGATCGCCGCGGGCCACTGGCGCATTTATTGGCCGGGCTCGCCGCCATGGGGACGTTATGATCGGTGAAGACGTTTCCGCTGTCGGCAGTCCCAAGGGCATGACCAACACCCTGTCGCGCGGGATTGTCGCCGGCAAACGCAAGCGTTCCGGCATCCGCCTGATCCAGACGGATGCCGCCCTATCGACTGGCTCGTCAGGCGGCGGGTTATTTGACAATCGGGGCAATCTGATTGGCATCACCGCCTTCCAGATTCCGGAGGCGGACAGCCTGAATTTCGCGATCGCGGTTGAGGAATTCTGCTCACCCTGAGCAAGCTCTCAGTCGGGCATCAGTAACCCTACTTCATTACCCTCGTATACCAATTCAAAGGTCCGCAGGTTACGACAGGCCTGCTTGGTGGCAGAGATGAGCTCGCCAGAGACAAGATCGAACCGGTATTGGTGCAAAGGACACTGGATACACGTGCCATCCACCGTAGCCTGCGCTAAGGCATGTCCCTGGTGAGGGCAGTGGCCTTCTATCAGGTAGCGTTGCTCATTCTGCTGCAGTAGCAACAAGCTCAGCGAGTCTATTTTGAATGCGCGGCGGTAGCCCTCGTGCAGATTGATCAGCTTTTCCAGTGGCTGAAAACGCATCGGCGGGGCTACATAAGGCCGATAATGCGGCGCGCCGCCGCATACGCGGTTGTGCGCTTCGACGTGACATCAGACTCAAGCTTTGGCAGCAGCGCCTTCACGTCAGGGTTTTGTGACAAGGACAGTAACAACAACTCATTGACCAACTGGTGCATCCAGTCAAGATTCTGTTGGTCTCTCTTGCCCTGGAATGCCCCGTTCTTCCGGGCTTCGAAATAGAAGTCGATCACCATGCCCCAGATGGCATCGATATTGAAAAGCTTGAGCGCGGAGCAGGTCATTACTCGCGGGGTCCAGAAACTCGTGTGCCGCAGCAGGTTCATGGCACTGGTGTAGTGTTGTCGCGTGATATTCGCCAGCTGCTCGCTATCACCATCAGCCTTATTGATCACCATGGCGTCGGCAAGCTCGAGAATGCCCTTTTTAATGCCCTGCAGTTCATCGCCACCACCGGGAAGCATCAGCACCATAAAAAAATCCACCATGCCGGCGACCTGGTACTCCGACTGACCAACACCCACTGTCTCCACGAGGATCACGTCGTAGCCGGCCGCCTCGCACAGCAACATACTTTCCCGGGTTTTCTGCGCCACACCACCCAGGGCACCCTCTGCGGGCGATGGACGAATAAAGGCCTCTTCCCGCCTGGACAACTCTTCCATGCGTGTTTTATCGCCGAGAATTGAGCCGCCCGCGATCGGCGAACTCGGATCGACCGCGAGCACCGCCACCCGCTTACCCTGCTCTATCAGGTGCAGACCAAAGGCTTCAATGAAGGTAGATTTGCCGACCCCCGGGACACCGGTAATACCGATTCGAACACTGTCGCCGGTGTACGGCAGCACTTCCTCGAGGATGGATTGCGCCTGCTCACGATGGTGATCGAGCTTGCTCTCCACCAAGGTGATTGCCTTTGCCAGGGAGCGACGCTCACCGGACAAGAGACGATCAAGACTGAATTCGGACATCAGCTACCCGCGCAATCGGCGCATCTGGCACCGCTGACAGGCAGAATCTACGGATGCCATCTGCTGGGATTCGTTAGCCGCGAAGCTCATTCACAGCATTCAGCACCTCGCGGGCCGCCTGCGGAATGGGCGTCCCGGGACCAAAGATGCATTTCACACCCGCCTCCAGGAGGAAGGGGTAATCTTGCTGCGGGATCACGCCTCCGGCGATCACAATGATGTCATCGGCGCCCTGTTTACATAGCTGCGCTATCAACTCGGGGACCAGGGTTTTATGCCCCGCCGCCAGGGACGATGCTCCGACAACATGAACGTCATTCTCTATCGCCTGACGCGCGACCTCCTCCGGCGTAGAAAACATGGGCGACAAATCGATATCAAAGCCCACATCTGCAAACGCAGTTGCCACCACCTTGGCGCCGCGATCGTGCCCGTCCTGACCCATCTTGCACACCAGCATTCGAGGCCGCCGACCATGACGTTCGACAAATGCGTCAATGTCCGTGCTGATCGACTGCCAATCCTCATCTTCCTGGAACGCAGAACCATAAACCCCCGACACGGTCTGCGCCTGGGCATTGAAACGACCGAATTCACGTTCCATGGCGTAGGATATCTCCCCCACGGTGGCGCGCCGGCGGGTAGCTTCAACTGACAGCTCGAGCAAGTTGCCCTCACCGCTCACCGCGCACTGGTAGATTTCCTCGAGTATAGCCTCAACCGCGGCCTCGTCGCGATTGGCGCGCACATCAGCCAGGCGCTGGAGCTGGGATTCGCGCACTGCCTCATTGTCGATCTCCAGCACGTCGACCTCGTCCTGCTGGTCGACGGGATACTTGTTAACGCCAACAATGACATCCTCGCCACGATCAATACGCGCCTGCTTGCGCGCTGCGGCCTCTTCGATACGCAGCTTGGGCATACCGGTCTCGATGGCTTTGGCCATCCCGCCGGCCTCCTCGATCTCTTCGATCAGCTCCCAGGCCTGGTCGGCAATGGCCTGGGTGAGACTTTCCATCATGTAGGAACCGCCCCAGGGATCTACCACGTTGGTAATGCCCGTCTCCTCCTGCAGAATCAGCTGGGTGTTTCGTGCAATTCGTGCAGCAAACTCTGAAGGCAGCGCAATAGCTTCATCCAATGCATTGGTGTGCAGTGACTGGGTGCCACCGAACACCGCAGCCATGGCCTCGATGGTCGTACGAACCACATTGTTGTAAGGGTCCTGTTCGGTCAGCGACCAGCCAGAGGTCTGGCTATGGGTCCGCAGCATAGAACTCTTGGGGTTTTCCGGACTGAACTCGCCCACAATTCGCGCCCACAAAAGCCGCGCAGCGCGCATCTTTGCAATTTCCATGTAGAAGTTCATGCCGATGCCCCAGAAAAAGGACAAGCGGGGTGCGAAGTCATCGATGTGCAGACCGGCTGCGATGGCCGTGCGGATGTACTCTTTACCATCGGCCAGGGTGTAAGCCAGTTCCAGCGCCGCATTCGCCCCGGCTTCCTGGATGTGATAACCCGAGATCGAGATGGTATTGAACTTCGGCATATTGCCAGAGCAGTAAGCAATAATATCGCCAATGATCTGCATGCTGGGCGCTGGCGGATAAATGTAGGTATTGCGAACCATGAACTCTTTGAGGATATCGTTCTGGATCGTCCCGGCGAGCTGTTCATGACTGACGCCCTGCTCTTCAGCGGCAACGATGTAGCCTGCAAGCACCGGCAATACAGCCCCGTTCATGGTCATCGATACAGAGACCTTGTCCAGCGGAATATCGTCAAACAGGATTTTCATATCCTCGACGGAATCGATTGCGACGCCGGCCTTACCGACATCTCCACTGACACGCGGGTGGTCCGAGTCGTAACCCCGGTGTGTCGCAAGATCAAAGGCCACAGACACGCCCTGCCCGCCCGCAGCAAGTGCTTTGCGATAAAACGCATTGGATTCTTCGGCAGTAGAGAAACCGGCGTACTGGCGGATGGTCCAGGGCCGGCCTGCGTACATGGTGGCCTGCGGGCCACGAATGTACGGCGACATGCCCGGCATCGTATCGGTGTATTCCAGCGACTCGATGTCTGCTGCCGTATATAGCGGTTTGACGTCTATCCCTTCAGGGGTCTCCCAGGTCAGGTCTGTGGGCGAGCGGCCTTTCAGCTGTCGCGTCGCAAGGTCTGTCCAGGCATCCGTCGTGGCAGACGACTTATCGTAAATGTCTTTGCTCATCAGTGTTCGCCCATCGGCTGATTGAGTTCGATCAACACGCCATCACAACTCTTGGGGTGGATGAATATGGTCTTGCTGTTGTGCGCACCCTCTCCCGGCTCTTCCGAGAGGAACTGGTAACCCTTGGTTTTGAGTCGCGCAACATCCTCTTCAATATTGTCGGAGCGAAAACACAGGTGGTGCAGGCCACCGCCTCGTTTTTCGAGATAGCCCGCCACCGGTCCCTCCCCATTCAACGGGTGGATGAGTTCGATACTGGTGGGCGGCAGGGGGAAAAAAGCCGTGGAGGTCTTCGCATCCGGAACATCTTCCGTCCCTTCGTAGGGCAAACCAAAATCTTCCAAAAAGCGTTTGATCGCTTTCTCCAGGTCAGGGACGGCAATGGCAATATGGTCAAGAGCGGTAATCATTGAACTCTCCTAAGTAAGCTGGGCGAGAAATTGATCGGTAGCGGTTTTTCGCCGTGCAGCTATGGCCTCGGGCGACTCGATCACAATTTTCTCGTCGGGCGTAATCTTGAAGATCGGCTGCCCCTTGCTGATGATGACGCCGTCGCCTTCTACCAGCACCTGTTCAACCGTGCCGGAGAACGGCGCATAGACCTTGTTGAACATCTTCATCACTTCCACGATATACAGCGGGTCGCCAGCCTCAAAATGATCCCCGGTCTGAACATACAGTTTGTGTTCAGGCGTCTCTCGGCCGTAGAACATGCCGCCGCTGGCGGCCAGGATTTCGTCTGACTTGGCAGCCGGTGGTGGCACCAGCACCTTCGCCATGGCAGCCTGCAGGTCTGCGTCGGTAAGGCGTTCGGGAATGTAAATGGTGAGATCTCCATTCACGGTCAAGTCGAAGTAGGTGGTGGATTCGGCGATGCTCGGCAAGATCGAAAGAATGGAGGTGCCCGCCTGGTAACCCTTGTGTGCCGCTTGAATAGACTCCCAGGTAGCCGCGTCAATGCCTTCAGGACCCTGCGCCTGTGCGAGAACTGTCTGCAACTCAATCCAGTCATCTACTGACAGGCGATTGTTCAGTTCGTTGTAGAAATCACGGGCCTGCTCGAGAACATAGTGATCGTGGTCCCAGATCATGCTCGCCGCCGGGGCGCCGTGGGCATAATCCATGTTCAGGTAGTGATAACTGTCTGCGAGCAATTCGATGGGGTTCTCATTCCAACTGATGCCTCCGTCAATAACCGTGTAGCAATCACGATTGAGGCTTAACCAGCCGCTGAGAACATGCGGCTCGGCCAGCAGAATTTCCAGAGGCCTCAGCAGCAGCGTCTGCTTCAGCTCCAGCGCATGAGCGAGGGCCTTGGCCGCTTCGCCCTCATGGCCGACAAGCTCCGCCTGACACACGCGCTTCCAGGCATATTGCAGGTCAAGGTCGTTAGCACGCTGTTTCAGTTCACCCACCGCGGTCAGGTAAGGAACAATAAATCGCGTCGTCGGGCGAGCGTTGATGTTCTGCCCGATAAACCAGTTCACCAATCCGTAATGAAATTC
>Ga0213866_10001902_pt1 | contig 15198 bp, 12 predicted proteins | sample PICome_11_FD_160079 | JGI IMG/M metagenome (GOLD analysis project Ga0213866, IMG submission 160079) | Coastal seawater microbial communities near Pivers Island, North Carolina, United States - PICO284 | ecosystem: Environmental > Aquatic > Marine > Coastal | place: USA: North Carolina...
GAGCGGGTCAGAGCCCGGATCGACACCCCAGCCCGCCAGCTCGAGCGCGAACCCAGCGAGGTCGGCCTGGGCGATCTCGGCCGAACGATGTTGCGAGCGGATGCCGTGTTCGAGCTGGCTCCACAGCCGATACGCGACACCTGGCTCCGTGCGACCTGCCCGGCCGGCACGCTGCTCGGCCGACGCTCGACTCGTCGACACTGTGATAAGGCGCGACATGCCCGTGCGCGGGTCGAAGCGGGGCTCACGGACGAGACCGGCGTCGACGACGATCCGGACCCCGGCGACCGTGAGTGAGGTCTCAGCGATGTCGGTGGCGAGCACCACCCGCCGTCGGCCAGCGGGTGACGGGCGGAGCGCCAGGTCTTGATCGCTGCGTGACAGCGCGCCCGCAAGCGGTCGCACGTCGACGTCTGGGCCGAGCGACTCGGTGATCAGCCGTTCGGTTCGGCGGATTTCGCCGATGCCGGGCAGGAACACGAGGATGTCGCCGGCGTAGTTGTCGAGCGCCTCCAAGACGATGCTGGCAACGTCGCGCTCGATTTGCTCCGAGTGCGGGCCACGGCGTCGGTCACGTCTCTTCACGCCATTCCTGCGTGTCGGCGCTCGCGGTGCCCATTTGATGTCGACTGGGTGGGCCCGACCTGCGCTCTCGACGACTGGAGCGTCGAGCAGATCCACGAGGCCCTCAATGTCAGGCGTTGCCGACATGGCCAACAGCCGGAGATCAGGCCGGATCGTGTCGATCGCGTCGAGCAGCAGAGCGAGTCCGATGTCGGTGACAAGGTTGCGTTCGTGCACCTCGTCGAAGATCACGCATACCACGCCCGGGAGTTCGGGGTCGTTCTGTAGTCGCCGCGTCAGAATTCCCTCGGTGACCACCTCGATGCGGGCGTTCGATCCGATTCGTCGTTCGTCTCGGGTCTGGTAGCCGACGAGGTCGCCGACGTTGGTCCGCGACAAATCGGCCATGCGCTGCGCCGCTGCACGACTGGCCAGACGGCGCGGCTCGAGCATCAGGATCACGTCGCCGTCGACCCAGGGTTCGTCGAGCACCGCAAGCGGTACCACGGTGGTCTTTCCGGCGCCCGGTGGCGCCACCAGGATTGCCCGTTGCCGGGAGGCGAGTGCGTCGAATAACGCCGGTAGGGCTTCGACGACGGGCAGGCTGGCAGCGTCGGCGGGGATGGCGTCGAGGCTCACCGCAGCGACGAACGCCAGTCGATCAGCCGGCGGCCCGAGAACCGACGAACGGCCTGGGGTCGCCAGAACCAGGCAGGGTGATGCTCGACCACTTAGTGACCTCCGCGATCGAGTCGCCGACGCGCTCCCACGCTGCGGGGTCCCAGCCCTCGGCCGACGCAGCAACGACGCCATCGACCCGGGTGAACACGAACGCGGGCATCGAGCTGAGGCGCATAGCCTTAACCGCCGAACGGTCGACGTCGCAGAACACCAGGAATTGCTCGCTCAGCGGCCCGAGGAACTTTGCTGCATCATCGGCGCCTGCTGTGACGATGAAGTTGATCCGGGCGTCTGAGCCGCGGAACTCCTCGAGGATGCGGACCGCGGTGCGCAGTATCCACGACGACTCGTTGGTGTACGGGTCGAGTACCACCGACGCGAGGTGGAAGGTGGTCAGCCACTCCGAGAGTGGGCGCCCGGTGCCGAGCCCGCCAGTACGGACGTCGAGCGGCGTGAGCGCCAGATCGGTCGGCAGCTTGTGCTCGGAGGTCGTGTCGGCCACAGGGAAGATCGTAGCGATGAGACGACCGCTCGCCCCAGAACTGCCACACATCGCCAAGGGAGCGAACGGAACTGCGCTCCCCGGGTACGGTCGGGTTGTGCACCCGATCGAGCATCTCCGCTACGTCGCCCGAGCCCACAGCGTCGACGCCAGCGCGCTGGTGGAAGAGACAGCGCACGCTCTGGGCTCGTTGCACCTCGATCCGGCGGGACTGATCGTGGCGTGTCGTCGCATTGTCGAGCGGCACCCTTTCTCAGCGCCCATGTGGTGGCTCTGTTCGAACGTGCTCACGTCCGCGGAGCCCTTCGCAGCGGTGTGGGATCTGGCACGTGCGATGCGCGACGACGCAACGGGCGCCGTCCTGGCCCGGACGCTCCCCGAGCCATCGGTCGCACAGCTGCTTGACTCCAATGGCGAGCAGGTCGTCGACGTAGTGACGATCGGCGACCCGATGCTGGTCGGCGCTGCTCTGGCGCGGCGAGCTGATGTGCGAGTGCTAGCGCTCGACGTCGATCACTCGGCGACATCGTTCGTCCGACGGCTCGAACGGTACGGCGTTGAGTACGAACCTGTCGACGCCGGTGTCGCAGGTGTAGCCGTGCGATCGACTGCGGCGGTACTTGTCGAGGCGTTGGCACTCGACGGCGAACGAGCCGTGGTTCCGAGCGGTTCGTCGACCATCGCCGGCTTGGGCGCCGCCTTTGATGTACCCGTATGGCTCGTGGCTGGCGTTGGCCGCCGGTTGCCTAGCGAGTACCTCGATGCAATGGTGCAACGGCACGGCGAACTGGTCGACGGAGTCGACCCCTGGTCGGTCGACGTCGAAATCCTTCCGACGTCGCTGTTAACCCACGTGGTGGGCCCTCATGGCCGCGCCCCAGTTGGCCCGCCAGCCGTGCAGCCCGAGTGCCCGCTTGCCGCCGAACTGCTCCATCGACCCCCGATGTGAGTCAGAGATGGACCCGGCATAGCTCAGACGGAGCGGTGGCGGGGTGGGTGCCCGAGGATCTCTTCGATCAGGGATTCGGCCTCGACCCTGCGGTCTTCGGTGACGAAGACGCGGGCCATTGGCTCGCGTGAGTGCACAAGCATGTTGATGCCGTAGTCCTCGACCATCCGGGCTGGGATTCCGTCATTGATCAGCTCGTCGGTGATTATCTGTGACTGCCATAGAGGCACCCAGGCAGCTTCGACCGTGCGTTCTGCGCTCGGGTCATCGCTGGAGCGTCCCCAGAAATGCTCCCAGAACTCGCGTAGCCACCCCACGTTGACAGCATGCCTCACATGGCACCCGGGTTGTCGTACCGTCATCGTGTGGCCGACGCCTCCGATCCACGCGCTCAGGCTGAGGGCCAGTCGCATGGCCACGGATTCCTCTCCGGGTGGGAGGGCTGGCGAGGCGACCGGTTCCTCGCATTGGTCGTCGCTGCCGTCGCAGCACTCGCCTTAATCACCGTGATTGGTGCCGTGCTGCTCTGGCCCGATGGCTCGGGCCAGCAGGCGATCGGAGATACCGCTGACGAGGTCGGGTTCGTGTCGGAGCGGGTCACCGCCGAAGTGACCCGGGTGGTCGACGCCCGCTGCACCTTCTCTTCGGTTGACGACCCAGCAGTCTGTCGCACCTTCACCCTCGAACTCACCAGCGGCGACAACGCAGGGGCATCCGTTGTGTTGCCTGAGTTCAGCCTCGAGTTCGCCCAGAACGTCCCGCCGCTCGACATCGGCGACGCGGTGGTGCTCGGGTACGAGTCGAGAACCGATACTTATGTGTACCTCGACCAAGACCGCCGAACTTCTCTGGTCCTCCTCGCCGTCTTGTTCGCAATGGTGGTCCTTGCGCTCGGCCGCCTGCGGGGGGTGCTCGCGCTCGCAAGCATGGCGATCACCGTCGTTGTGCTCGTGTCCTTCATCGCCCCGGCGGTTCTCGACGGACGAGACCCGGTAGCCGTCGCAGTCGTGGGAGCGTCCTTCATCGCGTTTGTCAGCCTCTACCTGACCCATGGCATCTCGCCGGCCACCTCGGTGGCGCTCGTGGCGACCCTCGGTGCGCTCGGGATCACACTCGTGCTCTCCCAGGTCTTTTTCTCTCTCGCTGGCTTCACCGGTCTGTCGTCTGAGGAGGCGCTCGTGCTGCCGCTGCTCTCGGCTGAGATCGATCTCGCTGATCTGTTGCTTGGCGGCGCGATCCTCGGCGCGCTCGGAGCGCTCGACGACGTCACGGTCACCCAGGTCGCAACCGTTACCGAGATCCGCCGCCAGCGTTCCGACTTGTCGACCCGGGCTCTGTTCTCATCAGGCGTGCGGGTAGGTCGCGAACACATCGCCTCAACCGTCAACACGCTGCTACTCGCATATGTCGGCGCCGGCATCCCGCTTATTCTGTTGTTCGCGGCGTCCGATCAGTCCCTGTCGCTCGTGGCAAACTCCGAAGTGATCGCAGTTGAGATCGTCCGCACTATGTGCGGATCGATCGGCCTGGTGGCTGCTGTGCCGATAGCCACCGGTCTTGCTGCGCTGGTGTTTCGCAGTCCGCCAAGGTCCCCGTCGACCGAGCCGACCCCGCCGCCTGATGATCCGTTATGGGATGACTTCGCCCCCGACGGTGAGTTCTGGGACCGCCGCCGCTGAGAGCACACACAGGCCAGGCGCAGTACTGTCGGCCGTATGGCTGAGATGGTTGACTTCCCGTCCAATGGCATCGATGCACGGGGCTACCTGGCACTGCCTGACTCCGGCAGCGGCCCGGGCGTGATCGTGATCCAGGAGTGGTGGGGCCTCGACTCGGGCATCAAGCAGATGGCTGACCGGCTCGCCGCGGCTGGCTTCGTTGCGCTGGTGCCCGACCTCTATCACGGTGAACTCGCCGCACACGACGAGATGGACAAGGCGAGTGAGCTCATGACTCATCTGCCAGCAGATCGTGCCGCTCGGGACATGTCAGGCGCGGTCGACTTTCTCTCCGACCACTCGACGACCACCGGCATCGGCATCGGCGTGATGGGTTTCTGCATGGGCGGCATGCTTACGTTTATCCTGGCTGCCAATCGCCCCGACAAGGTCAAAGCCGCAGTGCCGTTCTACGGGTTCCCGCAGGGTGACATGCAGCCGGACTACTCGAAGATCCAGGCGGTCATCCGCGGGCACATGGCCGAGAATGACGACTTCTTCCCGCCGTCGTTAGCGAAGCAGCTTGAGGCCGAACTGCAGAGCCTCGGAAAGGATGCCACGCTCGCCGTGTATCCCGGCTCAGGCCACGCGTTCATGGCGCCCCACAACGCGCTCGGTACCCGAGATCAGGCGTTGTACGACCAGATCTGGCCCGAGGCCACGAGCTTCTTGCGCGAGCAACTCGGCTGACGCGTGAACGCCCCTGTTTCTGCGCAGCGGTTCGACGCAGTCATCTTCGATGCTGGCGGCGTGCTGGTCTTGCCTGATCCCACCGTGCTCGCCCCGCTGCTTACCTACTTCGGCGGCGACTACTCACTGGGGGCTCATCGCCGAGCTCACTACGCGGCGATGAAGGCCAAGTCCGATGCCGGCGTCGCCGAGACCTCGTGGGAGCTTTACAACTTCGCCTACGTGGACGCCATCGGCGTACCCGTCCACGAGCGTGACGAGGCAGCCGAGGTGCTGGATCGCACCCGTTACCATCACACCTGGCGGTGGGTGATCCCCGAGTCACGAAACGCCCTCGACGACCTCGCCGAGGCGGGCGTACCGATGGGCGTTGTGTCCAACGCCAGTGGCCAGATCGAAGCCATGCTTGCCCGTTCGATCTGCCAGGTTGGTCCGGGCGAGCATGTCGAGATGCGGGTCATCATCGATTCCGCCGTGGTCGGCGTCGCAAAGCCTGATCCACGGGTCTTCGAGTACGCCCTTCCGTACTTCGCGGAGTTCGAGCGTTCACGCATCGCCTACGTCGGTGACTCGGTCACGATGGATGTCGAATGTTCGGCCGCCGCTGGGCTCTATCCAGTTCTTCTCGACCCATTTGACGACCACGCTGGTGCCAGCTTTGAGCGCATAGCGTCCCTCGACGAGCTCCTCAACCACACCGCCCGATCAAACAGCTGAGTCAACCCTCTGAGGCGATTTCGTCCCGGAATATGGGACGAGGCTCCGTGATATCTGATTCGCCGGTTAGGCCGATCGCTGCGACCAGGCGGGGCGGTTAACGAGGATGAAGAGCCAAGCCAAAGCCGGGATGGCGGTGACGGCGGCGAAGGCGAACACGATCAGGAGGCCCCACTGCGTCGAGCGTGCGCCGACGGCCTCATCGATGGTGACCTGGTCGACGAGGATTTCGGGGTACTGACCGACGCCCCAGCCGATCACGATGGCGGCGACGGCGATGACCGCTCCGATGCGAGCGTGCGCCCATCGCCGTTGACGAAGTCGCCACAAGCTTGTTCCGCCCGCCACAGCCGAGGTGATCACGAGAGCGAGTCCACGACCATGCAGACCGGATGCGAGCGACTCGGCATCGAGTTCAAGGGTGATTGCTGCGCCGATCGCCAGAACGCCGGTAAGGATGCCGACACGAAACGACTTGACGCCGATGTCGTTGGCCAAGTCGGTGTTGCCCGAGCGTTCGGCGTCGGCGGCGAGGAACACTCCAGCGAGGAAAGAGCAGGTGAGCACAGCGAGTATGCCGCCGACCCACGAGAGTGGGCCGGTCCAGCTGGTCCACACATCGCCCGGCGCGTCGTAGGGCACGCGGCCGCTCGCAATCGCGCCCGCGATCATGCCGAGGAAGAACGGGGTGATCAGCGAGGAAGATGCGAACACTGCACCGTGAAGCTGTGCCTCCCGCACCGTCGACGAGAACTTGCGGAACGCAAATGCGCCGCCGCGCAGCACGATGCCCAACCCGACCAGCAACCAGGGAACGAACAGCGTGTTCATAATCGACGTAAACGCGATCGGGAAGCCCGTCCAGAGGAACACGAGCACGTAGATGAGCCAGACATGGTTCGCCTCCCATACGGGCCCGATCGAACGGTCAATCTGTGCGCGAACGTGAGCTCCCTGGCGAGAACCCCCGGCGGTCAAGTCCCAGACGCCCGAGCCGAAGTCGGCGCCTCCGAATACGGCGTAGGCGACCACCCCGAGGAACATGAGCGCAGCGATAATGTCGGGAAGTCCCATCACACGCCCTCCCGCAAGGATTCGGCGTGTTCGACGTCAAGATCTGACGGGCCGTACGGCGTGGGAAGGTCGAGGTCGGCATCGTCCCGCCACCGGCGGGCCATGCCGCGAATGGCTTGAGTAGCGAGTAGTCCCATCGAGGTGTAGACCACGGCCATCACGGCGAGGCTTATCCACACGCCTGAGTTCGTGGTAACGGCGTCCGCCGTGCGCAGCTCGCCGTAGACGATCCACGGCTGCCGGCCGACCTCGGTGGCGGTCCATCCAGTCTCAAGTGCCACGACCGACAGCCCCCCCGCGAACACGACGGCGCGGAGCAACGTTGCATTCGAGAAGAGGGGAGAGTCGGCGCCAAAATCGTTGCGGTCGTCGGGGTTGCCCCACGATCGGTGCTCTCGCCAGAATCGCCAGGCGAACCACGTGGCGATTAACGCCATCATGGTGCCGGCGGCGACCATCGACTGGAACGCCAGATGGGTTACGTTGATCGGCGGGAGCTCGTCATCATCGAAGTCATTGATGCCAGGAACCACCTGGCTGAACGAGTTGCCCGTGGCGAGCGACCCGAGCCACGGGATCTCGATCGCAAAGCGTTTCTCTCCCTCGATCCACAGACCACCAATTGTCAGTGGTGCGTGATCTTCGGACTCTTCCGCGAGTTCAAACGCAGCGAGCTTGGTCGGCTGGTCCTCGGCGAGCCGCTGGCCGGTGAAATGGCCGATCACCGGCTGTATAAGTGCCGCGGTCACGGCGAACCCCATCGCAACGGTGAGGCCGATGCGGTGCCGTCGGTCGTTTCGGCCTCTCAGCAATCCGACGGCGTACACGGCTGCGGTGAGAAATCCAGCGACGGCATAAGCGGCGACGAACATGTGGACCGACTGCCAGAAGACTGCGTAGTTGAAGATCGCAGCGAGGGGCTCAATGTTGATGACCTCCCCGGTCGCCGTGTCACGATCGAAGCCTGCAGGATTGTTCATCCAGGCGTTGACGCTGACAATGCAGAACGTGCCGAACGCGCCTGAAGCGATGATGGGGTAAAGGGTGGCAAGGTGCACCTTGGGGGCGAGACGGTCCCAGCCGTAGAGATAGATGCCGATGAACACGGCTTCGAGGAAGAATGCGATGCCTTCGAGGGCGAAGGCGAGGCCAATGACATCGCCGAAGTCCGACATCATCACCGGGAACAGTAAGCCGAGCTCAAAGCTAAGAATTGTGCCCGACACGGCGCCCACGGCGAACAATACGGCCGAAACCTTCGCCCACTTCTTGGCGAGGGTGAGCGAGTCGGCGTCGTCGTACTTCAGGCCGCGCCGGTGGAGGACGAAGATGAGGGCCGGCAGCGCAACGCCAAAACACGACAGCACGATGTGGAACCCGAGCGAGAGCGCCATTTGCCACCGAGCCGCCATCAGCTCGTGGGGCGCTTCTGCGCCCTGAGCGATCAGCTCGGCGAGCACGACGACCTCATATCAACGACGGTACATCGGCCCGTAGAGCTGATTGTGCCGATGTACGTCACGCTGGAGTCCTGCTGCGGCAGCTGTGCGTCACGCCAGAGTTCTGCGTCGCTGCCGGTCGTTAACCGCCGCTGGGTCGTTATCTAGGGTTGCGCAAGTCCGCACGCGATCACTGTGATGGGTGACTTCCCCTCAACGTTTCGGCGTCGCAGTTGCTCAAGCGTTGTGGGTGGCGAGGAGCTGGCGAGCGATCACCTTGAGGCAGAGCGTCTCGTCGGCGCCTTCGAAGATCGACAAGACGCGGGCGTCGACGAACAGGCGGCTGACCTCGTACTCCTCGGCGTATCCCATGCCGCCGTGGATCTGCATCGCCTCTCGGGTTACCCACTCGGCAGCCTTGCAGACGTATGCCTTCACCATCGAGGCTTCCATCTGTCCCTGGCCCTTGGCCATGAGGGTGGCCACGGCATAAGAGAATTGGCGTCCGGCCTGGGTGAGTACCGCCATCCGGCCGAGCTTTGCCTGGGTGAGTTGATACTCGAGAATCGACTCACCGAACACTTTGCGGTTCTCGGCGTAGTCGACGGCGAGCTCGTAGGCCTTCTGCATCACGCCGACTGCGCGGGCCGCAGTTTGTAGACGCCCATTCTCGAATCCGGCCATCTGGTAGTAGAAGCCTTTACCGAGCCCGTCTTCGCCGCCGATCTGGTTCTGGGAAGGCACCCACCAGTTCTCGAGAGCAATCTCGTATGAGTGCATGCCGCGGTAACCGATCGTGTCGATTGGGCGGCCCTCCATCTTCCCTTTGGTTCCGTCTTGGTCGAGCACGAACCCGTGGGCGTCGCCGCGTGGCTTTGGCACGATGAAGAGCGACAGTCCGCGATGGGTCTGCGATCGGTCGGGGTCGGTACGAGCGAGCAGAGTGAGTGCATCTGCACGGGCTCCAAACGTGCACCAAGTCTTCACGCCATTGATGATCCAACCAGGCTCGCCGTTTGGGCCGTCTGCTCGGGTGGCGGTGACCTTGATACCGGCGACGTCGGAACCATAGTCAGGCTCGGTGACCGCCACGGCGGGCATTACCTCGGCGGTTGCGAGCTTGGGCAGCCACTGCTGCTTCTGCTGCTCGGTGCCGCCCTTGACGAGAGCACGCGTGAGGATCTCGGGTCTCGTGATAAGCGAACCGCCGATTCCGAGCGATGCCTTCGATAGCGCCTCGGTGGCAGCGACCATGGCTATGTATTCCTCGTCGCCTCCCTCGCCGAAACCGCCGTACTCCGACGGGACCGACAAACCGAACGCACCGAGTTCGGCCAGACCGGAAATGATCTCCTCGGGCACATCTGCGTTGGTGCGGTGGACGTGTTCGGCATGCGGGGCGATTACGTTCTGGGCGAACGAATCGAATGTGTCGGACACCATCTCCATATCGTCGGAGAGGTGGAAGGGCCCCGGGTTCTGCGCAAGCGACGCAAGGAACGCTGGATCACGGAACATCGTCATGAACGCGTGAGCGTTGTCGAGTGCGCCCCGGTCGACACCCCAGGCCTCCTCTCGGCCGAGAATTTTGGTCGACACGTCGTGGACCATGTCGGCTGCGTACGCGCAGGTAATCTTGGCCTCAATGTCTCCCTTGTTGCCGTAGTCGAGCAGCGATTTGGCGGTCGCCACACCAGCAGCGGCGTGGGCGAGGTCGTAGGCCAGCACCTGGTTGGTGTCAGCGCCACCCTCAAGCGATGCGAGGTGTCGGATCGCCTTGCCGACCAGACGATCGGCGAGATCGATTGCATCGGCGGCTGCGGCAAGGTCGGCAACGATGGTCACGGACAAAGATTTTACCGATGGGTAACCGGTGCTGTCTCATCCAACTCGTGATGGGGCCACCAGTGTTGTGTGACATCAGACGCAAGCAAGCACCTGCTCATCGACTCGGTAACTGTTGCCGGCTGCGCTTCTGCCCGCTGCCGCTGGGTCAGCACCGCAAGCCATCAGCGCCAGAAGGCGCTGCGACTTGACCAGTGCAGCGGAGAGATCCATCACGATCGCCGTAACCTTGAGGAGTCTGCATGAGGCGAACTGCGGTATCGGAACGAGCTCAGAGATGGCAAAGCGGCTGTTCAGCAGGTCTCCGGAGCCGTGAGCGTTGAACAATCTGACGGGGACTGCTCACCTCAGGGCGCCCTGATTGATCTGATGATCGTGGAAATCACGGGCCTCAAACTCTGGAGATGGCCGGGTGAGTCGGCATGAACGATCCGAGAACCTGGTGCAAACTTTGTTGGTCTGCTGCCAGCCTGTGGTCATGGCAAATGTTGCGGTGTACTGCGGCTCAAGTGGTGGTGTTGATCCGATCTACCGAACGGTCGCTGCCGAGGTCGGTGCGTCGATCGCCGCCGACGGTCACCAACTCGTGTACGGCGGTGGATCGGTCGGTCTGATGGGGGCCGTCGCTGACGCAGCCCTGGCCGGAGGCGGCAACGTGCTGGGGATCATCACCCAACATTTGCTCGACAAGGAGGTCGGTCACCACGGCGTGACCGAGCTCGCAGTCGAAGACGACATGCACGCACGTAAGGCGGCCATGGCGACGCACGCCGACGGAGTGATCGTCCTGCCGGGCGGGTTTGGAACTCTCGACGAAACGTTCGAAGTACTCACCTGGAACCAGCTCGGAGTGCATCCGGGAAGCGCCGAGGGTGTCATTCCGGTTGTGTTCCTCGACGTCGACGGTTACTTCGAGGACTTGTTCGCATTCATTGAGCGCATCGTTGAATCGGGCTTCGTGCGGCCGGAGCACGGCACTATGGCGCAGCGCATCCTCGACCCAGTCGAGGCCGTTCGGTTGGCTGCGGCAGGTCCGACCCTGTTGCCGCCGAAGTGGACCGATCGCGACTCGGGGTAATCAGCTGCGTCGGACGAGGTCCGGCAGAGTGCCACTGGCAGCCGCTCAAAGTATGGTGCCCCGGCTATACGCAAGCCCAAGCTTTCAAATCGGGAATCTGATCGTCGCTTGCGGACAGTCTGGTTTGACCGAGCGCTTCGCAGGCAGTGAGATAGCAACTCTGCTCGACCTTGTCGGCGATCTGCTCGTGCCCCGGCGACGCCTGGACGGTGTTCCTGGCCGGTGCCCACAGGCGGTACAAGCCTGTCCACATACCCGGTTGAGTCATCCACACCGTCCCACACGGAATTCGCCTGGAATTCACAGGGTTGACCCCCTTCCTCCGCACAGGGGCTGGTTGAGACGATGATCACGTGGCCGTAGCATTCACCCAGCACTCGTTCGCCCCGCAGTCGATCGTCGCAAATACGGACGATCCCCTAATTGATTTCGGTAGGAGAGGTCCGTCGGGTTTCCTGGGTCGCATGTCAGGAACGAAACGGACGGCGGGCATTCGTCGCCGCCACGGGTTTACTGTTCCGTTCGATCGTGATCAGCTCGAACGGTCGGGTTGGCGAACGACGCTTGACTATCAAGAGAATCACACGCGTCGCCGAGACGGTCGCCTAGACCAACTCCAAGCAGTGTGGCGAGCGACAGGGGAGCGGCTAGAGCCCGACGGGGCTGTGTTGGTCGTGACCGCTTCGGCTCACACCGGCGCCGAAGCGTGGGCCAAGCTCCGCCACGAAGCCGATCTGTCGGGGTGTGTGGGACGGTCCAAGAGGGGTGCCGAGGGTCGCCAGAAATGAGGCAGAGCGTTCGCCGCTGCGGAGATCCCAGCCGAGAGGGCCGGTAGGCGGGGTCATTGCACTAGCCCGGTCGATAATTTGGGGACATTAGCGAAGCAAGCGCTTTTGAAAGAGCAAAATTCGCAACAAAGCCTTGCGCGTGACGAATCCCGCTGCTGTAATTACTCCTCCGTCGCCACACCAGATGTGGGGGCAGACAAGGGTTCTGGGGAACTCCAACCACCACATCTAGTGCCGGTCCAAGCCGGTGCGTACAAGCCACCACAACGACAAAGACCGACACAGAGCAGGGATGGAGCCGGTTGTGACACTGATTGATAACGACGCAGACAACGGAGCGGAAACAGAGGTAACGCAGCAGCCGACTCTTACCGACGCCAACAAGCCGAAGGCGTTCCAGGCGCCGACGGCGGGGGCAATGCAGGCGATGGCGGCCGAAGCTGGCCCGACCGGGATGCGTGTAACGAAGCGGAACGGTGCGGTTGAGTCGGTCGACCTGAACAAGATCGTCAATGCGATCGCTCGCGCGTCGGAGGGTCTCCTCGGCGTAGACCCGATGCGGGTCTCGACTCGAACGATCTCGGCACTCGCCGATGGCGCGACGACCCGTGAACTCGACGACTTATCGATCCGAACAGCGGCCGGCCTCATCGTCGAAGAGCCCAACTACTCCAAGCTCGCTGCACGCCTCCTGTCGACTGTGGTCGACAAAGAAGTCCGCAACCAGAACATTCCGTGGTTTTCGGAGTCAATTGTCGTTGGTTTCAACGAGGGCCTCGTTAGTAAGGAAGTGCACGACTTCGTACAGTCGAACGCCCCCGAACTCAACGCCGCTGTAAACTCAGACCGCGACCGACACTACGAGTTCTTCGGCCTCCGCACGGTTTACGATCGCTACCTGCTGCGCCACCCATCGCGCCGTGAGGTCATAGAGACTCCGCAGTACTTCATGCTCCGTGTCGCCTGCGGTCTTGTCGCCCCCATGGTCGACAACGACGACGTCGACTCGGTCAACCAGGCCGTAGACGAAGCGGTGAAATTCTACGACCTCATGTCGTCGCTCGCGTACTTACCGTCGAGCCCTACCCTGTTCAACTCGGGAACTACACATAGCCAGATGTCGTCGTGCTACCTGCTCGACTCACCAAAAGACAGCCTCGAGGGCATTTACAAGCGCTACACCGACATTGCAAAGCTGTCGAAGTTTGCCGGCGGCATCGGCGTTGCCTGGCATCGCATCCGCTCAAAGGGCAGCCTCATCACCGGCACAAACGGCCTCTCGAATGGCATCGTCCCGTGGTTGCGTACTCTCGACTCGTCGGTCGCGGCCGTCAACCAGGGCGGTCGTCGCAAGGGTGCAGCATGCGTGTACCTCGAGTCATGGCACGCAGACATCGAGGACTTCCTCGAGTTGCGAGACAACACCGGCGACCACGCTCGTCGCACCCACAACCTCAATATCGCCAACTGGGTTCCTGACCTGTTCATGGAGCGCGTCGAGCAGGACTGGCAGTGGAGCCTCTTCGACCCGAAGAAGGTCCCACACCTGACCGACCTGTACGGCGACGACTTCCGTCGCGAGTATCTCAAGGCCGAAGAGGCAGGCCTCTTCGAGAAGCAGGTGCCAGCCCGTCAGCTCTATAGCCGCATGATGCGCACCCTCGCGCAGACCGGCAACGGCTGGATGACGTTCAAAGACGCGTCGAACACGAAGTGCAATCAGACCGGAGCGACCAACGACGACGGCTCGCCTCGAGTCGTGCACCTCTCGAATCTGTGCACCGAGATTCTTGAAGTGACCGACCAGGCCAACACAGCGGTCTGCAACCTGGGCTCGCTCAACCTCGGTTCATACGTCGATAACGAAGGCCAATTCGACTTCGCCCGTCTCGGTCGAGTCGTACGCCAGGTCGTGCCCTTCCTCGACCGGGTGATCGACATCAACTACTACCCGACGCCTGAGGCCGAGTACTCCAATAACAAGTGGCGGCCGGTAGGCCTCGGTCTCATGGGTCTGCAAGACGTGTTCTTTAAGAAGGGCCTCTCGTTCGACTCCGACGAGGCGAAGGCGCTCAGCGCCCAAATCAGCGCTCACATCTACTTTCATGCGCTGTGGGCATCGACCGATCTCGCCGAGGTGGCAGGGCCCCATGAGTCCTTCACCGGCACCCGCGCAGCCAAAGGCGATCTCCAGTTCGACATGTGGGGCGTCACGCCGCCGGCCGAGCTCGACTGGGATGCACTGCGGGTTCGCATCGGCGAGCATGGTCTACGCAACTCACTGCTCATCGCCATCGCCCCGACAGCAACGATCGCATCGATTGCCGGCTGCTATGAATGCATTGAGCCGCAGGTGTCGAACCTCTTTAAGCGTGAAACACTGTCGGGTGAGTTCATGCAGATCAACCGCTACCTAGTGCGTGAGCTCCAGGCCCGTGGGCTCTGGGACGAGCCGATGATCAACGAGATCAAGAAGGCTGAGGGATCGATCCAAGACGTCGAGCGGATTCCCGCTGAGCTGCGCGAGATCTACCGCACAGCCTGGGAGATCCCGCAGCGGAACCTCATCGACATGGCCGCTGACCGGGGCGCCTTCATTGACCAGAGCCAGTCGCTCAACCTGTTCATGGAGACGCCGACCATCGGCAAGCTCTCGTCGATGTATTTGCACGCCTGGAAGCAAGGCCTCAAGACCACGTATTACCTGCGCAGCCGTCCGGCTACCCGGATCAACAAGGCGACTACGGCGCCGTCGGGTGGAGCGCCAACTACCCCTGGTGGTGGCGAACCGGCCCCCAAAAAGGAGTTCACCGACGAAGAGGCCATCGCCTGCTCACTCGAGAACCCTGAGGCCTGCGAGGCCTGCGACTGAGCCATCGGCCTCCGCAACAGAATACGAACCCCACGACGTAATGACCGATTGAAAGGCCTTAACTCATGGCACTGATCGACCCGATCGCCCCCGAACCGTTCGTCTCCCCAAACGTCACATCAGCCGAAGAAGCCGTAGCCGCGGCGGCGACGGGTGGCTTGACGCAGCCGAATCACATCCTCGATCCTGGCTTCGATCTCACACTGCGCCCTATGCGGTACCCGGTGTTCTTCGACATGTACAAGGACGCCATCAAGAACACTTGGACCGTCGACGAGATT
>Ga0213866_10001903_pt1 | contig 15190 bp, 27 predicted proteins | sample PICome_11_FD_160079 | JGI IMG/M metagenome (GOLD analysis project Ga0213866, IMG submission 160079) | Coastal seawater microbial communities near Pivers Island, North Carolina, United States - PICO284 | ecosystem: Environmental > Aquatic > Marine > Coastal | place: USA: North Carolina...
ATTTTACGGTGATCGTACGGTAGAAACTATGCCGTTTGAGTCAAAAGAGCAAGGTTTGGATAGTTTGAACAGTGATCAAACGATTCAAAAGAGCTGGGTTATGAGGCATTAATAAAATACTCTACCGTTTGATTCAAACAATTGAATTAATTGACTCAAACAATTGATTTATTTGATTCAAACAATACCTTTTTATGATTCAAATAATTGAGTTTTTTGACCCATACGCAAGGGTAACCTATTAGTGTAAGTCAGGGTCTCTTCCCAGTCCAGTAGTAGTATAGTGTTCTACTCTACGTATAGTATACTCACTAGTGTCTACACCCTGTTCTGCACGTATGTCTATAACAGTCTGTGCTTCTGCTTCACTGTTAAGGTTAGTCTCTACACTATTACCACGTGCATCTAGTATGTCATATGTGTATCTCATTGTAGAGTATTTACGGTGTTTCCCACCCGAAACTATATGCTACTTTAACTAAATGCCTAGACTGTTGGGGTCATTGTAGTAGTCATCGTCATCATCATTGGGTTTTGTGGGTTTGTCAACTTCCCAATCATCCGCTAGTGCTACCACTGTATTGAACAGTAGAGCTAAAGGTTTGAACACCACTAGCAGGGCGAAGCGCAGCACGATGTGTGCATAGTAGTAGCACAGTTTAAGGTAGTACATAAACATATTTACAATCTCTCCTGCCAAATCAACCGCGAACCGGTTGCTGCTTCGCAGCCTTAGGCTCTACCGCGTCCACTTCGTGGCTGCTAGGCTTTTCACCATTCCATAATATCAGCATAGCGACGGGTACTGCATATATGGCTACGAGTGTTATGAGTAGATATACGTAGGTCATACTGTTCGTTCTGTTCTTTACACCAATTGTGCCAGTGCATAAAACAGCGTTGCCAGTGCTGCGATTGCTATTGCTAATAGTAGGTTGTCGTTATTCATATGCATATATTAACACTGTTTCACACCTGTGTCAACTCGTGTTTGTCCAAAGTAAATATGTGTATGGCACACATCTGCATAATAGGAGATTCATTTGGACACCCTATACTAGGAGGGGATTTCCCACAAGATCGCTACACACCTAGTGATCACACAGAGCATCAATTGCGTGATGTGTATGGCTATAAAGTACGCAACTATAGCCGAGGTGCTATTAGCAATCTAGAAGCAGTAAGACGTTTCCGGGACAACCCACCCAGACTGTGTGACGTAATCATATGGTTTGGCACTGAATCATTCCGTGATTGGCACGATGCAGACCGTCATAGGTTCTCAATAGACGCTAAGACAGAAGAGATTATGGCTGTGGCATATTCAGAATTTGAGCAGATACGCAGTCACTATGATGCAGACTGCGTACTGATAGGAGGCCAAGCACCCTTACACCCTGTACGCAAAGGCATAGTGAATAGGGTAATATGGGAACTAGAAGATTGGCGTGCAGAACTGTTGGGCTATCCTGATCTAGAAGGCTCACATCTACTGTGTCACCCATACATATTTGGCAGCACAGGTTGCACAGACAGTGTACAGGTTCAACTGCGCAAAATAGAAACTGTGAACAAGTGGTTGGATCTTATGGATGGCCACAAGCACTTTCCAGACAACTGTCACCCAGGAGGCGCTGCACATCGCAGTTTGAGTATGCGCATAAACAAAATTATACAGGGTCGTAAACCTGGGTAAATACTAGTGTAACCTTTAACGGAGTAAGACTTGACACACTATGACGAAACAGTTAGCGTTGAAGAACTATATCAAGAAGAACTGACTGCACTAGAAACACAGTACGATAGGCTGAGTAGAATGGACACAGAATCTGCACGTAAGGCCGCAGACACACTGTTGCACGTGATAGCCTATTTTAGAGTAAGACTTGGGTTAGAAGAACACGATCTAGAAGAAGTGTTTGGAGCAGACCCAGATCGAACCATACATTGAAAAAGGTCACGTCGGAACATAGACGTGAAGCATACAGATTGTTCTGGATGGTAAAAGGACATTTCCGTGCTACAGATGAATGCATACTATCCTGCTATGACAGTTACTTTCGTCGCTGTTGGTACAATGAAGAAGCCTACATACACACGGAAGGGTTTGAACAAGCATACGAAGAGCACCTCAAACAGATTGGTAAACTTAGGCCATAGACTTTTTAGACAAGTTAGGGTATACTTGTATAAGTAAACTCAACTTATGAAACACAAACATCTTATTGTACGAGCAACTGTAAGCAACCCGCCAAGACACAGAGAGACCATTGAAGACTGGATGCGTAATCTTGTGCGTGATATAGATATGCGTATTATGATGGGGCCATTTGCACAGTTATGTGAACTAGAAGGTAACAGGGGTTGGACTGCTGTTGCTGTTATAGAAACCAGTCACATTGCTCTGCATATTTGGGACGAATGTCACCCACCACTTATGCAACTGGATGTTTACACTTGCAGTGAACTTGACCCTAACACAGTATTTGACAGTATAGAAAAATGGGATATTGCCAGTCTAGACTACAAATACCTTGACAGAGAAGGTGATATGATTACTGTACAAGACGCTAAATAATATTAATATCGTTCATCCTACGGGACGGAAGTAGACGCAAGTCGAAGGAACGCACCTAACTTTAACAGAGGAGGGTGTTATGAACAGATTCGATTATCTACATAAGACATACCGATTAGCACGAGAGAAAGCTCGCAAAGAACGCATCTTAATGATGAGCCGTTCAGAGCCCAACATTCACGCTAATGGGACTAGTGGATACGCTGTGAAAGAGGGCACGAACCAAGGAAAGATCCTGGCTCACCACACAGCTCGTTCTACTAACAATTGGTAGCGAGAAACTAGGGGGTCTATAATATAGGCCCCCAATACTTAAATGAAACATAAAAAGAAAAACAATCCTAAACGTCCTATTGACGTTCGTAAGCAAATTATAGACCGATTAAAGACTGAACAAGATCCGTATGAGCGTGAGAAACTGCAACAACGCTTACATCACTATAATATCGTGTGTAAAAAGTAATCTATATTAGTATCTACCTATATTCTATAACTCGGTGGTTTTTGCTCGGATCCATTAAATAAAACTATAACACTTGACATAATAATAGGTTTATGTTATAGTGATTATGTTAGGTAATAGAAAGGTTTCTATTACAAGCATTGTTACACAACAGCCGCAAGGCAGGAGGTATTACAATGCATATCATAAAAAAGCACTAGTAAATCTAAGGTACTTCATTGCACCATTACTAATCTGTGTTTCACTCGCTGGAGTGTTAGCAGGTGGTATATGGACTTGGACAGGTGTATTCCTATTGGGAGTAGGAATAATACTTGATACCTTAGTAACATACAAAACCAAAGGTGCTGGCTTCGATGAAAATGGCGAGCCCTATGGTATCCCCTGGTTACAGAATGCAGTAATGTATTTGATGTTACCAGTATTCGTTGCACTACAACTTGCACTAGCATATCAAATCTACAGTGGTATGTATGGGTTAGAGTTGTTAGGCGCAGTTCTTTCAACAGGTATATTTGCAGGCATAGGCATAATATATGGACACGAACTGTCACACACCAAAGGCTTTAGTTTTGTTATAAGTCGTTGGATGATGGCACTAAGTGGTTCAGCACATTTCTGTTATGCTCACGTTTACAATCATCACTTGGAACTAGCAAGTGAAGATGATCCTGCAACTGCACCTAGAGGACGTGATATCTATTCACACTATGCTAAGAGTCATTTAGGACAGAGCAAGTTCCTATTTGATATGGAGAAAGCAAGATTGAAAAGACTTGACAAACCATTCCTAAGTTGGAACAACAGATGGATACGTGGTTATATGATGAGTCTTCCAACTATCTGGTTGTTCTTTATAGCAGGTGGATGGTTAGGAGTCGCTTGTATGGCTCTTGTTTGGGTTATCTCAAACTTTGAACTAGAAGCACTTAACTATCTAGAACATTACGGACTTGTTCGTGTTAAGAGCGAACCAATAGACTATAGACACAGTTGGGATAACTCAACTCTGTTTACCAGTTGGTTCTTTATAGAGATTGGTCGCCAGGCTGATCATCACGATAGAGGTGAAACACACTTCTGGGAACTAGACGAAGTAGGTGCACCTAACACAGGTGTAGGTTATTTCACTCTGTTTGCACTCGCATTGATACCGCCCGTGTTTAATCGCTTTATGAAAAAGCATTTAGACAAATGGGATAGAGAGATGGCAACAGAAGCAGAAAGAGAAATAGCAAAACAATTTGCTTAACTCGTAGTGTTGGGGGAGTGCTTAGGTGCTCCCCTTTCTATACGCATATAACTCCACTTTTTAAACGTGCTAAATATTTTTGAAGGGAGATTTATATTGGTAGTAGAACAACAATTTAGATCGTTTATCAGAACACATTGTGACGAGACAGGATTCAATATGCCTGCAATGCTAGAACGTTACATAGTCACTCTACTTGCAAGTAGAATTAAAGACACAGAACTTATTCCACATCCTACGTTTGCAGAACGTTATCTACAAATAAGCGAACTTAACAGAGCAACACTGTATAAAGAGTTTGCGGATCAATGTTTGTTCTTTGTGTCCTTAATGCCCGAGTATGGTAAGAAACGTGGATTAGATATAGATTACTATGCTAGTTTAGGTATATCAAGTTACTACAGTGTTGGTGATAGTATTAAGGATGATCGCTTTATACAACTAGGTAATTGGTTTTATACATTACAAAAGTTTATACATTCTGCTGTTAGACCTAAGGCTCATTTAGACTTAGTAGATCTTATACAATCAGATAAATACTTGTAGGAGATAATGTATGATCAACGAACTGGAAATACTTGCAGACAGCGACCATAAGTGGGCAGCCAAACGTGCAGAACAAGCACTTGCATTTCACGAACAGTTCGAAGGTGGAGGCCTAGAAGAATTCGAGTTTCAAGATATGATGTTGAAACTAATCGAAGATGGCCCTTTAGATAGAGAAGCAGACGACTTAGATACCAAGGCTCTATTAATTACAGCAATACAACAGGTGGCAAACATATGAAAATTTCAGAAGTTATAGACATTCATTTTAATGAAGAACCTGCAAGTAAAGCATTGTGTACATCAGGTAAGCCTGACAGTGCGCTAGGCGCTAGTAATTTAGCAAGTTGCAAAAGTCAAGGCTATCGTAGTCGAGATGGTGGTAAAAGCCACAAGATCGGACACGACAGAGTTAAAGTCCGTGGAAAGAAAATCAAAGGGAAGAAGTACGGCGGACCTCTTCCAGATTGGTCATAGATGAATTTTATTGAGCCTGGAACCCTTTTAATTTCACCCCCAGCAATGCCTGACCCAAAGTTCAGTCAGACAGTTCTTTTATTAACACAACACGGTCCACAGGGTGCATTTGCACTTTGTTTGAATAGGCCTACTAATCAAGACGTCAATAAAATTTGTGTTGAGATGGGTTTGAATACACAATTACCTTTTAAAATATATTGGGGTGGTCCATTACATCCTGGTAGCATATGGATGATACACACTGCTGAATGGGAGTGCGATCATACGTTACATATAAACGATCAATGGAATATTACAAGTCACGAAAGTATGTTTCATCATCTTGCAGACGGTGATGCACCAAAATACTTTAGACTTGCTTATGGATTTGCAAGTTGGGGACCTGGCCAACTAGATGCTGAGATGCGAGGCTCAGGTCGTTATGTTCCTGGAAGTAGTTGGTTATTACTTCCTGATACAAAGTCACAAGAAATATTTGAAATACCAGAGATGAAACTTTGGAGCAAGGCAACTACAATGGCTGCCAGTGCTGCTGTTGATAGTTGGATATAGATATGGCACGTAGGAGAAAAACTATGAGTGAATACATCGATATTAGAATAGATCAACTTAAAGAAGATCAAGAGAAAGCAAGTAACCCAGATGACCGTGCTTGGTATAATAGATTAATCCAAGAGCTTAGTTGGGCTAAGAATCAAAATCATAATTGTTATATGGAATCAGATGCTAGAGGCAAATGGTTCAAGCAGCCACAAACAGACTAGCAATGTGCTGCTCTTGAAGTAGCCTACGTTTACGTGTTACCTTCTCTCCAAATGTATCTGGAATACTTGGAGCGTGGATATCATCTAACATACCTATGAATTTATAGTAATCAAGATCTAAATCAAAACGATTACAAAACTTGTTAAAGTTATTTTTGTTCCGCAAGTGCCAAGGCCAATACTTCTTTGGAAAGGTACTTAGAACTATATCTTGATATGCACTATCTCTACTTACAAATGTGTGTTGCGTAGTTGTCAACGGCATACAACACATCATCTCAATCAAGTATCTACGATTCTGTGGCTCTTCTAATTTATAAGTTCTAACAATATGACTAGGTGAAGCGATCTTATCTACACTAGTACCAGCACCTCTTGTATCTCGTGCTTTCTGTCGTATATGATTATATTCTAGATTAAAATGTTGAATGTGTTTACGTCTAGCAAAACTCCAAACATCAATAAATCCATCGTCACCTGAAATAGAACATTTAAGTTCTTTCTTCATACTACCCATATACATAAAACGCAGTATAGGAAGATTATGATTCTTTACTTCTGCTTTTTTGTTTTCGTTATAGGTATTCTTAGTGCTGCTAAAAACACGCATAGGTCGATCCTACTCTGTATATTCTACTTCGTCGACATCCCAGATGTCATCAAATGGTACTACAAATTCTTTACGTGCTGTTGTATCGTAAAGTTCTACCAGTCTGCTTTTAGTATCACGCTTTTGCAATATACCAAAGCCTTCGTACTTGCCTGGACCTTTCAACGGAGTGTCGCTTAGTCCTGGTACACGACCAAATTCATCTAGCATAGTTGTAACACGAAACTTACAACCATAACTTTTGCCTGGTGTAATATCTTCAATCTTCATCATTGTTTTGTTTCCTTATTGCCTATTGTTCTTTACAGTAACATCGATATACAGTGTTGTCAACTATTCTTTTAGATAAAGATGGAAAGCAACACCAATGCGATCCCTATTACTACGATTAACATCTACGTAGTGTACAAGATTGCTATTAAAAAATACGCCTTTGTTTGCTTGTGGCTTTACTTCTATGCAATCAAATGTTTTAAATCCGTTTTCTGTTTTCTCAACAGTGTTCTGACAAAACGTATTGATAAAGTTATTAGGATACGGATTCATTATGATTATGTTACCTGCTCCTTGATCTGCTTGTAACCAATATGCTCCACTATAATGTCCACCTACGTGATGATGCATTGTATGACTTGCACCAGGAGGATTAATATTTGCAAAGAACTTTACAATAGCAGCCTCCATATTAAGTGTTCCTATATTCTTTTGAAAGTATTCAACAAACTGTTCCATTATCATAGCACGTAGTTGATAATACTCTGGCATTGTGTTTATTTCTTTTTGCCAACCATTAACATTACTTGCACCATCTGTTACACTATCTCTTGAGCGTAGTTGGTACAATTGATCTATAGTCATTTGTGTGTAATCTGGATTACCTTCAAACACACTGATATCTTCTTTAAATGTAAAAGTATCTGTAATCATTTCTTTTTCGTACTATTACGTGCTTTGGCTTTTATCTGTGCAGGAGTAAGTCCGCCCGGAGAAAGTTTATCTAGTCTACAGGCAAACAAGTGCTTCTTACCTGTGTTAGATATAAGCACTGGTTGCCCTTCTTTGTCGAGCTCAATGTCTACAACTTTGATAGGAACGTTTTTCCAACGTCCTACCATAACTGTATCACCTACATTAATATCTACTGTAAACTTTTTCATTAGATCTTTTCGCCGACTTTGAATCCTCTAAATCTTAGGAACCTTGGAAAACGTAAACTGTATGTTCCGTCTTGGTTTTGTGTAATAGCATCTGCTCTTACTTCAACAACTTGATTTAAGATAGTATCGCGACTAGTCCAAAACTCATCACGATTAGCATCAGAGAAACCACTGCCGACGTTAACATTAATTTTCTTTCCGTCATCAGTCCCTTCACAAATGAATGCACCAAGTTTTCCTTCATTCCGTCCTGTTCCTTCTTCGACATCTTTTACCTCCAATGAAACCTCTATAAACGGTTTCATCTTAAGCCACGCAGTCGATCTCTTACATTGATACACACTATCAATATCTTTAATCATAATACCTTCGTAGCCTTCTTCGACCATTTTCTTATTATAGTCTTTAAACTCTACTTCTCCAACCATTGTATCTAAGTCCACTTCAGTTTGTGGAACAATTTCAATACAACCTGTGTCAGAAAATATATTTGCAAACGTTTCAAGCATCTTGCTTCTACGTCTTTGTCCTTGTATACTTTCACCTTGTTTCCATTCTACTAACGGAATAATATCAAATAGTGCAAGTTTAGCATCTTGTGCTTTTACATTAGACTTTCTATGTACTTGTTTCATAAGGTCCTGGAAACTGTCACTTACTACTTCGCCATCAAGCACATATGAACGACCAATTTCATCCATATAATATTCTAATGCTTCTGTAATATGTGAGAAGTTTTCCAGTACCTTACCGTTCCTAGTATATTGTGTAACGGTTCTACTTTCATAGTCCACTACTGTAATGCATCTGACGCCGTCTAGTTTCGGCTCCAGTAGTTTTTTACCTTTTACCTTTTTCTCGTGGTTGGCACTATCGTGGGCTAACATACACTCAAAAACAGGAACTTTATACTTGTCCAGTTTAAGTTTCTTTGCAACTTTGTTAACTGTCTTTTCACTGACGCCACAACGTAGATCCTTTATAAGGATACGTCTATACCAGCCGTTCCATTGATCTATTGTTGCAACACTCATTGCAAGTTCAATAGCATCTTTGGCTGCGTGTCCAGTAAGTTTTCTAGTATATAAACTATCTGCTAGTTCCGTAAATGGTTGCCAAGCAAGTCCTTGTCCGTCAACTGTTGCTTCAGGTACTTGTTTCACACCAAATGTGTGCAACTTATCAAGTGTCCAAGCAACGCCTTGAAAGAATTCATCAAGTCCTTCATTCATTGCATCTTCAACAACTTGTTCTTTTGCTAGGCGACTATTGTCGGCTTCTAGTTTAGCGATAATGTCCTGTGGTTGTGTCCTCATTATGCTGCCTCCACAATATCCATTGCCCACTGGTCCCACGGTTCTGTTTCCGTAGCCTTGAGCAAATTAAATTGTACTGTAAATTTTGTATCCAAAACGTCCTCTAACATAGCATCTTTTATAATTCTAAGATCTGCTTTATCGTTAGTATCTATCCATAGAGTGCCGTACTGCCAGTGCATACTGGGAGCAACTGCATTCATTTCACGGAATTGACGATTGATTCTATCGAGTGATTTGGTTTCTAAACCCATAATGTTGCCTTTCTGTTTGCCTAATTATTATATACATTATAGCAAAACTTATGGCGTTTGTCAACCACTTTATTTGAAAATTATGTGATATCCTGGTGCATTTCGGTTAGGAGCGTTGGTTGCTGCGTGATATTGGAACCCAAAATGCAGATCTGAGAATGCTTTTTTGATTAGATCAAGTGTACCGTCTTTGTTGATTGTAATTTTGGCTGCATAAGCACCTTTGTTGCGCATTATGTCTGTCATAAGTTTTTCCATATCTTCTGAGTCTTTGCCGCCTTTTCCGTAAAGGCTGTTCATACTTACTCCTAACAGATATGCAATGTTCTTACTTGCCTCGGATACAAAATCCTTTTTGTAAAGATTATACCCTGTTCTAACTTCTTTTTTCTTTTCCCTTGCAGCACCATCTGTTTCGTCAAAGTTAATGTAGTTAACATAGTCTGCAGGCAATCCAATCGGTTGTATTTTAAACTTACCGCTTTTTAATTCTTTACCATATCCACTTGCGATAGAAATAGGTTTTATTGCTTCTAGCCAAGCCTTGTATTGTTCTTCAGGGCCTTCTAAGTTTGCTAGGTTGTTATCATAATAGTTTTGAATTGCTTTCACAAGTTCAGTATAATTCTTAGGAGCCGCACCAAGTAATTGTTGTATCTCCTCTGCTTCTTTAGTAGGCACTGCAAATGCACCAAAAATTAAATTATCATTTACTTTGCCTGTAAATCTTTCGCCTGACTTTTTAGTTCGCTGGCTGTTTACAAGTTGGAATAACTTTTTACGTCTTTCATCAGTTTCGCCATCTATTGTTTCTTGATAAGCATCAATCATATCTCCGATGCTATCCATACCGTTGCCGCTACCAGATAAACTTTTAACTGCAACAGGCTGACTGCCTACTGTAACATCTATCATTGCTTCGTTACTATCACTTGGAAAACTTATTGCTTGGCTTTCTTGTTTAGCAAGTTGAATAGGTGTTAGTATTTCTCCGAAGTCTTTTGATAGGTTATTAAAACTTGTTTTGTTTGCAGATATGTAAGCCATAAGTTCATCATCTACACTATCACGTTTACCTAATGCAACTTCGACTAATTGTATAAGTGCTGTCTTTAATTTTTCGTCCTTGTACGATCCTAATTTAGAAATAGTTGCTGACGCAAGTGCGTCTGCATTTGGAAATTCTTGCCCACCGAACCCTAGTCTATCAGGAGTCAACTGTTTGTCTGCAACAAGGATAGCACCGCCTGATTCACCTTCCTTTTCTGTATCTTGATTGAATACTATAGGAGCAACTCTTTCTTCGTCTCCATCTTTCAATATAAACAATTTTCTAATAAATTGCGCCTTGCCTGATAAATCTGCAAGGATCATTTTATCTACAGGATCAGTAGGATCTAACATTTGGTCCATCTGATTGATTTCGTCTGCTACTTCTGAATAAGGAGCATATAAAACTCGTACGTGAGGCGGCTTAGTTCCTTTGCGTTCTGCTTTGCTCTTAGGATATTCCTTTTTAATAATGGCATCAATCTGTTGCGCTAGTCTATCAAGATCAGCATTACTCGCATAGGTTCGTGCTGCTTGTTCTGGATCCTTAGTAACAAGGCCTTTATCGTCAACAAAAACGGGTTCTGCACTTACTCTTGTAGCCATTTCTTTTATTTCAAACCATCTCATAGTACTATTTATTTCTAACCATAATACAGTCGTTTGTATTGACAGTCAACCACATTTGTATTATAATAGTGCTTTAGGTGGGTAATTATTAGTATGAAGATTATTGTTACAGGCGGATTAGGACTTATTGGACACAATGTTACACGTAAACTTGTGGACAAAGGTCACGAAGTGTTATTATAGACAATTCAACAAATTATGGCATTGTGCCTGTATCAGAAATTACATATTTGTTGCAGAAGCGCAGTGAAAAGGTTGCAGGTGTGTTTGTGTATGATGTCGATGTAGCAAACGTAGAAGCAGTAGAACGTGTTATATCACAAATCAAACCAGATGCAATTATACATCTTGCTAGTTTTCCAAGACAAAAGGTTGTAAATGCAGACCCTGTACTTGCAAGTAGAGTAATGAGTACAGGACTTTTAAACATATTAGAATGTTGTAAGAAATATGATGTGCCTAGAATATTGTATACATCAAGCAGTATGGTATACGGAGACTTTGAAGACTTTGTAACCGAAGATGCTGTATGCAAACCAAAAGGCCAATACGCTATTATGAAACTTGCAGGTGAATGGCTTATTAAAGATTATGCCAAACACGGAATTGGATATACAATTGTGCGTCCAAGCGCAGTATACGGTCCATATGATGTAGAGGATAGAGTGATAAGCAAGTTCTTACTAACAGCAATGCGTGGAGGAATACTACACGTTAATGGTGTAAACGAAACATTAGACTTTACATATGTAGATGACGCAGCCAACGGAATAGTAGATGCTATTATAAGTGACAGCACAATAGATAAGACTTATAACATAACAAAGAGTCATAGCGTTACACTTTTAGAAGCAGCAGAATATGCAGTGCAACTTGCAGGACAAGGCGAAATTATTATTAGAGATAAAGATGAAGACTTTCCTAGCAGGGGTGCATTAGATATTACAGCAGCCAGAAGAGATTTTGGTTTTGACCCACAGGTCGATGTTGAAGAAGGATTTAAAATTTATTATGATTGGCTAACCAATGATGAGTATTGGAGCAAGTCACTTGTTGACAAATCGTAAAATGCATACTATAATAACAAAATAAACTAGGAGAACAAATTAAATGGCATTGGTACCTATGGTAGTAGAAAGTACGCAGAAAGGCGAAAGAGCGTACGACATTTACAGTAGAATTTTAAAAGATAGAATTATTATGCTTAACGGACCTGTTGAGGATATGATGGCTAATCTAATCGTAGCACAGTTATTGTTTTTGGAATCAGAAGATTCAAGCAAAGATATTAACCTGTTTATTAATAGTCCAGGCGGTGTAGTAACTGCTGGTATGAGCATCTATGATACAATGCAATTTGTTAAGCCAGATATCAAAACTTATGTTATGGGTCAAGCGTGTTCAATGGGTTCACTTTTAGCACAAGCAGGAGCAGAAGGTAAACGTTTTATGTTACCTAATGCAAGGCATATGATTCACCAACCTAGTGGTGGTGCTAGAGGACAAGCAACTGATATGCAAATTCAGGTAGAAGAAATCCTTAAGATGAAAAAGGAACTTACTGCCATTTATGAAAAGCATAACAGCAAAGGTAAAACGTTTGATGAACTTGCAGCAGATATGGAACGTGATAAGTTTATGAGTGCAAAAGAAGCATTAGACTACGGACTTATCGACGAAATAATTGAAAAAAGACCATAGAGAGGAATAAGGTGGGAAAATTGGCAACTAAAGGACTTAACGGACTTAAAAAAAGAAATAAAAAATACGTTACAGAAGTATTATTCAACAACAGGACTGCTGAAGTAAGAGAAGAATCTCATTATGTTGTTGATATGTTTGAAAACGGTAAACTAATCGAAAGCAGACCTATTGTAGGACACAGTAAACATTATGCAGATGATTGTGCTACAAATTGGGTCGAAGGAATTATCAAGTGAGTACACTTTTAACACAAGGCAAAATAGAACACGACTGGGGTTATGAACTAGTATGGGCAAGTAGTAAAAACTATTGCGGCAAGATACTTGTATTTGAAAAGCGAGGAGCAACTACGCCTATGTGGATTCATAAAGAAAGACGTAAGAGTTGGTTTGTGAATTCAGGCAAATTTAAACTTAAATTTATTGATGTAAAAACAGGACTAGAACGTGTTGTAGATCTTGACGAAGGTAGAAATGTAGACATATCTGAAATGAGTCCACATCAGTTAGAGTGTGTTCATCCTAATAGTGTTATTTTTGAAGTAGGTACCCCTCACTGGGATACTGATGATTTTAAACTTAGTCCGAATTCTTCTCAAAAACTGCCTGAAGGGCAATAATTAAATTTTCTATCATTCCATCTGTATGATATGGAGTAGGGGCAAATCTTAAACGTTCTGTACCTTCTGCAACTGTAGGATAGTTAATTGGTTGTACATAAATGTTATGATCATTTAATAGGTCATCGCTCATTATTTTACATTTTTTCGCATCACCAACAAGCACAGGAACAATATGTGTAGTGCTACATTCCATTACTTTAATACCATTCTTGGTTAATCTGTGTTTTAGTTTTCTAGCACGTTCTTGATGTTTCTCTCTAACTTCGTTATGTTCTTTTAGATATTTGACAGCAGCCATTGCTCCAGCACACATAACAGGACTCATAGAAGTAGTAAAAATAAAACCGGAAGAGACCGAACGGATAGCATCAATTACTTCAGCGTCAGCCGCAATGTAGCCTCCTTGCGTACCAAATGCTTTTCCAAGGGTTCCGTTGATTATATCAACACGGGATTGTAGCCCTAACTTCTCCGTCCAGCCCCCGCCGTGATCACCGTAGAGCCCTACTGCGTGAACTTCATCAATATATGTTATTGCTCTGTACTTGTCTGCAATATCACATACTTCTTTCATAGGCGAAATATCACCGTCCATTGAATACACTGATTCAAATACAATACAAGGCACTTGCCCTGCAATTACAGCACTTGAACATAATTCTTCTAAATGCTCTAAGTCGTTATGCTTCCAAATCATCTTTGGTGCTTTACTGTTTCTTATGCCTTCGATTATACTAGCGTGATTATTACTATCAGAAATATAAACAAGATTAGGTATAATTTTTGGTAATGAAATTAAACTCCATTCATTAGCAACATACGCCGAAGTAAACAATAATGCTCTTGCTTTGTTGTGTAGTGTAGCAAGTTCGTGTTCTAATGCTACGTGATAATGACTAGTGCCACCAATGTTTCTTGTACCGCCGGAACCACTACCTGTTTGATCAAGTGCGGTATGCATAGCATCGATCACAACTTTATGTTGGCCCATACCTAAATAATCGTTACTACACCAATTTGTTATGTTTTTGATATTGTACGGACCGTACCAGATAGAGTTAGGAAATTCTCCTCGCTCTCTTACTATGTCATTAAATACTCTATATCTACCGTTATCTTTTAGACTTTTTAGTAGATCGTTTATGGGTTTCTTGTCTATCATTTCTAATTTCTTCTTTAGTGTGTATATAGGTAGGATGTCCGTATGCATTAGTATATGAATATATTCCTAATCGTGCTAGTTCTTCCTCGCATTCACCGTAACTTTTCCACCATCTTTTTAACGCTTTTAACATAACTGTATTTAACTAAATACGTATATAAGGAGAGTGAACAATGGCAGCAAACGGTATATCAACACAAGCATTGAAAAGAACCAGACAAGATCAGAAACTTGCACTTGCTAATGCAGATAGAACAGCACGTAATGTAGTAGAAGCAGGGCGTTATACAGACGTTACAGCAGATGCTACACAACTCCCTACTAGATATCACCCTTCGGACAATAACGGAGCATTGGTTGATAATACTAACTCAGGTGGCTTAAAAGAAGGCCGTCCGTACGCTGCTTAACAGTTAATTAAATAAATACTCATATAATTAACAAGGAGTATATGTGGCTTTTTTAGTGCATAACCTACCACCCGTTGAAGTGTATGTGAAGAAAGAATATCTTTATGATCATCAAAAGGGACACGGTGAACTTACTCCAGGTATGTGGATTAGTATTAGAAGCATACAAGGAAAAGCATTATACTTTGAAAC